>Ga0209208_10011209_pt1 | contig 11504 bp, 3 predicted proteins | sample S1TSphfallax_3_FD_187694 | JGI IMG/M metagenome (GOLD analysis project Ga0209208, IMG submission 187694) | Host-associated microbial communities from peat moss isolated from Minnesota, USA - S1T2_Fd - Sphagnum fallax MG (SPAdes) (version 2) | ecosystem: Host-associated > Plants > Peat moss >...
AAATGCGCGCCTTGCTTCGAGGCGGCCCCCCGTGGGTTTTCACGCACCCATTGAAACATGTCAAGTTTTGCCGGGTGGCCCAGCACACGTTTCGATGCCCAGGCAGCCTGAGCCCCCTTAAACATGAGTTATGTTTCAAACCCATGTGCTCATTTTTCATGTTCCTCCATGCGATCCCCATCCATAATTGTTTTAGACCTTTTCTAATTTTGCCACACTTCGTCTAACTTTCGCCAGACTACTTTGTCAAAACAATTAATGAAAATAATGAAATAAGTTTTTTAAGTTTATGTAAGAATTGATTCCAAGCCGGATGCATCGTGTGTTAATCATCACAATAAACGAATAGGCACGCCTAGGTTTCAGTTTAGTTAAGGTTTAGTTTCTTTGTATAATTGCTTAGCTTTTTTACAATTGCAAGTTTTCTTTCTTCTTTCAATTCAAGCATAAGGTGATCCTAGCATAGCATTCCTTTCTTTCGGTCTTCCATTATTTTTAGCACAAAAGTTGAATTAGTCATGATAGAAGAAAGGAAACATGAAGAACAAAGCAACGGACATATAGTAGAAAATGTGAAAATAGGCAAAATAATTTTCATGGAGACCTACAGTCATGAGGAATGGCTACAATTATTTCATGAATGCCACAATCATTGTCGAAAGGACAGGAAGGAGTTTATTTGTGTTTATTGTCACTGCAAAAAGAACTCGAAAATGAAAATCAATGAATATCGAAAGAAGGGGTGTGACAAAGCTATGGATTTCAAAGGGAATCCTCTCAAACTAAAATTGTGCCCACCATTAAAAATACAATGAAGAGTGTGCATTTTGCAAAGGGTGGAAACATTTTAAAATATAAGGCGAAAACGAATCCATTGTCGAAGCTAAGGAATAGTTGCCCTTTTATTACATTAACTTTACAGCTAGTACATATGTCTAAACATAAATGCAAGAAAGAGAAAACCCCACCCTTGGAGATTTGTGACAAAGTTTGAAAAGAATTCGTTGTTGTTCATAAGAAATGCCTCACAAAACATGAAGGCCAAGTAGTCAAACAAGTTTGGAAGCCAGAGAGGATTTTTGAACACCCCACTTTGCCAGAACCTATCATTCGAGAGAAATCACAACACTATGGTATTGGATCACACCTTTTTTATTTGAATCTACCACATTGTAATGTTTCCTAAATTTTCGACAAGATTCAATTAACAATTGTAAAACATTCACAAAGTATTAATCTAATTTTTAATGTTCAATTGAAAAGTAACCTACATCAATTCATGTGAAACATGTTTTGATATAATGAATTTTTTTTCCATCCCTAAAATTCCAAAAGTTTCAAACTTCTCCAACAAAAATATCATGTTTCAATTATTGTTTTCAATCAAACTCCATGTTTCAACATTCTATTAGTTCCAAAAAACCATGTTAGAAAACTAGTAAGTAAGTTTATGTTTCAATGGTAAATTATAGAACTCCTCAACAATTATCATGTTTCAAAACACGTCTACAAAAATTGCATCCTTCGTTCATGGACACAATCATGCTTCAACTTTCACAATTGGCAAACCTAAAGTGAAAGTTGGCAATTTCTAATAGCCATGTTTTAGTGGTGTTCATTACCATGTTTGAATAAGTTTTAATTGGCATGTTTTTGTGGTATAATATGTTTAATTTCCGAATGCATTTACATGTTAAGGTCTCTACATTCAAATCACAATCTAAAAAGTGAAGAGTAGAAATAGACGAACATTTCGAACAGAACCTCGCCATTAAGAAATTTGGGTACAAACATACCCCAACATTAACTCCCAAAAAACCAAAAGGAGATGGTGGGGCCAAGAAGAAGAAATTAGAATTTGACAGGGTGCTCTAGGAAAACAAGGCCTAACGAGAAGCTAATATTATATTTTGGGAACTTTCAAAATGGAAACCAATGTTTGTTGGGAAAATGATAAAAACATCAAGCATTTAACATCTACTATAGTGTAATCTTCTTAATTAAGACTAAAAAATGCAAAACAAAGAAGAGTTTGAAAAAAAATTGGGTACCTTCGTTCATGATCCAAACTTCAACATTATTTTTTACTGCACATTCAAAAAGTACATGTGAAGAAACAAAGTGGTACTCAATTATTCTTACCATATTGATCCATTACAGTACATTCACATTTACATTTGATTTTTAACATATGCAAACGTAGTCATTTCAATCATTTAGTTTAGCTTTCATTCCATATTTATGTTTCAGACACAAATGTGTGTTTGAAATTTAACATCATTGGTGTTTCAACATCATTTAAGGCTAAAAATTTGTGTCCAATATATTCATTCACGTTTTGTTTCACATTCACATTCTTCCTAGGTTTCATTTGTTCTTTTCCATTGTTAAGTTTTCAGTAAATGTCGTGGTAGATGTTTCAATTCCCTAAAACATAACCACTCCATGTATTTTGAAACATGGCAACAACATGTTTTTATCACCCCACAAATAGCCATTTCTCAGCATGTTTCTATCACCCCACAAATACCATAAAACATGCTTATAACATGTTTTAACAGAATTGGTTAAGTAATATAGAATCTTGATTTAAGTAACATGTTAATCGTTGTTTCTTATTCATTTTTCGTATGTTTCTTATGTAGGCTATGTGTATGTTAATACATTTTTCATTGTTAGGTCGAATGTAAACTAAACATAAAGATGAAATTGTTGCTACAATTTCCCAAACAATGGACCTTCTAGAAGCTAGTGACAAACAATCATTGGTTGATTCCCTACATGAGTTTTTGGAAAATAAAAAATGCCCACAATAGTTCAATGAAGTGGAGAATGAACATAAGGATTTATTAAGACAATAAAGGTTTGGCTTTGTTAAAAAAAATAATGAAATCATTTTTACTAATGGATTTGTTGGGAGTGTCTTCTTTAATTAATATTTATGGTGAGGATACCTTTTAACATAAATGTAGAATTGCCCTACTTCACAGGACTTTATCTATTTTTTCCCTTTTAATATTATAATAAAAAGGATTGACCAAATCCAATTTTTTATGTAATCATGTAATTAATTTTCTTTATAATGTAATTGGTTTCAAAATGCTAGGAACATTGAATTTTGGTCTATAGATATATGTATGTATGTGTATATCAAATATATCAAATGTGATGAAATTTGTGGAGTTCATGTAGATTTTAATATAAAACTAAATATATGTATAAATTGAAAATAATTCTAATTTTGTTAATAGTTGGGGCATGAATTTGACAAAAAATTGATGGGTTGAAGGGAACAATTACTATGTCAATTGTATGGACAAACCCACTAATCACAACACTTGGGATGTCATTAACAATTTCTCTAGCAAACCACTAGTTAGTAAACATGGTGGTGCATGTCCACTGCCATTCCTTTGTTTATATCTTTGTTTTTGTCTAGGTCACTCTCATTCTTCTATTATTCCTTATACACCTTGATTATTTCTCCCAATGGATAATGGTTTTTTGGTTGATAAAAATCTATGAACTTGTTATGTAAACCTTATTCAAACCAACATCGTCTATTTTCTTTAATTTATAATGTTGATTTTGAAAGAGTTTCATGGCCAAGTGTAATGTTGGGTCAAGTTTTGAGTTGTACAATGTTGATATGTAATTCAATACCAGTTGTAAACAAATTAATCAAATGGGTCACTACTTTTGCATTACATGTTTTTGTGTGGCTTGTGATTGCTAATTTGATAGACCTATGTTCCAAAATTTCGGGGGTGTGAAACATCCAATTATTCTTTTGGTTCACATGAAATAAACATGGAAAGGACATAGTCTCCTCCCACTATGGTAATTTGTTTTTTGATACAATAATTTACAAAGGTCCCCTAAGAACAAAATAGTTGATATGGAATGGAATGGAATGAAACATAACCTTTCATGTTATAAGGGTCATAACATGTAACAAGGAGCTAAAAATGGCATTGGATGTTAAACAAAATCAATCAAAATCATGCATTTATTTTTTTATTACCATTTAAAACCATAATAATCATGGCAAGTTAGTTTTTTTTTCCTTCATATTAATTTTAAGGAAATTAGAATAAAAATTCATTTGATCCAATCTTAAATTTTGATTTAATTTAAGATGTTTGAAAATGTACACTTCTTGTGTCAAAAACAGTCAATTTTACAAAGGACTATCAAAAGGATTCATATAATAAAATAATTTTCATTGAAAGAATATAAATGATAAGAACATATTAAACACACTAAAAAAAAAAAATCATAATTTTTTAAAAGTGAATTTAAACTTTAAAAATTTAAAGAATGTTTCAAAATTGCTTCAAAATTTCAAAGCTTCAAGAGTCCTTTACCACATGTGGGTCCAAATACACTAAGAGGAACCATCTAGTCCAAGGTATTTCTCCTTGGGAAAGACTCACTACTTTTTTATAGACAGGTGGTAACTAACAATTGGATTTTTAAAAATCAACTAATAGTCAAGGTATGTGAATGAAATTTTTTAAATGACAATTTTCCCACAAACCCACTAGCACGTCTTATGCACACTTGTAGGTAGTAGGTAACCTCACCTATCATTAATTCATCTTCTTTTTAATTTTGTGTTCTTTTAAAAAAAACCCTACTTTGCATGCACACGGTCACTCAAAATAATGTTAAATGATTATGTTTATTAAATATAAGTTACACTAAATAATTATTGTTATAACATATATTTATATATTATCTAATTTATATTCTTATATTAAAAGAAATCAATTAATGTAATTAATGTGACATTACTTGAAAATCATTGCAATTGCTTTAGATAAAAATTGATTAGTATGTGCATAATTATTTTTAAATTGAACATAATTATTCACACTCTATAATTTATAACTTCAAAACTGAATTAAAAATTTGGAAAAATTATAATGTAGTTAAAATAATTATTTTTCTGATGTTAATTTCACGAATTATATAATAATAATAATGTTGTGATTAATCATCTATGATAAATATTTTATAGTAGTTTTACAATAATTATTAAAATTAATGTTATGTTTAACAAATTATTGTATTTGTAGTTAATAATTACCAAAAGTAAAAAATTACTTGACCTATAAATGATTTTTACAACAAGAAATGAAATTATACAATAAGTAATGTAATTAGTTATATATATATATTTTTTTTTAATTCGTGTAAGAATTTACTTTCTAATAGCGATTGTTAATTCATTACTTATAATTTTAACATAAATATTTTAAATAATTAAAATTAAAATTATAGTCATTAAATTAATTTTACATTAATTATATTATATATAATCTAGTCAGATTCTAAAAAATAATAAAATATTTTTAAATATTTTAGTTATTTAATTATTTATGGGGTATGTATTAAAATCTTGTGAATAACTAGATAGCTAGTTTGTTAAATATTAAGAAGTTATTGCTTATTTGATAATGAATATTGAATATTTGTAATGTATAATTTAAATATATGTAAATTTAATCATTATTAATTATTCAACACTTGAATTGTTTAAAAGTCTAAAAACTAAGAAAGTAAAGCATGAAATGTTTTTGGAATTACAACTTAATTTGTGAGGAAATTACAAGTTCAAAACTTATCCCATATTGTTTGTTCTTCATTCCTATTTTGAACCATTATATAAACAAGGGGTGTGGTCATCTAATTTCACATTAAAAAATTTGTGCACATTGGATGAACTAATCAAAAGGCTCAACCCAAAACAAAAAAACAAATTATGCACATTTTTAAAGTACTTACCTTCCCAACCTACTTAGCTAAGTAGGTACTTAATTTAACCTACCCACCTTAGTCGACCTATGTACCTACCTATCTAAGTACCTACCTATATGAATAGGTATTTAACCTAAGAAGGTAGAACCTACCTATTTAGTTTTTTACTTAAGTAGGTAGGTTGGTATGTAGCTTAAATTTGTAAGCACCTATTTAATTACCTACCTAGGTACCTACCAACCCAATTTTTTTAATGCCATGTGGCATATTTACATTGGGCCACATGTCATAATATAAGATCATCCAAGTATTTGAATTGAAGGTCTTAAATTATTTCAAAATAATAATAACAATATTATTATTTTAAATAATCAAATTTTAAAACACGTGGCAACACATCATTTGCCTTTAATTCTCAACAAAATAGTTGCATTTTAGTCGCATGTGACAATACATATACAATGGAGTCAAAGGATGAAATGTATTTGTTGACTTTTTTTTTCATACAATACCTTTTGTCATTTGTGACTAATTTATCACATGCGACTTGTCTTAGGCAACTAAAGGGATTTTAGTTGCAAAATGTTTCTTGCGATTAAAATTTAGTTGCAAAGACCAGTCAAAAATACATGTTTTTCTTCTAGTATTTATATGTTGCGACATTGAATGACTTTGTTCAGGTTTTCGAACAATTGACATTATATTTTCATTTCAAGCAGGGTGGTCAACCATGTGAGCAACCCAATTTAGAGATTCAAAGCAACTTACATATGTAGTTCTGAAATATTTTTCGAATTTAGTTTGCACAATTGGAATCACAAATATGGAAGGTGAAGAATTCATTGGCTTTTGTAAGAAAAAGGAAAAACTAGCCCCCAAATTAGATGGGGATTAACATAAACACGATCATGTGAATTTTCTTCATCTTCATGTAAACCATACAATTGTCAATTCAAGTGTGGACATTGAATAACTTGTTGCGTTCAAATTTAGGAAGATGTGAGGTCCTTGAAGCTCCATGTGGAGACAAAGTTTGGCATATAGAAAGATGCCCCCCTACGTTGCATGTTCAATGTTCTATGTTGCAAAAATCCACCAAACATTCTTATGCTAGAAGGATAATTACCAAGCCAACTTCTATTAGTACCTTGTCTTTATTTACTTAGGGTTGTGGTCTTAGGTCCCTAGTGCACCTTTAAAGCCACACAAAGTTTTGGTTGTGTGTAGATGATATGAATTGTTATGTTGGGAGTGTGAAGCACAAGTATGCATTAGACAAACCATTTGTTTTGAAAATTTGGCCCATTCAAGTTGAAACCAATCTCACACAAGATGAAATCAAGTCTCTTGAGGAAGCAAAATTTGTTCTAAATAGATGGCAATCGATCTTTCTTTGAAGCCTATTCGAAGGGAAAGATTCATTCTTATAAATAGGCTTGTGGATGAAATGTTGTCGCCAACATCATGTAATGGTAAGGTTATTTGTCGTACAATGTTATTCATGATGTCAAATTTACATTACAATCGGTGGGAGGATGGTCAACTTCTTGAAGTGATTATAAATCCACCATCAGAGGTTCCCCTCTTGGATGCTAACAAATCTATAAGATTTTATTTAGCCAAAATCCAAACGAAAAGCAATATGAAGTTACAATAGGGAACTTCCTAGCTTGCATTTGTTTGGATTTTATAACAATGATTTCCAGTTTGTTAAGCCAACGAAGGAAGTGGGTGCCCTATAAACACATGTACTATATTTTACAACATATCATGTTTTGTGGGTAGTTCAAAATTTCATCCATTTTCCAACTTGGAATTGTGATGAAGTTTGTCACTTGTTGGATTGTGATGTAACTTTGGTGTAGGTAGGAGTATTATTATGAATTGTCAATTTTAGCACTTGTCTTGATGTTATGTGTTTGGCTTTTAGATTACAACTTGCACAGGATGTTACCTTTCTGGTATAATAAACGGTTTGAAAATTGTTCATTCAACATTTTGTTTTGGCATGAATGATCAAACATTGTAGACATAAATTAGTTATCAAATTAATTTAAAGGTTCACCAATAATTTAAAACATTATCTTGAAAGATTATGGGAAATGATTTCTAAGTTTCAATTGTAAAAAACTGCAACAAAAGTTATGATATCCTTGTCACCAATAACATATTATGTCTAATTGGATGCACTAAAAGAAAACTGGAAAAAAAAACTACCATTTGTAACTATATTCTAGTTGCAAAAGACATTTAATATTAAAATTTGTTTAGTTGCATTAAACAAGTTACATAAAACATTAGTTACAAGTGTGGATGAAGTCAATGGTCAACAAAATACTTCACCATCCATATATTATTGTATGCCATATGTATATTACCATAAAAACCAACAATTTAAATAATGACACATGGTAAATAATAAAGGTTTGAAAAAAATAATTTAAAAAATAGATGGTGGATCCTCATCATTTATTTAATGGTTTTAGATTGTGACACATGGCATAATAATAATATGCCATGTGGATTTTTTGATTTTTTGTCAAAATAAATTAAAATTAATATTTAGGTGGGTAGGTGGGAGTAGGTAGTTAGCTTTAGGTAGGTAGGTAGGTAAATATTTTAAATTTCTTTTGGGTTTAAGTCCTTAAAGGGTTTATTTTTTTTATTGGTTCATCCCAATTGACGTGTGTTTTTAAATGTGAAAGTGTAGGACAAAGCCTTTCTTGTTATATACTTTTCAAAATGGAAGTGGAGGACAAAACATATGGGATAAAAATTGAAGTTTCAACTAAAAAAATTATTTCATATTTTTGTCTTCTTTTTTAATTTATATAACAAAGTACATACGTAACTAACTAACCATTTAATAAGCTAAATGATAATAACTAATACTTATATAATAATCAATTAACTAATTCATTTATTTTTAAATTATCAATTCATAAATCATATATACAAAAAAAAAGACTAAAAAAATAAGTAATTAACCACATTAATACTTATAAACTTTTGTTCATAGTTTTTAAATTTCAAAATAAATAATTAAAATTTTAACCAATCGATAATTGGGATTTAAATAATAAATAACTAATCAAATATTTAATAAGTTGAATTATTACTAAACAATCCATATATAATAATTAATTAAATAATTCATTTATGTATAGATTATTAATTCATAAACCATATATATATAAATAATGACTGAAATAATAATTAATTAACCAAATTATTACTTATAAGTTTTTAATTTTTTTAAATTAAAAAAAAACTAGAACATAAAACTAAAAAAAATTATTAATAAGAAAACACTTTTAAACTAATACTTATATAATAGTCAATTAAGTAATTCATTTAGTTGTAAATTATAAATTCATATCATACATATAGAAATAAATCATTGAAATAATAACTAATTTACCAAATTATTACTTATAATTATTTTTTATTAGGTTTTAAATTTAAAGATAAATAATTAAAATATTAACCAATTATTAATTATTAAATAAATATTTTATAATTCATATATGGAAAAATAAATGACTGATAACTAATTAACCAAATTATTACTTATAACATTTTGTTATATGTTTTTAATTTAAAGTAAATAAATAGTCAGTAATTATCATCTAATTAATAATTAATTAAATTACCAAATTACTCAATTAAAAAACGATTAAAAAAATCAGTAATTAAATTTACATAATAACTAGCTAACATAATAGTTATACATTATTAATCAACAGTTCAGAAATTAAAAAATGGAAGATTTAAATAATAAGTAAATATTTATTTTATTAGTAATAAAATATCAACGAATTAATTATTATAATATGAATATGAGTTAATCAACTAGCTTATTAGTTATAAGATATCATTAATGGTTTTTTATAATCAAATAAATAACTTAGAAATTAATTAATTAATAATAAATAAAGAAAATTTTAGATTAATAAAATTTACTAATAAAATTTTCTTAAATAATAATAATAATACTGACTAATTAGTAAGTTTAACTTACCAACAATTAACTAATGTGTTAGTTATAAATTATTGATTAATAGTTCATATAGAAATAGATAAATAACTAATATGTTGAATATTATTTAAATAATAATTAGAAAGATTAAATATGAACTATTAATCATCAATTAATTATTAAAAAATTTAACCAATTAATAAGTAGGTGGTTTATGTTAGGTAGGTAGGTAATTTAGGTTCGATAGGTAGGTAAACATCCAAGTAGATAGGTTGATAAGTTAGGTTAGGTAGGTAAAAAACATATATAGGTAGGTAGGTAGTTAATTTGTTTAAATACAAACTAAATACAATTTTATAAATAAACTAGTGGAAACGTACCCCCATTATACCCTTAATAGAACTTAGCAAAAATACACATACTTTTCAAAAGTTTCATAATATAGCTATGTATACCATTAAGGGTTATCTTGACCTTAGTAGTGCAACTAAGTTTGGTTCCATTTGCAATTAGTGGGACATTGTTATGGACCAACTACAAACAAGTGGAGAATTACAAGACAAGACAAGTTTTATTGATCCATCAACTGGTGTTGATCTGCTGAAGAGTTGTTCCCCAGACTATCTCCTTTTATAACCCTGAACCATACTAGCCCCAAAATATCCTAGGCCATGACATTATCCTCTCCTCAAGCGACATCTTCCAGATGGAGCCAGTTTGTTAGGATACCGTTGGTGAAACCGATTAACTAAGTCTTGGGCATGAACTAGGTTTCCAGCAGGCTCCCAAGTAGCTTCAGAAGGAGGATAACCTCGCCAAAAAACAAGGTACAGGAGCTTTCCACGAATCTTCTTGGAGTCCAAGACCTCCTGAACTTCAAACTCTTCTTGGCCTTTAATTTCGACTGGAACTAGGGATTCTCGATGACGTTCTGGGATCGGGTTTTCATGATAGGGCTCAAGCAAGGAGACATGGAAAACATTGTGGATTTTGAACTGGGGTGGAAGCTCCAACTGGCAAGCCACTAGACCAACCAATTTGGCGATTTTGAAAGGTTCGAGGCGTTTGTAATCCAACTTGGCACATGGGCGAGTGGTAGCAATGTTTTTTCTGAGAAGCCAAACCTTGTCTCCAACCTTGAAGTTTGGATGGTCCTTGTGTCGGTGGTCTGCTTGCTTCTTTTACCACTCCTGTGTTAGCTTGAGTTCTGCCATAAAGTTCTGTTGAACCTGTCCAAGCCTTGTGGCCCTTTCTTCAGCCGAGGGGTTTACGGAGTCCCCAGGAATTTCAAGGTTGAACCTAGGATGAAAACCGTAATTGGCAAATAATGGACTGATCCCGGTCGATGCATGCGTTGTGTTGTTATAAGCAAACTCTGCTTGAGATAGTAGGTCCAGCCAGTCGTCATGTTGGTAGTTCACAGTGCAACGAAGGTATTGCTCGAGTGTCTGGTTTGTCCATTCGGTTTGTCCATCTGTCTTAGGGTGGAAAGCTGAAGATAGCCGAATGTCAACTCCAAGAAGCTCGAATAAGCGACGCCAGAACTTGGATGCAACTGAGGACTTCTGTCGGACACAATTTCCTCGGGGAGTCCATGCAGTCAGACGATCCCGTCCAGAATTAACTGAACTATCTCTTCTGCCATGATTGACTTGGAACAAGGGGTGAAATAGGCCATTTTGGTGAGTCGATCGACCTCAACCAGTATTGAATTCTTGGCTCTGACAGTAGGGAGGTCCGTGATGAAGTCCATTGCAATAGA
>Ga0209208_10011210_pt1 | contig 11503 bp, 14 predicted proteins | sample S1TSphfallax_3_FD_187694 | JGI IMG/M metagenome (GOLD analysis project Ga0209208, IMG submission 187694) | Host-associated microbial communities from peat moss isolated from Minnesota, USA - S1T2_Fd - Sphagnum fallax MG (SPAdes) (version 2) | ecosystem: Host-associated > Plants > Peat moss >...
ATTTATTATGAAATATTAAATTGATGCTCATGCCATCACAACTAACAAAGTCACACACATGCACACAAGTAGTTGTAAGTGAGTACATTTTGTAATGTGAAAAATGAGACTTCAAAAATCACATTTTGGGGATCAATCTTTGAAGTGCATAAAACCAAAACCTTCCTCACATTAAATAAAATTCCAACACACAATAAACTATTTATAATAAATTAATATCCTACTATTAAAAAATAACATATTAAAATGAAAAATATTTTAATTTTTAATGAATTCTTCACATAGTATATCCATATTCAATATTTCTTAATATTGATCCCCTCACTACTTAAATCCATACCATTATTTTAAACTATAAATTTGGTTATATTATAATACCTAACCTATTAAGGCACTCATTAATTTATTTTTTTAATTCCAATTTTTTTTTTAATAATATTTTCCACATTAAAAATGGCAAAAGGAAGTGCCAAACTTTGAATCACGATTTCTTGCATTTTCCAAGCCAGATAAAACAAAACAAGCCCCCCTCTGTTAATTAATTTTTAAACATCACTTACAACTGGTAAAAACTTGTACATCTTATTTAGTAAATGTTAATTTTGTGGTTGTATGCAACATGTCACATTTGTACTCTCAATTTAATGGTTCATTTTTTTTTTTTAAAACAAAAATTGATTGAATAAGTCGTCTCTTAATAAACCATCAAACATTACTTATCCTCATCCTTACTTATGCCACTTATGACCTTTTTATCATCCTTGCTCAAAAACGAATGTATAAGAGAATAAAACTATAAAAGATTATTAAATTTTTTATTGCCAAACACAAATGACAATTTAAAAATCAATTATTAAGCACCTTGCTACTGAACCAAGTTAGGGACCAAAGTACTCATCATACCATAGTGCTATGTAGAGTTGACAATTTAGTAAAATTATCTTTCGGAGAATTCTATACCATTACTCTTTGAAATATGTTTGATAGATCACATATTTACCGATCACTTGGTAGTACATAACTACCCACGTACCTACACATGATTTGTTATGACATTTTCCACACACACACACACACACACACATACTCCACCTTGCAAGATGTGCTTTTAAATAATCGCACAAACAAAAAGACCATTGAACACCACACAGATCAAAACTTCTTGCACCACAACAACAGGATCCCTTTTTGCATGCTTCAAGAGTATATCCCATTATGCCAATTGCAGGTCGGAAAGGAAGGATCATCGTTTACCTGAATTGCATCCCAATGCAGAATACAATACTTAGCAACTGTGTCGTCAATCCATCCGATGTTGGCCCACAGGCGTCCCAGCTTCTACTTTCCAGAGCATCTCCACCAGCACTCTACACTATAATTTGTGTCTGCATACATGTAATGTGTTCCTTGTGACCACAATGAAGCAGCACCCACTAGAGCACCATCCACTGAATGCTTCTAACGACGCAGCCGTGAGTTCAGAACCTGAAAATGAGTTCATCATATCTGGTTTCCCCTTGGTCAGCCTCTCTGTAAGATATAGGTCCTTTATGTAGGTAGATAGGTAGGAAAATAGGTGACTACTACATAAGTAGAGATGGTCTGCATTTTACTGCCTGCCCACAAACAACAAGCACCGCAAGCAGGCAGGTAGTGAAAACAGCAACTGAGCTAACCATCATGGTTAGCTAGGGGACCTGAACCCAACAGAAAAGTGTTTCCCAGTTCACTTACTATCCATCCTTCTTTGTGCACCAGTGGGTGCTAGTTCACTGGTGTGCCTCTGCTCCTTCACCTCTCTGCAACATCAACAGACAGTCCATCCAATGACGAAACAGAGTTAGAGTGCCTAAATCCTGGACCTGGACAACGCATGAGGCATGCATCCACAGCTTTCCAGAGATACTTAGTTCCTTCTTTCGAGAAGTCAACGCCTTTCAAGCTCCAAAGCCAGTAAAGAAAATGGTTCTTAAAATAGGCACCGAAAATTAGGTACCACAATTTTCAAGTGGCTCTGATTGACCCCAGTCCTTCAACTAACATCTCTCACACACTTACAGGGATTTGAAGGATTTGAACCTGTTGATCACCCCCATGTCTATAAAACATGGCCCTTCAGCAAAAATTTCCGATGATCACATCCACTCCATACAGATTTAACACCAGATTAGCTACAAATTCCTGCCGAGTATCCACAAGATTTTATACAATCATTCGGTGGTAATTTGCCATAAAGACTACACAGTTTCAAGGTTAGCCGAACTCTCATTCGCTAAAATCGTAAACTTGCTAGAGAAGATGAGCAGGAACCAGTTCACCTAGCAGCCTTCTTCCCTTGAAGAACAGCTTCATTTTGTAGATCGCTTCAAAGCCACTGAGCACATAAGCCCCAAGCCTCAGCCTTACTCTTTTTCTTCTTTTTTGTTTTGACTGCATCAACTGGTGCATCAACTGGAACCTCCATCACTGGCTCAGCCTTCCCCTTTTTAATGGAAGCTTTTAGCTCTGGTGATGCATCTGCAGTCGCTACATCCTCTGCTGCTACGCTGGCACATGTCTTCTTTTTCTGCAAGCAACTAACATAGAGATTACTGCTACATTTCCAAGCAAGCAAAGATAGACTGCAAAATTCTCCAGTTTAGTGGCCATATAAGTGATTTGAGCAACATACTAGAATACAAGACTAACCTTCAGCTTTTCTTCTGCTTTGACTTCATCAACTGTCATGGCAATAGATGTGGTCACTTCAGGCTCAGCTTCTGAAGTTTTATCCTCTCTTGTTTTTTTCTTTGACAGTGTATTGCCCACTTCTGCTGCTTCCACAACTGGCACTTCATTCTGCTTCTTCTTCTTCTTCTTGCCCTCCACAGTTTTCCAAGACTCGTTTTCAGTTAGGGCTCCCAGAGTTGAGTCTGCATCAGTTTAGTATGTCTGCATGCCAAAAGATCCATTAATCAACATACATACACTGAGAAGCTTAGTTGAAACTGCGCTTATGCTGCCCAGGTGCTCATAAGACTTACCCAGGCTGCTGGCAATAGCTTCTCACAGAACAGAACCAAATGACTTCAGCTAGCCTTATTGTTTGGTAGTTGAATTAGGGGGACTATATCAATACCTCACTTCACCTTAGCAGCAGACAGAACACCTGGGTTTTCCTTTTTCCAATCCTTGTCATACGATTCAATGTTAGCCTTGCCATGGGCAGCCCCACTGCTCTTCCCCAACTCTCTCCCTTCAAGCTGCAGCAATCTGGCTTCAACCTGTTTGCAGTGACATCATCAAGCATGCAAGACACAAAAGGTAAATTGTCTATGGAACAACTTAAAATATTAATTCCCCCAACATGCTCACCTTCACCTGACCTTCAATACCCACAATAGGTTCAGGGTACTTCACCAAGTCCATCTGACCCTATGGATAAAGCAGACTTTGCTGCAAGAACACGATCAATTTTGCCCTTGAATTTGGGAGGAGCTTGCCCAACAAGTGATGCATGATATATAATACCATATTTGGGAGTTGGCTGCTTTGTCTTCAATGCTCTAAACAGTGCCTGCAAGGAACTCTAGTCATTCTCCACATCCACACAAAAGGCATCAAGTGCTGTAAAACTACAGCTGAAGAACACTCACAAACAAGCAGAAAGGCAATTGCAAATATATGGCAGAGGTTACTGTTAATTGAACTATGTACATACCTTTTCTGCACCCGGAATCTGAACAGTGCTTGCAGGATACTTAGCCAACATGACAAGACTTCCCGCATGTGCAATGAGACAGGCACCGACAAGCTCTCCAACCACAATTGTCAAATTTGGAGCTATGGCATTCATTTGACTCCACAAATACTCATAAAGCTGGGCATGATATTCAGATAATGTGATGACCTGTTCACACAAAGCCTTGATGTTCAACATGCCCTCATCACTCACCTCTGTTCCCATGGAAATAACTGCTGCTTCCTTCATTTACAACTCCACCTCCTCCACCAGAATCCACACAACAAATAGATTTTCAAAATTTTAGAAAGACAAGAGGTCTAAGCATAAACCCTGAGCCCAGGCAAGGCCAAAAGAAGTCTCAGACTTTGCGTACTGCACATTATCTTGAACAATTTTTGCTAGGTCGGGGAAATGCCAACCATACCATTCCCGGATTCTCATTGCATATGTGTTCAGTTCCTTAGCCAAGTCATCAAGAAACCCAATTGCTTGAACAATCATAGTATCAACCTGCAAGGCAGATCAACAGACATCAATACTATACCAAAAATGGAGTGTGCACTAGAAACATATAACCCTTTTCTTAGGGACATATAAGAACAAACAAGGACTAAAGAATTACCTTATCAGGGCTGAATTTGAGCTTGTAGCAGGAAAGGCTGTGAGAAAGACCCAAGCTCATGGAGGCAATGCCTGAGCCTCTGAGCCCCACAATCAGCTCTGACAACTGGGATCGCAACCCTCTCATAAGTGCTGACATAGCAGCATTGTTCAAACAGCTTATTTCCTGCAACATAAGCATTTGAGCATGAAATCCCCAGAAAATGAAAAAATTTGTATGCCATCCCCCCATTAACCTTTTTTAAAAACATACAATGACAGTTTGCACACCAGTTAATACAAAAAAAATTCTTTCAACCAGGCTGACATACCAATTTTTCACTGATTGCCTTTCCAAGTTTCAAGTCAGCAATCACCGAAGTCTCTCCTTGGCATGCAGCTTTCAAAAACTTGCGCAGACCTTTAGGCAATTTGCCATCCACAATATGATTAACAGCCACTGAGTGCATCACCTGTATTGACAAACTTGTCAAAGGCCTTGAGCTTCACCATCTGCAGGTCATTCAACAAGGTAAAAATAAATCGGTTCTCTGATTCTGATGTTTTCTCAAAAAGCCGCAACCAACACTTCTTTGATTTGAAAAAAATTTAAAGAACTGGGACTCCCAGTTATTTCAAAAATCAAATAACCGCACAACACCCATAAATACCCTAGAGCCTTTAGTGCCTTCAGTACCAATCTGTTGTAGATGGCAAACAAAGCACATGTAGCTATGATCTCTGGAGTCTGGAAACTGAGAGAAGTCTAAGTACACAATTGGTTTCAGATTGTTGCTGCAGCTGCAAGAAAACAACAGACATAAAGTTTTGGGACTCTTACTGACCTTCCGTGCACTGTCAGGTGTCTGGAAATCTTTCCACAATTCCTGCCACCACCAAAGCGAGATCGATCCCCAGTCAATTAAACTCATTCTGCAATGAAATGACTAGGACCAGGGAGTAGTTACGTCTTGCAAAACTCAATGACCTGGCTATGATCCATGGAAGAGATTTCAGACAGACAGACAGACAGACAGACCTTGAGTTCAGACGTAAACAGAAACAGAGCTTTTGCGCTCTGATCGGCATTGCTGTTTTTTCGACAATGCATGCATGGCATTATACCTGTTGAAAAGGAAGGCAGATCTAATATATGATCATAACGCTATTGTCAAGAAAGAACATGGGCAATATCATGGCATGAAATCTCACCTCAGAATTCTCGAGTTTGCCTTCCTTCAAAATCTTGAACAGCGCAAACCCCGCCGGTGTCTTAAAGAGCGCCAACATGATGATGATGATGAATTTAGGCAGCAAAATTGACAACAATAATAATTAGGTGAACTATGCTTCTTCTGCGTGGTTGGAATAAAAGCCCCGACTCACTTCAAGACATGCAGCCACCGAATCTCCGACACAGTGAGAGAATTTTCTCAAACAAACCTGAGCTTGAAAACCGATCGAACCTCCTTTCTTCTCTTGGGATAAAACACCATGCAGCCTCTGCCACGCTCCAATGCAGAGATCTGGCTGCAGAGAAAACCAATCCTCACCAAAAAAATATATAAGGATTCTAGAAACCAAAAAGGATTCATCGGAAATTTTTAATTCGAGAAGGAAACAATGAAATTTCATGCAATTTTAGATCCAGAAACAAACACACCACGCGAGAGCGAGACAGACAGACAAGAGAACACACACACACACGGCGCACGAAGACGAAGCTCCAGGTTTGGAAGCCGGCGTGGATGAGGAAAAATTGTGGATGAATGAATGAATGAATGAATGTCTTCCTCCCCCCCTTTTCTCAATCTATGGACTTTGGCTGTTTTTCATTTGGGTGATTTCTTTAGCTTACCAATTCAATTTAACTTTTTATTTATTTCTTTATTTATTTATTTTCATTTTTAATTTATATTTTGGGGAGTGGGTGATAGATTGGAAAAAACTTTAAATGCCTATTTTAAATAATAATATTATTATTTAAATGCCTATTTTAATGGGTGTTTTGTGAGGTGGAGCCAAGGGGTGCTATGTGTATAGGCCAAGCACCATACACCCAGTGGCTCAAGTGGCCCTTAATCTTTGGTCCTTGCTTAGATTGCCATGGCCCCTAAAAAAAATGGTGTAACCTGTCATGGGGTGCATCAAATGTCATTTAAATTGTTCAAATTTGTTCACAGAATAAGAAATTATTCCACCTCCCCCACCCCCCAAACCCCCCACAACATAGGGCGGGTCTAACACTTGGGGAAAAAAAAACACCCCCTCTAAACACCTTGCACCTCCTTTATTAAACATTTTGCACCCTAAAATTGGATAGAAAAAATTCCACGCATGTTCAAAATCTAACCATTAGAGGAATGATACAACATTTGATACCAAACTTGTATCTTTGAAATCTCATTCACTACACATCAATGGATAAAATGTTCATGTTAAAATGAGACATTGATACACAATAGATTGGGGTTTTAAAGTTCATTGAAACCTAATGGTATGCGCACAATGAGACGCCTTGCCACCAAGTTTTGTTGTTGTGTTGGCATTCGTTCCATCCACCAACCCCAACAATTGTGCTACTCATGGTGTTCACATTTATATCTATTACTTGTGTTCCTCTTGCTCATGATCTTAATTATTGGTGTTCATGTTTTTTTGGTTATTTATTTTTAACTATTACTCATGTTCCTCTTCACTTCAACTCCCGGTCAATATGTTTCATGCTCATTCACATGAAAATATTTCATCATATTTATACATGCATTATTCCAATGTTGGGCAATTCTCATTTTTCAATGAGAACCTTTAAAGTTTTCAATCCAGTTTTTAGAATAAAAATCAATGGTTTTCACATAAGATGATAACCTTTTTGAAAACTTGACTTTTAGTTCTCTCCCAAATGAGAACCACCATTCTGAAAACCTTAAAGGTTATCACCTAGAAATTGAAGGTGATAATCTTTCAAGGCATTAAAAAAAAAGGGCGTTGGTTTTCAAATTAGGGTTTTGTTAGATTTAGGTTTCAATATGGGCTTTGGGTGACATAGCCTCTCAATGGATTGCTTCTTCAAGGCTTCCTTTGGCGAGAACATCACGAAAAAGTTTTCCGTTCTTCTACAAAATGGGGCCAACTTGGCCCCACCACTCACATTATTCCTCCCTGTGTTTCGTTGCTCCTTAGTGTTTTTTCGTTATTCTTGTTTTGTTACTCCTCCTCCTATTTTGCTATTCCTCTTCATGTTTCAGCATTCTTCCTATTTTGTTGTTCTTCCTACTTCGTCGTTCCTCTTATTTCACTACTCCTCCTATTTCATTGTCCTCCTGTTCCGTTGCTCCTCCTCCTACTTTGTTGTTCCTCCTATTTTACTACTCCTCCTCCTACTTCACTACTCCTTTCCATGCTTCATCATTCTTCATGTTTCATGGTTCCTTAATGTCACTCCTCCTACTTCACTACTCCTCCATGTTTCGTCGTCCTTCCTACTTCATTTAGTTGTTTTTCATCATGTTTAATTGTTATTCCATGTTTCACTTTGTTGTTACTCATTGTGTTTCATTGTTGCCCATTATGCTTTACTATTGTTCTTGCTTCGATGTTGCTTTGGGCTTGGTTACTACTTTCGCTTCGCTACTCCTATTGCTTCACTACAACAGGTGGGTCACTACTCCTTCACTTTTTGCTACTCTCCTACCCTCCCAAGTACCTCTTTGCTCCTTGTTGTTTCATTGCCCATCCATGCTTCTCTATTCCCTTACCCAGATTGGTACCCCCCCTTTTTTGGCAGGGTGTTGGAAATTCAGATTTGGTTTTGATTGGGAGGAAGTTTGAAAACATCCAAGTTCCAAGCTATTAATAAGTTTTTTTTGTTGTTTTTTTTCTCTTCAAATTTTTTTTTTGGTTTCCCTTCCTTTCAAGTTTTTATTTTACTTTTTTTTCACTATTTTACTTCGTTCTAGTTGATTTTTTTATTCTTTTGTTATTTTGCATGGATTTTTGGAAGGATTTTTGCTTTAATTTTTTTTTTGCCTTGGTTATAATTGAGCTTTTTTGTAATTTTTTGTAAATGTTTAGATGATTTTTAGATCAACAATTACATCTTGAAAACCTTATAACATTTAAATTATGTTATAATCCACAAAATCCACGTCTTGTCCATTATAATCACATCAAATTCTTGTAAAGTGGAATGTTTAAGGACTAATGAAATAATAATAAAAAATGAATATTGTGAAATTTTCCCTAATCAAGTTTTTATGGAAAAAGTATCTTTGACTGAAACTATGGAAGAAAATAAAAGTCTCCAAACATAGTTCAATGCCATTCAAAATGAAGAACATTTTTTTTTTTAAAATTACAGAAATTGCATTTGCAAAGAGAAAAATGGAGAAGACATGATAGGAATGCATTATGTTGGTCATTTTTCTTTGTAATTGATAATAATATTGTTGATGCAAGCAAACTTCAAATCATGAGGTGTATGATTTGTCATGTAAATTTTATTTTTTATAATCTAAAAACAAAAGAAAGGAGAGGAATTATAACATATTTTAAGAAAAATGGCATAACAATCTTGAAAAAACATGTAGATGCAGATCATGTTGTACTTGCAAAGAGATTTGAAAAAAAAATGAGCTTTCCATTAAGAAATATACTTGAAAAACAACCTACAAAAAAGAAGCCAAATGTGTCTAACTTTGAAATATTAGAGTCTTCTGGTGCAAAAGATTTTTTTAAAAAGGATGTTGTACAACAAAAATAATTTTTGCAAGACCTTGTTTTGTTGGTTGTTAAAAATCATCTCCTTATTCAATTTGTTGAGAGCACTTGGTTGAAGCGTCTTGTAATGCATTTATGTCCAAGAATTGTGTTTCCATCAAAAAAAATGTTTTCATAAGAAGTTTTGGTTGATTTAATGGAGAAGATGAAAGAAGAATGTGTGTTACCTAAATTGAAACAATGTTATTCTGCAACATCTAGTTTTGATTTGTGGATGTCAAGGGTGCACATGATGTTTTTGCATTGGTGATTAGCTTTTTGAATGAAGAATGACAACCTCAACATATTACAATAGGACTTTTGAAGCAAATGAAACTATAGGGCAAGTTATGGCAAGAAATTTGATTGAATTGTTAGATCAATATGATTTAAGAAAAAAAATTATTACGTATGTTAAGGATCAAGGTGAAAATTTGAATGCCATGCCAATAGTTTTAAAATTTGTGGTGAATTATGAAGTTCTTAGTTTGGAGGAAAGTTTCCAAGGCACTTGCTTTGATCATGCATTTTCTAAAGCATATCAATATGGGATAGCTAAAGAAAAGTTTGTAAAAACTTGAAACATATTTCTATTAAGTCAGCCAAATTTAATTTACAAAAGTGTATAACTTGGCCAAAGAAATTTGGAAAAGGAAGACATGAATGGACTAAAGCTTGCATTACTTCTCGAATATGTCCAAGAAATTTAAACACCCCTGTCAAAACAAGTTTTTTTTTAAAGTTATTTTTGTTAAAAATATAATTATAGATTTGGCTTGTAAATTTACAATTATTTTTTTTTTTTTTTAGAATACCAGCAATTTGTTAAATATTGAGCAAGTTTGCAACCAAAGTAATTTTGTTTCAAGAGACCTTATTATTTTGAAAGGCCATTGTATTATGTTATAGTTCACAAATTGATGTTTGTGTTTTTAGCCAAGTTCCCCCTATTATCATATTTATCAAACAATTGTTAATTGTTTGTCTCCAGTTGTTATTGTTTGTGTTTTAAACCAATCCAAAGATCACTGGTTTCTTAGTGATGCCCTAAACAGTGCCATCACAATGAGTTCCAAATTAAAAACGTTGGAATTGTATAAAATTTAAACTAGTTTATGGATGATGATTTTACAATTACTCTTGAATTGTCTTTGTTTATTTCCAACATTAAAAAAGAAGTTTGTGGTGTCCTTGATTCTTTCTTTCATTTCTGAAAATCTATGAAAAAAAAGAAGCCCATAACATGTTTTCCTTGATGTTAGATCCATGATTTAAAAGCCTTCATTTGTTGGTCATGAGCAAGGCAATTCTATTGTAGAAAAGAATGATTGGAAATCCTTGCAACCTATGCTTTTGAAATGTTATCATCACTTACATCTTGTGGGAATTATGATGTTGAATTTATGGAGCACAAATCTTATGAAGATAGCAGCCTAGATATTTTTGAAATGATTACTAGGACAAGTGAACCAATGGCAAAACTAGATAACATAGAACTCTTAATTTTTAAGAGATTTCAAATGGATCTTAAAAAGATCAAATGCCTTCTACAATGGAGGCAAAAACATGAGTCTATGCTCCCCATTGTTGGTTTTCTTGCTCAACAAATATTAGGAATTGTTGGATCACAAATAGAAACAAAAAGGATTACTTATTTAATTAGCATATTCACCAACCTTAGAAGATGTCATTTACAATAATAAAAACTTACAATAATTTTTTTGTTAACGAAAATTGGCCTAATGATGCCAAAGTTGGTTGTAAATCTTCTAATGATTTAATAGAATTTATTGAAATGGATGAACAATTACAAGAAGAATTACAAGAATTTGAAGGTGAATTTGAACAAGAAAAAATTTCAAACAAAAATTTTAATTTCTTGTTTCATTTTTTACAGTAATTAATTTAAAATTTACATTTAAATTAAATAATTAAAAATATTGGATTTTAAAAAAAATTGAAAACCGGCTTGTGAGAACCAACGTTAAAAACCAAGGCTAATAATTTTTATGAAAACCAACAAGGCTCAAAACCAATGAGAATGTTTTTTTCCAAAAATCTAAAACCTTTAAAGGTTACCATAATCATTTTTTAAAAATTATTTGTGAGAACCTTAAAAGTTTTTTTAAATGGTTGTGACAACTAGAACCAATAGTTTTCACACAAAAATGAGAACCACCCAATATTACATTATTTGTTCTTTTGAGTGCACGACATTCAAATGCAAAACATTCAAACCCATGAAAAAACAATTTTCACACAATTTTATTATCAAATCATAAAATAAAAAAATTGTAATGCAATTGATCAGAAAAAAAGTTGAGAATCAACTTCACAATTTGACTTCTAATCATTAAAACTCAAAAGAAAATAGTCAAATGATCTTTGATGGAATCTTGCAAAATAGCATTGAAAGGATCT
>Ga0209208_10011211_pt1:0-10000 | contig 11503 bp, 4 predicted proteins | sample S1TSphfallax_3_FD_187694 | JGI IMG/M metagenome (GOLD analysis project Ga0209208, IMG submission 187694) | Host-associated microbial communities from peat moss isolated from Minnesota, USA - S1T2_Fd - Sphagnum fallax MG (SPAdes) (version 2) | ecosystem: Host-associated > Plants > Peat...
GCACAATTTGGACTTTAAAAAACTTCAAAGAATTGAAGCATCATTCATCCTTTTCATTCCAAGGATTTGTACCATGGAAATTTCTAACAATTTGACAATTTTGGAAAGGAGAAAGAGAGCCCTTGGATGTTAATAGAGTGCACTAGAGACCCATCAAAGGATTTGCATCATCTAGTGGTTTAACCATGACATCACTCACATTTGACTTCATGACCAATGTGAACATGGATTGTTGAATGTCAATGGAAGTTGTTGACAACACTTCATGTGCAACCCATACATCATTAATACCCAGTCTCTTAGGGTGGAAATATGTAACCTTAATCATATTTGAATACTTGTTGAAGCTTTCTTTTGCATTAGACTACATCCAATATTGTGGGTGTATGTGCCACACTTAAATTGTTGATGATGCCATGAATAGGGTTCAATTTCTCTTGCAATTTTGTAATGAGGTAATTAGTAACTATTATAATTCACATGTAAATACCCAGCTCACATCACATGGTTAGATTCAATGCAAAACATAATCCAAATAAGGAGTCAAAAAATAATTATAAACTAATGAGAAGGGGTTTACACTGAAAGAAAACTTACTTAGTTTGTTTCCACTAGTGTGATGGGTGCAACATAGACCTCCTTTGTCACATATGAAAGTTTACCAATGTGCAAATTAAAAATGAGTAGCTTAAATATGTTGTTGGTTCACATCAAATGCCAAACATGTTTCACACCGACATTCAAATCTATAATCCAACACATGATTTTAAAATCATGTTTAACACGCAATGGAACCTTCAAATGCATAAAATTTGAACATGTGTTTAAGCATGTGTACAATGCATAAATCTTTTCATTGAGGTTGGCACATTTTCATTGCCACCACAAAATCACAACTGAAAATGTCCTTCAATCAACTAAATTTGATAAAATTGTGGATTGAATATAACAAAAGGAATATTGTAGTAATCAATCCCCAACAAAATTTGCACATCACAAACCTGAGATTGAAATTCCCTTTCACCTTGTCATTCTGGGGGTTGTCAATAGCCATCTTTGCCAACAAATTTTCTTACTTTCCCATAACATGTCTTGAAGGGACAACATAAATAATTATTAAATAATCATTAGGTCTATCAACATTAGCTTTATCACATCACATTAGTCACATCAATTTTGATGCCAACATGTATTAATGTCATGTTGGTTTAAGGCCAACCTAGGTGAAAATAATAATATTTTTTGTAGGGTCACATTAATTAAGCAAATGACAACTGAAATTCAACTGCCAATTTTTTTTTGTTGATTTAGGTGGATTGGATCCTAGCCTCATTGTGACAATTAAAGTCCAGTTACCACATTTTAAGGATCTAAGTTTTTTTTCCCATCAAAACAAGGTGGATTAAGTCCTAAACCCATTATGGCAAATAAAATCTAATCCTAAACAAAAAAAATTATCAAGAAAGCAATTGACATTTGGTCACCACATCTTAATGGTCTTAATTTTTTTCCATTTTCTTTTTCTAAACATTTTTCTAAACAAGGTGGATAGGGTGGACCTATCGGGTCCCAATCTTATGGTGTCTAAATGCTTTATTTTTAATTTAAAAAATAGTTTGCCAAATTGCTATGATTGAATTTCAATTGCCATCTTGATAGTTTTTATGCCTAGGTTGATCAAATGCATTCTATCTTGATCCCTTAGTGGCTACTAAAATTTCATTTCAAAAAAAAGAATTGCAAATTAAACTTTGAAACAAAGAACTTTTGGAGTTTTGGTCAATATTGGTTGGTTGATTGATAAACTAATGTGTCAAACATGATGTTAACATGGTGATTGATATAAATTTGGTGCATTGTGTCAATTTTGACAACCTTGATTTTCATGATATCAAAATTTTTTGTCACACTCATTTCCATGGGCTTAATGAAATTGGAAACTCCAAATATTTTAAAGTGTTCTTTAAAAAAATAAATTTAGTAATCCATTTTATGAACTCCCATGGATTGCAAAACCCACTCAATATAAATCTGTCAAACATTACTTAACATAATGCCCTTGAGAATATAAACCTCATTTCCATCAAATATCATTATCTTGTTAATCAGATTTCTCATTAAACCTCATTCAGTCATCAAGGCTCACATAAACACGTGAATGAGGTTATTAACATCTAATATAACCACCACATGCTCAAAGGAAAGAAGGATTGACATCTACAACCAATTTTGCACCACATAAGTACAAACTAACAACTAGGTTACTTGTCATAATATTCATCTAATCATAAATGAAATGTATTCGGCTACTGCAACAATAAATTTGGTTGTGTCCAACATAATGTAATGCATTTAAAAGTTCAGTCTTCTTCAAGATTCAGAAAAGCAAATTCCTCCTTGTGAGCCTTGCACCCACACATTGGCCTGTCATGTTTCACTGTGTGGAATAATGTGGCAAACCAAATCAATACTTTACATTTCTCATTAGCAATTTGTTACAAAATAGATTCCCTCCCTTTGAAAGCATACAATCTCTATTATGCTTATAATCCTTGCCAATATACCAATCATACTTTCAAAATTAGGCTCCAAAATGGTGAACCCACAAAAACAACAAACTTAGTAACTAGCAGCAACAAGCAAGTTGTAACTTGCAATGTCTTGTGTCTTGACAGCTCACCCCCGTGCTCAAAATCAAATTACAGTTATGAACACTCACATTGAAAACCTACTGCCTGCAAATGGCTAGAGTGCACACAGAAGGCAAAGCAGAAGTTGAAAATTTAAGCAATTTCTAAATCCCAAAATTTTCAAATGTATGATGTTCATATTCCATATGCAAAGGGTGGTGACATCACATACCTAAACAAGGTGTGATGCTCATAAGAAGCATTCACTTCTTGTGGTGTGTTGGCGCTCAACAGGTTGTAACCACTTTGTTGACAATCAAATCCAAGCTCCACCACAAGAAATCCATCATCCATGTACTTTTCACCCACAAGTGTTCAATTTTGCCATGACTCCCCTATGACTCAATCTGCTGCCAATAGTGCTTGTAGATAAATACATAGTAATCTGCCCAAGACTCAGTCACTTATTGGTTAGCACTAATTAAAAAAGTTAGTAGTGTCCTCATTCAAAAAGCTTGTGAGGGTAAAGCTTCATTTCATTTTAGCTTGTCCCTGTACAAGTAAGCATCTAAGCCTAAGGCATAGAGCAACCTAGATAGAGGGTAGTGTTTGGGGCCACCAGCATCCTGAACACATCCTTTAAGCCCACCACTATGCTTTGAAATCCAGGAACAGGAGATAAGGTCAGTTTTCCACAGCACAATATGACAACATACAGTGATGCTACATGAAGAAGTTTTGCACTGAAGGGACAGTACACTTGAAGGCACAAAATTAGTTTGGCAGACACATGAACACATAGACCGAGCAAAGATGATCAAGAACATGACCAATTTCTAGACATCTTCCTGAAAAGAGAAGTATAACTGGGCTGTCATAGATGTCAGTGCCTTCCAATTTCAAGCACTGTAACGCTTCAAGACCTTACTGAGGGCTGGCATCACATTATAAGCCATAAATGACCTTCGCAACTCTATGATTGATCCAACCTGCAATCCACATAGTCCAGTTTGTCATGAACTACAAACAAAACAGATTTTGGACCTCCAGGAACTCCTCATATCATTATATTCACATCATTCAAATTTGGTCTACATTGAACTAGCTGCAATCCCCTCAGAAATAATCACATAGATATGAAACTAGAAATGCCATAAGATGACATAAACCTAAAACTGGATTAAATCACACTAGAAGGTTGCAGCACTCCCTGTCAACTCCTCCCTACATGTCTACTATATACATCACAGGGGTAGACAATAAATGCTGATCATTGACAAGTTGAATTCCTGCAATGGCATAGTCTTTTTGGCCTTTGTTGAACTTACAATGATAAGCATGGAAGTGAAGCCAATGCTGCCACCTTGATGAACAGCCCTAAATCTGTAATCCACTACTGTTGAAACTGTGGCAAGCAGTGCCAATAAGAGTCCACCTAAATCATGGACCAAACATGTATGGAGGTCAGAAGGGAAGTTCAGTAATAAGCCCTCATAACTAGAATGTACATTGGACAAGTACAGAGGACCATATAAGTTGCCATGCAACTGAATCCAGATCCATCATGCTAACATTCAATGATCAAGAACTCAGTGGTGAAAATTCCCATCTGAAAATCTAGAGGCAGATTTCACTTCTTAGAAATTAGAACACAGAAATTTGACAGAAAGACTCATCATAGTGAGCTACACACTACTTGTGAACAGGGCAAGGGAGACTCTAGATAAGATCATGTGAAAATCTCCAACCCAACTGTCAGTAATATCAATGTGATTGCAGAGAGAAACTCCACAAAAGCATGTAAGGTGACCAAACAGATGTAGTGTCAGGTCCAGTCAAACCAAAACACATGACAAGAATAAGTTTGGTCATAACCCTTGTGCCTACTGCTCAAAATATATCATACCATCATCCTAATCATTACAACCCCACCTGATAATAACTGTCAACTGCATACTGAAAGGCCAAAAGATTACAACTGTGATGAGAAAAGGGAAGAGAATTCACCCCAGAAACGAGTGGATGACTGTATTTTGCGAAGGTACTCAATAGTTTGACGCCCAGGCTTGATGTCTGGTATCCGTGCTCCAGTTTTCATCATATACTCAGTGACCTCCTTTGGTGTGTCTACCTGCAAAAAACCATCTCAAGTTGTTACTCCACTAAGCCTCTCTTGCACATTCAAAAATAATCTGTACTATTTAACTGTGGTCATTTGAAGACATTGAATTTCATTAAGGCCTTCACACAAGGGTGCAATACATCCTGTCATTATTTATCACAGATCACCAACTGCAGCTAATAGTCAATCAAATGATCTGACACTCAGTCACTGCATCTAAGAATGCTGTTTGTTTGGTGAATGGCCTTTGTTGTTGAAGGCCATAGTTGATGAACATAATCAACACATAGAAGAACATAAGGAAGCAAGACTGGCCACAAGAGGATTACATGGGAAAGAGTGAAGCCCTACAATGTCCAAGATGTTGAAGATAAATATGAGCATAGCATTGATGGTGTAATAATGCCATGGCTGTGCGCCTGAAGCAGATGGGTTCAACATATCTCTCAGCTGATGCCAGAAACCACCACTGACAGTAAAGCTGTGTATACAACAACTCAAACCATCACTAAGCCAGGTATGACTGACAAAACAGGTGTCACTGCATGATGAAGTCAATGGATTCATGACATGCCTAGCTGGACCATAATGGTGCAATTCTCAGCATGGTTCTGCCAATTGCAATTATCAGTACACAGAAGAGCTGAAACATAATGCACAAATACAACTAACAATTGAATCAAGGGCACTGGATTAAATGATGAACCAAGTGAAGGGGAGGCTCACAGAGAACCCATACTTGGCCACAAGTGATGGCAGAGCCATGAGGTAAGTGGTTGTGAGCACAGGTTGCATTCCGGTTGGATTTATATTGAATGGAACATATGGCTCTACATCTGGTAAAGATGCACCCACTCTGGCCCAAGGTGAAGTCATGTTAGGTAGATTTTCACACATTCTGTACAAGCACTGGAGTAGGATCTATGGAAACAGTCTTCAGAAATAACCAAGAGACAAATAAGGTGTTTATTCAGATGTGCAAAGAAACACTTGCAAGGAACCTTAACACAGCAGCATAACCTACAGAGGGTCCACCATACTACAAAATGGATTTTAGCAATTCACTCTGTTCAATGCAATCCTATCCAAAACCTAGCATCTCCAGCCTTCGTTTATAGCAACTCTTCCATAATGTCTTTTCACAACCTGATGGCAAGACTCAAGCAAGATTCAAACAGGTTGACAACAAAGTTCCACAAGTGTTCCCAGCACATTGTTAGTTTGAGCAACCACCAGTCTAAAAAGCAATGACTATTTGAAAAAAAAGCCTTAATGCTCCAGAAACCAGTGAACTTCAACTTCTGACTAACTGGGGAAAAATGGTAGAAAGAGTTACCTTGTGCTAGGTGCCAGCTCAAAGTTGTAGTACAACATTTTGACTTTGCGATGACCCTCAGTCACCAGCACTGCCCACATGGTTATGAGAAGAAAGACACCAAGGAATACCATCACCGGTCCCCAGCTTGCAGTTCCCACTGTCATCAAATCAATTTTCACAAACAGCTTTGAGTACACAGTCACCTAAACACTTTGTCAAATATATCCAGAGCAAATTCACTTCCCATAGATGTGTTGAAAATGTTGCCTAAAAACATTCCATCTTATGGCTGATGGTACACGTCGACTTCCTGACATGACCCACTGTGTTATGGCTATGAAAATCTAGTCCAATATGATAACCTTGACATGCACAAGATCTTGGAACAATTTCATGGATTTCAGATGCACCACAGTTGTCCTGTGATGAAGTAATAGACAGGGTTGGTACAGGAAAGTACATGAAAAATCAGACACCATTCGGTAGAGTGAGTCTGAGTAGCCTGTTAGAATGCTGATGCAAATGATGAGAGAAGAGCCTTGACCTGCAATGCAAATTTGTTGAATATCCTTTTATCAGAAACTCAGTTGCTCCTTCAAACCAGTGTTTGAACCAGTGTCCCAGATGTTTTGATGGAGAATGACACAGCATTCAATATGAGGATTTTGTGTGCGCTTGCACATAGAGCATACAATTGCTTTGCAGCTCTCTGAGCTCTAGGAAAACTGATGGTCTTTGTAAACTCATAACAGGCAGAAATGCATAACAAAAACACTCCACAATCTTAAGGTGACAGAAAAAAGGAGTTGAGTAGAGGAGAGAGGCATAAATGCAAAGGTACAAAATACTTCAAGAAAAAAAACCCAAAGGAAAACAGAGAGGAGGAAGCAAAGGGAAAAAGAAAAGGGAAGATGGAATCTAAGGGGAAATCCCAACTGCAAAGGTGGTAACAAGAGCAACAGCAACCATACAAGTAATATGGATAGTACAAGGCACAAGATACTTCAACACTGCAATAATCATCCAATTACCACAATTCAAATGCTGAGACTCCCACTGAGTTTATATAGCCTACTTTGTTTCTCCTACTTGACCAATAATACACAGGGAAAACACAGCATAGAGGAAGTTCTAGCAGCACACATGACAAAACCAAGAACCTAGTAAACAGCAAAACATTGAAAAGACTCCCTGCATGAAGCTCATTGATTTGAATACAACACAAAAGGCACACATTCCATAAGAAAGATTTCAACTGCAAAGCACTTAGCAATGAAGACAATTCTGCAAGTAACTTTTGTTCATTGATAATGGAACAGGTTGCTAAGTAAAGCTCACCTTAGAACTACAGAGGCTCAAAACTCCATCTAGTCCTAAAGGGTGAAGAGTCGAGACTTACTCACCAAAGCCAGCCTCCGTAATTTTCTCACAAATCCAGTTGATTGACATTGCCCCAGCTGATAGAAGCCCTGTTGTTACTACCAAATACCAAAATCTGGCAACACAGGACAATAAGAGTGAGCATCAGTTGTTCCCTCTGGATTACTATAAGCTTCAGCATCTAGCAGGCACGTGAGAACATAACAGCTTCTTGTGGGTAAAATTCTAGGTTCAGAGTGCTACAAAGGTCTGTCAAATTTACAATGATGTGTTACTTTAACCAAACTTTGACAAGCTAGAAATATTTGAGTGGCAAGAAGGACACCATCTCTGTGTCAATAAAGCCCTATCTATGCTGCACTTTTTGCAGGGGTGGGAATCTACAAAGGCCTGCAACATCCACTGAGTTGGGCATAAACTGCTTATTTACCTGCTTTGATTAGCAGCAACAGAGTAGGGAAGAGAATGTATGGCAACTATGAGGGATTCCACAAGTGCCACACCCAGTGCCAACCACCACCTGTAGCAGAAATCATTGCCCCTATTGGTCACTCAATCCATGAAGAAATATGTTTTCATGTCATTGTTGGCGGCATTCCAAATGGCTGAAACATGAAGTCAAGTAGCAGAATTGGGTGCCCAAAAGTATATGAAAGAAGCATTTTTAGAAAGGTTCAACAACTACGTGTATTTCTTTATACGCTCATTGCCATCAATGCCTTCCTTCCGTAGCTTCACAAGAGCTGGAATTAAGTGGCAAGATACCTAGGCACACACATCAATACAGAGTCCATGGGTCAAGTGAGTTCATCAGCAAACCATCCATGGGAAAATCACACACATAACCTCTTGCCTGCATGGTTATCTAAAATATGATTCCTCACCTACCTATTTTGTGCTTCTCATACTATAGGAGGGTATGACTCAAACCAACCAATGGATGCACAAATGAGGGACAACAGCCCAAAGATTGAAAATCATTAGCAGTATGTGCTTATGTGATACAGTTTGGACATAAAACCAGTAAAGAAGATGCAATTAAGTTTTGTCTCAGGTCAAAACATAATGCTATTTGTAAATAGCCTTACGAATAGCATTAGCAAGATCGACAGGAAACATCCACAAAAAAGGGGGCTACCTGCATGACAATGGAAGCAAAAATGTAGGGGCTGATTCCCAGCTGAAATAAAGCCAACTTCAACTCTGAAACAAGGTCTCCCAGCTCCTCTATCCAGATTGATCACACAAGCACATTAGCAAGACAAATGTCTCATACTGACCCAAAAATGAAGACCTTCCTGCATGAGACTTATGAGTATCCCACTCATTCTCCTCACTCAATGTGCACATATGAATGCAGCAATGAATTCGTGTCCAGAGGCAGCAGAGATGTCAGAACATGAGGGAATCTTCCAAGCAGCCATGGGAAAAAGGAAGACTTAGAAATTTTTCTCAGTGCTCACCTACAGCTCCAGAAACAAAGCCCAGATAATTGCCAGGCATGAAGCGGCGATCGAACCCTGGCAGAGGAATGAAGTATCCAGCACGGCTGGCCATGAGGAGTGCCACAGTAACACATATTCGCCTCCGCACCTCACTCTTAAAAAAGGCGCCTGCTGCATCATTTGCTGTTGTGCCCAGCTTCACCAAGCTGAGGAACTGATTCTTGAAGCTCTTTGGTCGAGGATAGGAGCCTGACCAATTCTCCTCTATTGGAGACAGGGGACTAATATTGATTGGTGTAACTGCATCCAGAGATAAGGAATTATCTGCAGGAACCGAGTTATCCGAGAAATGTCGCTCAGATTCTTCAATTTCACCGCCTAGAGAGGTCCCTTGAAGCAGTGAGGATTCCGCCTGGTCTTCTTTCCTGGAACATCTGACACACATTCGAGCTGTGCGTCGTACGAACAAACAATCCTTCATCTCCGCTTCTCTCCAGCTCTGATCGCTCCATTCCCCACCCCGTCTCCGGAACTGATCAACTATACAAAGGCGCTCTAACCGCAACCCTGAATTCTTCCCTATTCGCAGTTTTCCACGGCACACTCTTACGTTTTTAGCTAAACCGGCTCCGCAAACAGAACCGCGCAAGGAATCGACAGCCTTCCTCGCCCCGATGAAACTTCTACCCATGTTTACCAAATTAGTACCGTCCAGCGACGCGCCAACAGACGCCATATATAAACCTGGATTACCTTCCTACCAATATAACTGATTCTTGGCCTGACCTCCACACTCTCCTGCCGTTAATTGAAATACAAAATCTGATCTACGACCGCCATGAGAAGGGAGACGAATTACCAGCACCGTGGTCTCTAGAGGCCGCCGCTTTCTCCTCTTCGTCCAATTGAGCTTTGCGAACAACAGTAGGACGAGCTACAGACTGCAGAAGTTGCTGCCGGGCATGATGAGGCGCCAAAATTCTGGCCGCCGTCGCCACTACTCCTGCTGCTTCTGTCCCTTGGCATCGGGTACTATTCTTCTTCCATTCTGCCGCAGAAAACACACTCCTCCCCCAATAAACATCAACCAAAAAATAAGGTAAAA
>Ga0209208_10011212_pt1 | contig 11502 bp, 7 predicted proteins | sample S1TSphfallax_3_FD_187694 | JGI IMG/M metagenome (GOLD analysis project Ga0209208, IMG submission 187694) | Host-associated microbial communities from peat moss isolated from Minnesota, USA - S1T2_Fd - Sphagnum fallax MG (SPAdes) (version 2) | ecosystem: Host-associated > Plants > Peat moss >...
GTTGAAAGTCTTTCAGCCTATGCCCGTCAGTTCTTGCAATTGATGCAAAAGCCAGATGTGGACTCTATTGAGGGGTTGAGTCCAGCTATTTCTATTGAGCAAAAGACAACATCAAAGAATCCACGTTCGACTGTTGGAACGGTTACTGAAATTTATGATTATTTGCGTCTTTTGTTTGCGCGTATTGGCGTGCCTCATTCACCAGCAACAGGCTTACCAATCGAGGCTCAGACAGTCAGTCAAATGGTAGATCAGATCTTAGCTATGCCAATAGGAACACGGCTTTTACTGCTTTCACCCATCGTGCGTGGTCGTAAAGGGGAGTACAAAAAAGAAATAGCTGATTTGCGCAAAAAAGGATTCCAACGAGTCAAGGTAGATGGGCTGATCTATGAAATTGATCAAGTACCCAGCCTGAATAAAAAAATTAATCATGATATTGAAATTGTTGTAGACCGTATGGTGGTTCAAACTGATATGGCGCAACGTTTAGCTGACTCTCTGGAAACAGCTTTGACGTTAAGTGATGGTTTGGTCTTTGTTGAAAACCCCGATACCCAAATACGGACAATCTTTTCGGCTAAATTTGCTTGTCCTGTTTCTGGTTTTACCTTAAGTGAAATTGAGCCGCGCCTTTTTTCTTTTAACAGCCCCCATGGAGCATGTCCAACCTGTGATGGATTAGGTGTTGAAATTAGCTTTGATGTCTCTCTGGTGGTTCCAGATGTTCGTTTAAGTTTACGAGGTGGCGCTATTATGCCGTGGGCAGCAGCAGATGCAGGAGGACGCAAGCGACCTCAAACGAATGAATACTATGCGCAAGTCCTCGAATCTCTGGCTCGGCATTACAAGTTTCCCATGGATATCCCATTTGAGGAATTATCCTCGGACATTCAAAATATGATTCTTTATGGATCAAAAGGTGAGGCTGTTTCCATTATCTTTGATGATGGGGTTCGCCGATATACCACTCACAAACCTTTTGAAGGTGTTCTTCCCAATCTCCAACGGCGCTGGCGGGAAACAGAGAGTGATTGGGTTCGGCAAGATTTATCACGGTATCAAATGATGAATCCGTGTTCATCTTGCCAAGGGCAACGGTTAAAGCCAGAAGCTTTGTGTGTTAAGATTACCGATCTGTCCATCAGCGATGTATGCGCATTTTCCATTGAGCAAGCATCACAGTGGTTTAACAGTCTGTGTCTTACCTCTAAGCAGCAAGAAATTGCCCATCGGATTTTAAAGGAAATCCAAAATCGTTTAATGTTTTTGATGAATGTTGGGCTTGATTACCTTACCCTATCGCGGTCTTCTGGAACGTTATCTGGGGGAGAGAGCCAACGAATTCGCCTAGCTTCCCAAATTGGTTCGGGTCTGACAGGTGTTTTGTATGTGCTTGATGAACCATCCATTGGATTACATCAACGGGACAATAACCGTTTGTTAGACACGTTAAAGCATTTACGGGACATTGGGAATACAGTGGTGGTGGTAGAACATGATGAAGACGCCATTCGCACAGCCGACCAAGTTATTGATATGGGCCCAGGGGCCGGCCGCCATGGTGGTCAGATTGTAGCTCAAGGTACGCCGGATGATATGATGCGCAATGAGGAAAGTTTAACAGGTCAATATCTATGTGGTCGCCGAAAAATAGAAGTTCCTTCAGAGCGTCGTTTGGGATCAAAGGAAAGTTTAACTGTTATGGGAGCCCGTGCCAACAATTTGAAAAATGTAACCGTGCGTTTTCCATTGGGAACATTAACGTGTGTGACAGGTGTTTCAGGAGGTGGTAAATCTTCACTTGTTATTGAAACGCTTTATAAATCTTTAGCGCGCCACTTTTATGATGCCCGAGACCCAGCGGGACCTCATGACGGCTTAAAAGGCGTAGAATCTATTGATAAAGTCATTGATATTGATCAATCACCCATTGGGCGGACGCCCCGCTCTAATCCTGCAACCTATATTGGTTGTTTTACGCCCATCCGAGAATGGTTTGCAAACCTGTTGGAAAGCAAAGCCCGTGGTTATGCGCCGGGTCGTTTTTCTTTCAATGTCAAGGGGGGGCGGTGTGAAGCCTGCCAAGGGGACGGCGTTATTAAAATTGAAATGCATTTCTTACCCGATGTCTATGTACAATGTGACCAATGCCATGGCAAACGCTATAACCGAGAAACTTTGGATGTCAAATTTAAAGGAAAAACCATAGCCGATATCCCTTGGTTCGCGATAAGCTGAAAACATTGCAACAAGTTGGTCTGGGGTACATCCATGTTGGCCAACAAGCAACGACACTTTCAGGAGGGGAGGCACAGCGGGTCAAATTAGCCAAAGAACTTTCCCGTCGGGCCACAGGGCGTACAGTTTATATTTTAGATGAGCCAACCACAGGCCTTCATTTTGAGGATGTACGAAAATTACTGGAAGTCTTGCATGCACTGGTTGAACAAGGTAACACGGTGATCGTCATTGAGCATAGCTTGGAAGTCATTAAAACAGCAGATTGGATTATTGATTTGGGACCCGAAGGTGGGTTTAAGGGTGGTGAAATTGTGGCTACAGGTACACCTGAACAAGTTGCCAAAATCAAAAAGAGCTATACGGGGCAGTATTTGAAGGCGTATTTATAATTGTTTCCTCTTGTTTTTGCTATTTTCCTCGTAAGGAATTCTCAACCAACTGTGGATTCTTAGAAATAACACACAGATATGCCAAAACAGCTTTATCAGGATGCCTGCGTCCATGCTCCCAGTTACGCAATGTATTCAGATTGAACCCAAAACGAGCAGCAAATTCGGCTTGGCTCATATCGAGAAATTTTCGCAATGCCTGTACATCAATTGTGTCTGGAACTTTCACAGGCTCAGAAACTCTTATCTTAGTTGCATGACCTTTAGTTTTATCGCCTTTTACATAGGCGACAGCTTCTTGTAGTGACTGTATTAATCTTTTAGTCATCTTATTCTCCATAACTTTCTATCAGCTCATCAACCATTGCATTCATTACCTTCTTTTCCTGATGAGAAAGGTCGCTCTTTTCAGACTTGGCATAAATATCTAGCAAAAAAATAGGGATATTGTAATTGTGGAAGAAGTAAATAATCCTTGCTCCTCTTGATTTCCCTCTTTGGTTTGAATGAAAAACCACTTGAAATGCTTTACCTTTGCAAAAAACATTCTATCACAAATATTAGCGCCTTGTCTTAATAAGACTCTTTTTGGATCATACGCCTTTTTTAAAGAGGTATAATTTAAGTTGCATGAGAATACAAAATTTTGATAAAATCTCAAATGACTTCAAGTATTTACATTATCGGTGGTCCCACGGCTAGTGGCAAATCTGACTATGCTGTTAATCTTGCTAAGCAGATAAATGGTGAAATCATTAATGCGGATAGTATGCAGCTTTATAGCCATTTGTGTATTTTAACCGCTCGTCCCATAAACTTACAAAATATTTCTCACCATCTCTATGGTATTTTACAAGGTAACCAAATCAGCTCAGTTGGATGGTGGTATGAAAAAGCTTGTGATGCTATTCAAGATGGGAAAACACCCGTTGTAGTGGGGGGGACGGGTCTGTATTTGCACGCATTAACGGACGGCCTTTCGCCCATTCCAGAAATTCCACAAGTCATTCGTCAAGAAGTACGTCGTCTGGCACAAACTCTAGACGACAAAGACTTTTTTACTTTGGTGAGTCGTGAGGACCCAAAAATTCAATCTGTGCTTCATCCCCATGATACCCAACGGTTAACGCGGGCCCTCGAAGTCATATGGACAACGCAGCAATCTATCCAAGATTGGCAAAAACAGAGCCAAAAAAAGCTTAAGTTGAAGTGTGAATACATCATTCTTCTGCCACCAAGGAATATCCTTTATCAGTGGATTAATAACCGTTTTGTGAAAATGATAGAAAATGGTGCCATAGAAGAAGTCAAAGCTTTACTTGCACAACATATTGATCCCTCCTCTCCTATCTTAAAAGCTGTTGGAGTGCCAGAACTTAAGGAGTATTTACAGGCAAGCTTATCCCTTGATCAAGCCATTGCTTTGGGTCAACAATCTACTCGGCGCTATGCAAAACGCCAAATAACTTGGTTTACCCATCAAGTGGCAAAATCCAATCACACTATAACAAAAGTGATTAGTCGTTTTTAACGTTCCCTAAATGATTCTTTGAAGGCGTTGTAAACTGGTCGAGTCAAGTATTGAAAAAGTGTCTTCTCTCCTGTATGGATCTCGGCTTGTACTGTCATTCCAGTTGCAATATGGTTAACTTTTGGGTCTTTGCCGACATAAAGCTGTTTTAAGGAAATAAAAGCCTTGTAATAAGGTTTTTTGTTGTCATCTAAAAAGGTTGAGGCAGAAATAGATTCAAGCTTACCTTCAATACTTCCAAATCTGGAATAATCATAAGCAGATACTTTTATTGTTACATCTTGGCCTGCTTGTGTATTGCCGATATCTTTGGGGTTGATTTGAGCTTCAACTTCCATAGCATTTTCAGGCACAATTTGCATGAGTTCTTCGCCAGGCTGGATAACGCCCTTTAATGTATTGGTTTTTAGTCCTTTAACAACACCTGAAACAGGAGCTTTAATTTCTAAGCGCTGAACACGATCTTGAAGTTTAGTGATGGATTCTTTTACCTGGGCAATTTCAGCTGTAACATTGCCCATTTCTGTTAACGCGTCGTTGCGCAAATGTGTTCCAAGTTCAATGAGTTTGTTCTGTGATTCAGCAATGGCTTGGCGTGTTTGTTGCATTTGATTTAAGATTTGGTCTAAATCTTTATGCACACGTGACGCATTTTCTGCTGAATTACGATATTCTGTACCTGTTTTAAGTTTCTTATCAAATAATTTTTTACTGACGTCTCGTTGTTCTTCTACAATGGCAAGCTGATCCCTTAGGTCCTTTTCTTCACCAAGCTGAACGGCTAGTAAAGCTTTTTGTTGTTCTTGTTGTTTTTCAATAATGGCCCTTTGGTCCTCTCGATTTTTGGATTGCATTTCATAAATGGCTTGTTGGTCTTCCACAAGGTTTTTATGAGAGGCACCAAATTGAGCAAAATTAGGTTTTTGTTCTAAACCAACAGAGCGTAAGCGCTCAGCGCGAATTTTCAGGGCAATCTCTTTAGCTAAAGCTTGATCGAGTTCTGACTGAGCATCTTTTCCATCAAGGACTAAAAGAACCTGACCCTCTTTGACCATATCGCCTTCATGGACCCTAATATCATTAATGATCCCGCCTTCAAGGTGTTGGATAGATTTGATAAATTCTGTTGGAATGACTTGACCGTTGGCGATGGTGATTTCATCAATAGGCGTAATGATTGCCCAGACGATAAAAGCTATAACAAGACAACTCGCAATTAAAATATTCAACCGGCTGCTATGGGGAGGATGCCCTTCTTCGATATGCAAAGAGCGGTTTAGCGATGGCAAATGGCGGTGTTTTGTATCTCGTTTCTCAAGGTCTAAAGGCGATTGTATAGATGTCTCATCTGTCATTTCACTTCCCCTGTGATCATTTCTAGAACTTTATCTCGTGGGCCAAAAACGCGCATCGCACCGGCTTGAAGGACAAGAACGCGGTCTGCTAATTGAATTAAACTAGGTCGGTGGGTTACGATAAGAATCGTCTTTTTGCCTTGTAATTCCTGAAGGGTATGGTGTAAGGTTTCATCCCCTTCTTGATCAAGTGTATTACCAGGCTCATCCATAAGCAGGATATTAGACTTACGAATATAGGCACGGGCGAGATTGAGTTTTTGTAAAAAACCTGAAGAAAAGACATTCATGACTTGTTCATCAAGACGAGTTGCAAATCCTTCTGGCAAGCTCATAATTTGAGGCAATAATCCAGCTTGCGTTGTTGCTTGAATCATTCGTTCTTCTGAAGCTTCAGGTGTTGAAAGCTGTAAGTTTTGGGCAAGTGTTCCATGAAAAAACTGATTTTGTTGGGGCACATAGGCAATAGACTGCCGTAAAACAATGGGGTCAAATTGCCGAATATCAATACCGTCTATGGTAATGGCTCCTGCTTGAGGGTAATAAAAACCTAGCAACAGCTTAAACAATGTCGTTTTCCCAGAACCATTTTGGCCGACGATGGCAACAATTTCTCCGGGTTTTGCTTCCATAACAATCCCTTGTATGGCAGGTGTTGAATCATTAGGATAACGAAACCCGACATTTTGCAAACGAATCCACCCTTCAAAACGATTGACGTTTCCGATTGAAGGGCGTCGTTCCGTAGGTAGCCCCATTAAGCGATTAATCTGTCCCAAACTATCCATAATTTGATCAAAGCGTCCTAAAATCATAAAAGCGCTTTGAAGAGGGGTGAGTGCGCGCCAAACAAGAAGGACGACGGCAATAAGAGCGCCCACGCTCATTAAATTATCAGTGACGCGAATGGCTCCCCAAATAATAGCAATCAAGCCGCCAATTTTCATGATGGCTTGGCTTAAATTCAAAGCTAAGGACGAAAGAAGTTCTGAACGTTTTTGTGCAATGGAAAGAGAAGCGCTGACATCTTGGAAACGATCAACCCAAGTTTTTTCAGCTGCTAAATGTTTAATCGTTGTTAAGTGGGATGTTCCTTCCAATAAGAACTTACGTCGTTCCATAGAAGCGTTCGATAGTTTGTGGGTTGCTTGCCGAAGTACGGGGAACATGATGGCAGCTAACACAATGAAGATAAAGATCATCAATAACGGAACAAAAACGATGGGGCCAGCAATTATAAACAAAACGATTAAGAAAATGACCATAAAAGGTCCTTCAAGAAGAATCTGAGCAAGGGGCCCTGTAAAAGTTTCTCGAACAGTATCAAATTGACGTAAGCGGGCTACTTGACTGGCAACAGAGGCGCCTTCGATTAAAGGCATTGGCAAACTTAAAACTTGTTGAATAACAGCCGTGCCAAAAATCATATCTAAGCGCGCTCCCAAATAAGCTAGGGCGCGGTTCTGGATAATATGGATAAACTGAATGCAGAACAATGCAAGGACCAAGCCAAGAGCAAAGAAGCCAAGACTGACACCAGAGTGCGCAGGAACAACCTCATCATAAATGGCCATGATGAAGATAAAAGAGCTTAAGCTGAGTAGGCTGGTTAAAAAGCCAAGGCCCATGAGCCAATAAATGAAAGAATAAAAACGTTTTAAGATGCCAACAATCCAACTTGTTTGGTCTTGTTCTTTTGCGGGTTTTTGATAAAAGGTATAGGCAGTTCCCCTCAACCAAGTCATAGTGGATAGGGTTACTTTTTGATTATTTCTGCAATTGATTGCGTGAATAGTCTCTTCTTCCCTTTCAGACAAAACATAAATGTCATCATTGTTGGTAATAAATAAACATGGCAATAGCGTATCAGGTAAGTTGCGTAAATTTAAGGAGTGGCTTTTGCTGGTATACCCTAAATTCGCCATAAGATTGCGCAAATCTATTAATGTAATTTTATAAGTTAAATAAGGGACAGCTTCAAAAATTCGGCGCACATGATGATGCCATCCTAAAGCTTCAAGCAAAGGCATAACACAATCATAAAAGTTAAAAGATTTTTTCATTGTTTTATGATCCCATTGTATCAGAAAGTGGCGATGATGAAGATTCAGGTATCATTTTCTCGTTTTTTGTTGTTCTTGATTCTTGGCTTCTTTTAATTGGTCTTGGCTTCTTAGTGTCTGTTTCTAAACTTCGGTCTGATTTTTCAGCTTGTTCATCTTTAACTTCCAGATTATTTGGAAGGGATAGAAGGGTTTTAGGAATAAGAACGCCATTGACTAGCTCATAGGATGCATCAGCCAGTTCTTGAATGGATGGGCGGTGCGTTACAAACACAATTGTAACAGATCCATGAAGGCTTTTGAGAACCTGTTTTAATAAACGGTCTCCCGCATCATCTAAAGAAGTATTAGCCTCATCAAGAATAAGAATTTTAGGGTGATTGACAAGGGCGCGCACTAAACAGATCCGCTGATGAATACCGTCTGGCAACAAGAGAAAGAGTTGGTCGCCAACCTTTGTTTCATAGCCCTGAGGTAGGTGACGAATCCATTCATCAAGTCCCAGCTGGCGAGATAAGTTTAAGGCGTCCTCTACATAAGATGCATCCCGGTACATTGTCATGTTTTCTAAAATAGTGCCTTGGAACAAAATCCCTTTGGGTGGGATATAGGCCATTTGGTGACGGAGGTCTCGATAAGAATAGGTTGTTATTGGCTCATCATCTATGAAAATACTTCCCTTTTGAGGATGAAGGCTGCCCATAAGTATCCACATCAACGTTGTTTTGCCTGATCCATTTCGACCATGGATCGTTATCATGGATCCAGGTGTGATCGTTAGGTCAATGCCTTTTAAGATTCCAGGTTTGTCCTCAGCATATTGAAAATGGATGTCTTTTAAGATGAACTTACCTTGTATGGGTTTTGTAATGGCTCTTGTGGATGGGGGTTCACTCGTTAAAGCAAAGTGTTCTTCTATGCGTTTTTTAGCAATAGTAAAGTACTGAAAACGTGTCCATACACCCATAGCAGCTTGAATGGGTTGCATAGCGCGGTTCGTTAGCACAATAGAGGCGGCCATAACGCCAATAGTTGTGGCTTCATTAATGACTTGCAAGGCAGCAACCGCTACGACACCCACAAACATGATATAAGAAAATAAGCTGGCCAAATCACGACCTTCGGCAGCGTAGAGATAAACTTTATAATTAATAGTTGAACATTGATTGTAGACTCGCTCATAGCGGCGCATGATCAGTTCTTCCATTCCCAAAGCTTTGAGCGTATGGTGGTTGGTGAGAATCTCGACAATAAAATTATAACGACGGTCGTTAACATCCAACTGTTCTTCCAGGTGGCGACGCAATAAAAGGCCCAAAATCCAGGCCGAAAAAATAAACGTACCCAAAATAACCAACGCAGCACAGGCCACCTGGGGAGAAAAGTATGCAATGATGCCTAAGAACAAAAAAACGAATGGTAAGTCTAAAAGAATTAAAAAACCTTGTCCAGCTAGAAACTCTTTTAGAATTGTTGCGCTTTCAATGTTTTCTACATGTTCTCCAACACCGCGCTTATTTAAATCTACGAGGGTTGCATTAACCAAATGCTGAAAAGCACTGACGGCAGTTCCATGTTCAAAGTGCATGCCAAGCCAAGTTAAAACATAGCCACGGCTAAAACGTAAAGAGGCTTCTAAAATAAGGGCAACAGTGGCGGCGATTCCTAGAAGAGAGAGTGTTCCATAAGATTGATTGGGGATGATGCGGTCATAAAGTTGTAAAACCAAAATAGGGATTGCAAGAGACAGAAGGTTAAGCACAATTGTGCTGAGAATGATATCCCACCGACGCCAAGGGAAAATGGATCCATTCCTTGATTTTGTTTTTTTTGGTTGTTGCTCATTCAAAGATGTTTCGGCCACGTTAGCCATTCCCCCTTTATAACGTATAGAAACCTTAAGTTTCTAAGAATAGACTACCTATCCATTTGTTAATTATGTGTTAATTTTTAAAAAAAGGGCAAATGAATATGGGGATGAAGAGTTTAGAACTAAACTGCATGTGATGAAGATATACCCGTTTTCGATGATTTTGCTGGAATTTTGGGCCCGAGATGGGCGGGATTTTCGACCCTGGTTCGACGCCGAGAGTTGGCTCATCCGAAGGAGAACCGAAGGTCAGCGAAGCTAAACAGGGGATGAAAAGATCGCTTCAGATCGGTGGCCAAAAACCGGGAAAATCATCGGGAATGGGTATATTTCCAGGGTCGGGAATTTTTGTTTAGCTTCTTCAAAAATATTGTACCCAGCCTTTGGATCATGAATATTGGCAGTATGAACATTAAAGGCTCAGAATGGCACGTAGCGTAATATCTCTTAATTTCTCAAGGGTTTCATATGGCACTGTTAATGGCGGCATCCAATATATGGTATTTCCCAGAGGTCTTAATAAAGCGCCGAGCTTTATTGCTTCTTTATATAAGGCATATCCTACCCTAGGAGCATTTTGCGGCACAATTAAATCAGCAGCGGTTACGGCACCAATACCCCTAATGTTCTGAAGAAAACCTATTTTATCGGCGATGTATCGCATATTCTGTCCCATGATGATTTGTAGCTCATTGGCTCTATGACAAAGATTTTCATTTTCAATGATTCGTAAGGTGGCAAAGGCAAGACTTGCCCCCAGTGCATTGCCTGAATAGGTGTGTGAATGAAGAAACGACTTTCCTTTTTCATAATCATCATAGAAGGCTTGATAGATTTGCTGTGTCGTTAAAACAGCGCTGAAAGGTATCCAACCAGAAGTTAATCCTTTTGACAGACAAACAAAATCTGGTTTTATCTCTGCGTGTTCGCAGGCTAACATTTTCCCTGTTCGGCCAACACCTGTCATGATTTCATCGGCAATAAGGTGTATATCATTTGCTTTTGCCCAGGACGCTATTTTAAATAAAAAATCCTGGCTATATAATTTCATACCACCTGCACCTTGCAGTATTGGTTCAAGTATAACGGCTGTTACAGAATCTTTATGGGCGTCCAGTTGGTTTTTAACAATTGGCCAGTAGTTATCTGCGCAATCCCAATAAGGATCGTGGGTTCCTGTTACATAAAGTGGCTCTACCAAAATAGGATCAAAGAGTATAGGTTTATAAGGATTGCGATATTGCTCAAGGTCACTGACGCTCAGCGCTCCCGTTGTTTCGCCATGATAGCCATTTTTTAAAGCGATAAATTTTGTTCGCTGTGATTGTCCGTGCAACGCTCTAAAATGCAAACTCATTTTCATCGCAATTTCAACAGCACAAGACCCATCACCCGCATAAAAAACTTTAGTAAGCATTGGTATCAAATTTCCTAATTTCTGCGATAGCTTTGCAATAGCTTCATGAGTTGTATTCGCAAAGATGACATGCTCAAATTTATCGAGTTGGTCTATCAAAGCCTTTTTAAGAACGGGGTGATTGTGTCCCAATGACTTACACCACCAGCTTGAAATAGCATCAATAACTGCCCTTCCGTCAGCTAACTCAATATAGCTGCCATAGGCCCTTTGGATAACCAACGGCTTAAATTGCTCATAATCTTTCATCTGTGAGCAAGGGTGCCAGTTATATTGCAAATCTAGCGCTTGTATGTTGCTTTCATTCATCTGTAAACTATATAATTTTAATTGGTTGACTGATGGGAAGTTAGCATTTATGTTTCCCGTATGCAATTAAAATGGGATACGAAGATAGATGAGCCAAACGCAGTGGACCCAGGAAAAGGTATTTGATTTATTTAAGCAACCATTTTTTAATCTCGTCACCCAAGCCTATATTTGTCATCGTACGCACTTTGATGTTCAAGACATGGAATTTTGCGCACTATTAAGCATTAAAACAGGAAGCTGCCCAGAGGATTGCGCTTATTGCCCACAAAGCGGGCATTATAAAACAGGCATAAAAAAAGAGAGTTTGTTGGATACTGAGCA
>Ga0209208_10011213_pt1 | contig 11502 bp, 15 predicted proteins | sample S1TSphfallax_3_FD_187694 | JGI IMG/M metagenome (GOLD analysis project Ga0209208, IMG submission 187694) | Host-associated microbial communities from peat moss isolated from Minnesota, USA - S1T2_Fd - Sphagnum fallax MG (SPAdes) (version 2) | ecosystem: Host-associated > Plants > Peat moss >...
AAAATAAGGCGTTGCGTTTAAAACGTGAGATGTGCTTTAAAATAGAAATCAGCAAAAAGAAGGGGAAATGACAAAAGAAAAAGATAGATGTCAAAAGTAAAAAGGGAAGGTGGGAAGTTTTAAAAAATAGACATTTTACATAAGAGAAAGGCCTATATTCATAGTGTACATAATGTCCTCACCATTAATTATGTCAACCGCAATTGTATATTTTCCATCCCAACCATTTTGCATCTTGAACATATTTTTCCTTTTGCACTTGACTATCTATCAATTTCCATTTCACTTTTGTGAATATTAAAATTTACAAGTGTTTAATTTTCATTAGTTTTATTGGATTGCCACTTGGTTCTTTCCCCTTCTTTATTTCAAACATCATGTGTTGAGATAACTAAGATAATTATTAAATTGTGGAAAAGTTTCCAATTTCATATTATAGATAACATTTCAAAAAGATTTTATATTTGCAATAATGCACAATATAACCTCAATACAGCCGAATGTATGTACTATTTAATGGTTCATTTTAAGTAGATACAACACTCACAAGAATCACAAGCAAGTTTTTATAAATGATCGACATGGATTCTAAATTCTAATATTTCATTAGTGTAATCTTTAATTACTAAAGTTTCAATCCTTAATGAAACTTTTTAAAATTAGGTCAAAACCCATATTGAAAAATGTTGTTGTTAGCTAGTATGGTGAAATCATTTTGAAAATCCTAAAAGAAAAACCCATAAAATCTATAAGAATAAAATCTCATTTAGATATTTCAATTATGTACCCATGGACCACAAAAAAATTGACAAACAAAAAAATAATTCAAAAGGAATGTTGAATACAAGGTCCAATTTTGACCCTTAAAAAATTCATAACTAACATTTGGTTAAAGTTTCACAAAAAAAAAATTCAAATTTAACTTTATGATTCCATTTTACAACTTATGTTTAGTGATTATAAATAATTTGGAGCAAAATTCAATATGAATTCTTGAATTTTTTAACAATCCAAGCAATTGATCTATCCATATTTTTTATTTCAAAAGTCCATTATTCATAATGAATGCATTATTTTCAAAAAATAATTGTCCAAATGTTTTTATAATCAAGTTGTTAGTTTAGAATGAGTCATCATTTGATGTATTTAAAATCAAACTAGTCACCATTTAAGCATTTAAACAAAATTACTATTATGACTTAAAAAATGAGCCACCATACCTTGCATTTACCCAACCCTAAGTCTATTGCTCTATCTTTCTTCACATCCTTGCACTTTATAACCACACCTCCTTTCTTCTTTCAATTTCTTTTCATATTTCCATCCCAACCATGGCAATTATTATCACATTTTGCTAATTCATACTTCTACAATTTATAAATTTCATTAAATAAGGGTAGTGCTTTGGAAAGGAATCCCAAAGGGGAGGAGGCAAAAACAGCCCCATCACCTTGATAATGTTTTGGAACGGCAACTACCAACAATACAATTTGGTGGTAGATTGCCAATTTTGACTAGCTAAGTTGGCTATCACAACATTTGATTAATGTGTTGCTTTGATTACTTTGGGTAGTTAATTCTATCTAACACATTGCTAATCATCCAATCATTTTAATGTGTGATCTTTGTGTTCAAATTTGAAAATTGCATGAAGAAGATAGTTTAAAATGTTGCAAACTTTCTCAATAAAACAATAGAAGATTGAATTAAAGCTCTTTTCCCCTGCCCATAAATATCTTTAATACACAAGCCATCCATAGACAAATACTTCCAAAAAGGTTATGTTTCTCAATTTGTTCCCTTTACTCAAAAGATCAAATCTCTTGTACATATACTAGCATTTCCACATTCATCTTGGTTGAATAGTAGAACGATCAACAATATTTGCATATATACTTAGAGCATTGCTATTGGTTCTTGTAAAACACATTGAACTGCATTAATTGGATCAAGTAGATTAGTGAGATTCAAAAAATTCGTTGTGAAGAGCTAGTTTACTTGAACCCATTCCCATTTTCTAGGGCACCTTTGGGCCTTGAAAGAGTAGAAAACATGGTATCAATGTTTTTTTACTATTTTTTATTAGTCAATCATAATGATTGGCCCAAGCGGTGAGACTTAAAGAATCTCTCAGTTAATATTGTGCACTTTTTCAAAGTTATGAATGGGGTTGGGGAAGTTTATACAACTTCTAACACCTAGAAGTTTGGATGTGGTAAATACTATTCATGATGAAATTGTGATGGTCAATGGTGATGCTCTTACATGTAAGAATTTCCAAGTCTATTACACTAATATTGAAATTGCAATCCTAGTTCAACAACTTGAGCTTCATGATGCTAATGCTACTTTGCTTTAGTTGTTGGCTTGAATCAATTGAATTACTTTATTTGCTCTCCCAAGGAAAGATGAACAATGTAGTGTTCATTTGTTCCCACATTTTTAGGGACATTTCCTATTTGAATTGTTTGATGGTTTGGAAGGATCAACCAATTCTCTTGCAAAATCAAGTTGTATTCACAAGCACCAAGAAGCCATGAGCTACAACAAAGACATTACACAACCAATTGCTTGTTAGAGGTTGATTTGCTGAAGCTTTGGAACCATGAATAGACAATTGATTGTCCTTCAATCAATGCCAACAATCAAACCACACATGAACTCCTGTAGAGACTTTAAAGACAAACTGATTGTTATCAAACAAAACAACATGACTAATATTGATTGAATATATTGTGCGACAATGTCATGTGGATTTTATTCATGATCAAATTCAAACATGGTCAAATTCAAACAATGTCTATGACAGCTTTTGCTTCAATTCTCATGCACTCAAGAACTGAAATTGCTTTGATTGCCTCTTGTGCATGATCAAAATGTAATTGCTTGAAAGATGCAAAACAAGTAGAAATTCTCATTCATTCTATGTATTTGAAAATGCTACAAAACGTGATGGTATCTCATGATTAGGGTACGGGGATAGACTTTGATAGAATAGGGGGCAACAATGGGCAAATAATAGTTCTGGACAATGCACACAACTTGCATAAATCCAATTAGCAACTATGCACGCTCAACTATGAAGTAGGATTGCACCATAATGTTATGTGTGTTATGTTTTGTGCAGGATGTTCACCTCCCATGCTCACAACTTCCATTCAATGGCGATCTGCAACAACAAAAAGCTCATAATATGACAATGAAAACAATGACATTTAGAAGAAGCTTTGGTAATTTAGTTGTGGGAATCACTATCTAATCAAGATTATTTGTTGAATTTTCCATGAATTTTCTGGAAATTCACAACAATTTGTTATGAAAAGGAAGAAGATAAAGGGAAAATCACATGTATAATAAGGGGGGTTGTGAGGCATGCCAGACAGGAGTGGAAGCAGACAAAATTTTCCTGGTTGAACTCAACCCATGTTGGAGTCATGATAGTAGAACGGGAGTGGAAGTTGGGCAGGAATTGCAGATCCCAACCCACCTGCAAATGCATGAAGGAGAGAAAGGCAGAACTACACTAGACGGCAATTTCTGTAAGGGAAAATCCTCATGAAACTTTGCAAGAGAGCTGGCAGTAATGAATCAGATCATTGTAAATAATCTCAATATCAGTATCAATGGATATACAATATAATAGAGTCAGTGCAGGAAAGTAGTCTGCAGCATTATGGTTTTGAATAGACATAGCCCAGTAGCTGATCAGAGATAATCCTGCACACAAGGTGACTTCCGATTTCTACTTGCCTCGGGGCCAAGCCTAGAATGAATTTCTTTTCACTAAGTATCAAAGAAGGTACCTTCTTCTTCATCACAAATGTCAAGTAAGAGAGCTGACATAATCAGATACTTCATTAAGATCACCTTTGAAATTGCTTCAGGTAAATGGAAGTCACCCAGAAGTCATGAGGATAATAAGCCAGATTTGTAATATTCTAATTTGCTAGGATTGCTCACCAAGAGGAAGACTCCCATGACTTGTGTGATTGTAAATCAGATAGCAACTTGTGACCCAGAATCCGATTTTGACAACTGTTAGGCTGTCTCACAATGTAGATTTGGTCACCAAGTGTACTATTGTAAACATCTTGGTTCCGATGCCATGTCCACAGTGCATGCGTCATATTCACCACCTGTTTTGTTTCACATCCCATTTAAAATTTCAGAGCCAATGGCTTACATACACACATGAAAATATGAGCTATAAAGGTAATCACTGCAACTTATACACTTTGACGTTATAATGTAAACCAATTGTACATGTATCTTGTCTCATTAGCCATTATTGCTGTCAATTTGAGCATCTAGTCTTGGAAGAGAATGAGTACTACATCAGGTAGCCCAACTGTAGTCCACAATGATTTCAGTGAAGTTCAAGTTTTTGTTTACCTCCAAAATGCCATGGCCAAAGCTACTTTCTCGGAATGCACTCCACTCAGGTTGCTGGTCCCAGCAGTATTTACCAGCAGCAGGTCCTGATGAGAAATTGAAGGGGCAGATTCCGCCATAGTCAGGAATGTTATCAGTAGGGCTGGGGCACTGGCCTACATCATCAGCATGTGAAATATCAATCTGCTCAATGTTGCCACCATCTCCCACTGTTAAGTATAGAGGAGCACATGCATCTAGAGTGTAATTGTAGACTCTATTGCATCGCTCATATGCATGTACCTGCAAGATTCAAGGCGCTGATAATAAGTATTAGATAGACTGCCAATTTGTGTCCACCCATCAGAAGGATTGATACATAACTTCTTTATTGGGGCACCACCATGTTCCCAGTAGAGAGATTGTTTGATAAGACAATAGGAGTATGGACAAAAGGACAAGGTAATCAAATTTATGCTTGGCCTTCTTCCAGAAGGGCATGTACATGCCCCTGGAAAGTCATTAGTTCAATTGTGGTGTGTATTTGGCAATTCTGTTTACTTCATGTTTGTGGTTTCCATATAATCAATCTTTTAGATCTAGACAATGGTCATTTGGGCAGTAATGCATTTGGACTGAATTTTTGCATTCTAAGGGCAGTTGCAATAGAATTCTTTAATCCAGTAGCTTTCTGAGCTATCAACTGGAGAAAATATTATCTTTCTTTTTGATTCTCTTCATGACACCTTTTGTTGGACTTAGCTATGACAAGGTGAAAAAGCATGGCACTTACATGACCAGAGAAAACAATGTCTACTCTGTATGAATACAAGAGATCCTCCATCTGCAGCCTCATGCACTCAACTTCTCGATAGTGTGAACTATAGCTGTTGTACCATGGAGGGTGCCATGCTGCAACAAGCCATGGAGTCACAGTGCGGTCAACATTGGCCAAGTCTTGCAACAGCCAATTGTATTGTGCTCCTGCTCCCCATGATCCCAGTTCATGCTCATCATCCTCTCTTGGCCTTCAGTAAATTCAATCTTTTGTTGTCATGCAAAAGACCTAATTGCTAAATAACAGGGTATGTTTTCCAATGAGGCTTGCAAACATGAAGTACTCATATTGACCCTATTGTTGACTCACTGGTTGCAGTGTTGAGTTACAACATGCAGCTCAATACCTCAAGAGAGATTACATCTCCACTATTAAAGGTTTAAAAAGCCTGCACAGGTTTCCTAGCATAATTTTTCTGCAATCTGGAGAATCCAAGGTCGGGCTCACCTGCCCTATTGTAATCAACATAGCCTCCAAGCATAATGAAATAAATACCACCAGCAGTGAAGGAGTAGTACAGATTGTTGTTTGATCCACTCTCTTCTGAAGGAACTGAAAAACGTGACTTGTAAGAAATGAATGTGGCTCCTCCTGCTTGAGCTTCAATCTCATGATTCCCCTCAATCACCATCATGGGCACTTTTGATGTCAATGGCTGCATAAATCTGCATCCTCAGAGCAGGACAACTAAGAGTTAGGTTGAAAAAGCTCTTTATGTAAGAAGCAGGATATTGTGTGATCAAGCTCCTCCACTTTGAGCCCACTTATCTATCAAGTCAATATATGCAATACAATACCACTATCTTCAGAGTACAAAAGCCTCAAAAAAATTGTGCCAAAGCTAAGCCAAAATAAAAAGAGTACCTGCCCCAGTTGTCCCAATGAGGCTGATATGTCTCTCGGGTTGGTGCTGTAGGAAATGAGCATGAATAACAGGCAGCACTTTCACCAGTCGTCAAGTAATTGTTGGCATAGGACAAGTCTCCAATCACCAAGAGGATTGAAGGGTCATTAAGTATGATGTGGTCAAGTGTGGCACTCGAGTTTTCTGTAAGCCCTATATCTCCTACAATTGCAACTCTACTTGGGTATGAAGCAGGGCTGGGGAGAGGAAGAGTCGTGAAGGAATACTCTTCGCTCATCTCACCCAGTGAAGGGTCTCCACAGACATAGAAGTACTGTGTGCTGGGTGCCAGACCTGTCAATGAAATAGTGGGAAACATAGCAGAGGAGATAAGAATTCTGATGTCCATGTCAAGTGATGACTAGTGAGTACCACACTCATATGTTCAACCCCGAGTTCTGCTCAGATAACTTGGTGCGAGTATGTGTGTCCAGTATAAGCAAAAAAACACACATACTGTTCAAGAAGTCTGACAGAGAATCAATTCACTCTTAGAAGTTTTGTACATGGATATGGCCTGCAAATTGCACCTAGATATCATATGGCAAAGGTTGAACCTCAGTTCATAATGCTACACACAGTATGATACATTGAAAGCAACCAAAACATTTCCACAGCTCAAGTGACAATTGAGAGATGGGTTTCACCAATATACATATAACATATATCCCAAGTACTCAATACTCTTTGCACATTGCAAGGGACGAAATCTTCACCTGTGAGGCGAACATGGTGGATAATGCCAGAGGTATAATTGAGGAGTCCTGGAAAAGGATATAGCTGGCTATATACAAGTGATGTACCCACAGCCGAAAGGTCATAATTTCCAGATGTTGTTCCATACTGTACCACACTGGCCACAGTACTAGGGTCCAAGGGGGTGACCTCCGGGGCTAGTTGAGCATTTCCTACAATCCAAACCAAGCTTTGAATTGATTTCTTTCACCATTGATTTCTGTCTGTCCCAAATTCTCATCATAACAGTGTGGACATTTCTCAGCGGAATTCTTAGAGCAGTCATTCTTGTAATCCAAAAGCTTTTACTTTCCTTTTTCATATCTTGGATGCATAGACAGAAAGGGTAAAAGGGTAGGGGAAACATGCCTGTAATCCATGTGATCCACATAGCATCTGGTGTTGAAAGTGCCAAAGAAATCTGTTCAGGAAAATTCCCGCTCACTTGCTTAACGATGCGGGGATCATCTTGCGACAAATCACTGCTGCCTTGTCGCAGAGATGGATCAAATTTTACGGTTACAGGCTGAAATGGACCTTCCAACGTCGTAGGAATGCTTGCAGCCGCGATTCTTACAGCTACAATCAGAATTGCTGAATAAAGCCACCAGCAGCTGGACGCCATCATCGCCCTTGAACCTTGAATCTCTCTCTCTCTCTCTCTCTCTCTTCCTCCAGAAGCCGTCTCGGATTCTACTACATACCACCCCGCTGCAACCCCGGATGCGTGTGTTTGTTGTGTGTCTCTCTTCTTCCTTCAAAGAAAAGCATTGTGCAATAGATATAACGAGAGCCGCACTTCAAAGACCAAAGGAAAAGCTTGCTTCTTGATGTAAAAAAGTCAGAGTTTCACGTGCTCCTATGCCGACCATGACTTGGCCTGGACTCTGCAATCATCTCCAAGCAAAGTACGATCTGGCATGATAGGCGTTAGAATATGCTTCAGATGAAGGCAGGGATATTCAAGTGAAGCATATTCCGGACATGCCAAACGGATCCAGAAGTATTGTAAGTTCACAGCAAGTCATCCTTGTGCTCCTGCTGGATGGTGTTTTGAAAGCAAAAGTGCTGGGGGATTCAATCAGGGTCTAGTGGATTCTTTGTAATCCGGAAGGTGAATCAGACGCCGCTATTGATGACGGCTCCTGAGAGGTCGTGCTGCAGAAGTGGCAGGAGGGATTGCCCTCGGATATCTGGTCGCTGGGGTGTACCCTGGTGGTAGTCGTTGCACTCTGACTTGAAGAAGACGGCAGGCATGTTGTTCATCAACAGATCATCACCCACAGTGGGTTGTAAGTCTTATGCCTTTGTGGGGGAATAGGTAGCTTGGTTGACATGAATGCAAAATGCGAGGGAGCATTGAGCATGCTTATCGAGAATGAATTCCCAACAACAAGATGCGCTACCTTCAGATTTGGTCGGTCACTTGGAATGCTATCTTGGAATGCCATGATATCCGGACATGTGAAATGCATGTAAGGATAGAAGGCACTGGACTTATTTTGACAAATTTGCAGCTCCACAGGTGTATGTGATCAAACTCTGTTACATTTGTGGGGGTGATGAATTCATATATGCGAGCATTGTTGCGCAGGTGTCCCACATGAGCAGATCATTGAAAGTGGATGGGATTTAGATTTCTTTTCTGGGGGAGTAGCTTGGTTGACATGTTTCCAGAATTGTAGGAGTGTTGAAGATGCTTGGAGAATGCTCATGAAGATGCCATCTCCTCTATGTGGTTACTTCGGACTGTGTGAAATGCAGGCAAGGGCAGAAAGCACTACAACTATTTTCAACAAATGTAGCTAAACTCTGTTACTTTTGTGATGGTGCTGAATGCACATGCCATCATAGGTGCACTTGAAGAGGGTAGGTGTGCTCACAAGCAGATCATTGAAAGTGGATGGGATTCATATGCCTTTCTGGGGAATCGCTTGGTTGACATGTATCCAAAATGTGGGAGTGTTTAAGATGCTTGGAGGATGGTCATACAGATGCCATCTCCCTGTGTGGTTACTTTGGACATGTGAAATGTGGTGGGCAAGGGCACAAGGCAGTGGAACTATTTCAACAAATGCAACCTAAAGGTATGCAGCCAAAGTCTGTTACTTTTGTGGCAGTGCTGAATGCGTGTGCCATTGTATTTGCACTGGAAGAGGGTTAGGTGTGCTCATTAGCAGATCATGAAAGTGGATGGCATTCAAATTTTTTTGTGGGGAATATATTGCAAAATGTGGGAGCATGGACTTGCAGAGTGTTCACCAAGATGCCATTCCCCAAATGTGGTGTCTTGGAATGACATACTTGGAGGATGTGTCTCATCCATGGGCTTAGTAAGGAGGTTCTTAAACCGTTTGCACAGATGTGTGAAGAAGCTTTAGCCATGTGACATCACTTCTGTTTGTCTTCTATCAAACAACTTGATAGAAGACAAACTTCTGCAACTTGTAGTCGTGCAGGTTTGGTGGATGAAGGCATGTGCTGTTATGCTTCAATGATCACAGTTTGCATTAGTTCTGCAAAATTGGAACAATATAGCTGTATGGTTGACCTTTATAGTCATTCTACAGCAAGTGGAGAATATATGAAAAGGTGATGCCATGCGAACCATATATGAAGCACTTTGCTCAGTGCTTGCAGAATTCACAGTAATATAGAGATGGAAGAACATGTTGCTAAATGTAGGCTTGAATTGGGCCTTGAAAATGTTGCAGGTTATGTGCTACTATCAAACATCTATGCTGCTGCAAGCAGCAACAGGCACCTTTGAGAATGTCGAACAACAGAGAAAAGAAAAAGGTGTGAAGAAACCTCACTAGGGTTGCACCTGGATTGAAGAGAATAATGAGGTACATGCATTTGTAATAGATTACTGAGACCACCCTTGGATGATTGAAATCTGCACAGAACTCAAGAGATTGTCAGGGCTCATGTATGATGCAGGGAATACATGCCACATGACATGGAAGTTTAACTTGTGTCACCATAGCCAGAAACTGGCTATTGCATTAGGGCTCGTCAAATTCTGGTACTCCACTCTGAATAATAAGAAACCTGCAAGTTTGCAAAGATTTCCACACTTCCACAATGTTCATATCAAGAATAGTCACAAGAGCAATCATGGTGAGGGATGTCAATTGCTTTCATCACTTTGACAATCGTGTTTGTTCTTACATGGACTATTGGTGATGCCAGCCGTCTGTCTTGTCAACCATTACATTGGGTACAGTTTGTTTCTTGCATGTCAAGTGGTGTTATAACACCGCCATGGGTGGACACTATTGTCAGATATGGTACCATTGAAAATGTGGCCATGGAATAGGCATAAGATGGGTACTCATGCATATAAGGTGACCTCCAAATCAACTAGGAAATTTTTCCAAGTGATATTCATGCATATAAGGTGGCCTTCAAATACACTAGGAAATTGGTCCAATTGCTTTTATGGTTGGTAATATACACGGTGATGTTCAAGGTCCTTAAACATGTCTATGATGCTTATAAAACCCTTCCTCAATTTTGGTTTGGTCTTATCTATTGTAGGGTTTGCATTCCTCCTTTTTGTGCTTATTGTTTTGTTGTTGTTATGTTCCACTACAGTGAACATAAAAAAGAATGATACATGAAAAACAAACAAGGAAAGCTACAAACAGCTGGAACAACAAAAGATGCACTACACAATTCCACCATGTCAAATGGAGGCACAACATCTAAAGACACACAAAGAGTTAGTCACAAATGTTTTCTTAGAACACATAATGGTGGATGGGCACAATTCCCAAGAACATCAAGATTGAGAAAAATCGTTCATTGATATTTGATTGGCAAAAATGCTCATACAATTAGCATAATTAGCACTAGGAACATATATATTAGTGATGCAATTGCCATCACTTGTAAAGGAATGTGTTTAGGATCAGAATTGGAAATTCAGATCATGAATGATTTTTATGTTACTAAAACATGTTCTTATCATAATTAAAGGTTTTGTGGAAAAGTTGTTTGAAAACAATGAAATTGGGAATGCAATTGAAAGCATGAATCAATCAAAGATGATGATGCACCCTTAATTTCAACTACCTCTAAGATTTAAAAGGTTAACATGGAATAACTTATCTAAATTATAATTTGATTAAGTTGATATAAAACTACCATATTTATACAACTTAGCATTAGAACATGGAAGAAATGGACACTAAACAACAAATGGCATGAGCCCTATTTTATTTGCTTACACCAAATAGGTGATATGCAAACCCAAATATCATAAGGCAACAATATTTATCAATAGAAAATCTAAGAAATCTAAAGTGGGTTTACTATTGGTGGCAATTGCAATATTGTTTCTTTTCAACTTAGAATGGAAAACCTTTATGTGGACTTTGAAGCAAAACTGAGACACTTGCATGAGGAAAAGGGATTGAAAGAGCTTGACCTTAATATGTTAAACATTTTAGCACAAAATCATGATGATTGTTTGAACAAACAAGTTGATGATTGTTTTTTACTAGTAGGTAGAGTATGCTTTTTAAAGTGTTTGCAAAGACAAAAGAGAAATTAATTCACATTTTTAGGGTTATCATGTTTCAAAATAATGTAATTTGATACAAGTGGAACACAAATTATGAACTCCAAAACTATTTTGCAACAAAAA
>Ga0209208_10011216_pt1 | contig 11498 bp, 10 predicted proteins | sample S1TSphfallax_3_FD_187694 | JGI IMG/M metagenome (GOLD analysis project Ga0209208, IMG submission 187694) | Host-associated microbial communities from peat moss isolated from Minnesota, USA - S1T2_Fd - Sphagnum fallax MG (SPAdes) (version 2) | ecosystem: Host-associated > Plants > Peat moss >...
TCATCACCCATGAACACCCTCCTTGGGGAAATGCATTCGTACATGGTAAACCATTTTTGTTGGAATGTCATGTGTTGTGTTGCACCAGAATCAACAATCCAATCATACGTGGTATGATCATTGACACTCAATGCGGCAACAATCATTTGCTCATGGTCTTCACAAGATTGATTGACTTTTTCTTTTTCATCATTTTTCTTCTTGAAATGTCCAAGTTTCTTAACAATAGAAACAAAGCTTCTCATTTGACTTGTGGGTTTTGTTTACTAATGCAATAGTTTCGGAACTTTCACATTCTTTTCTTTTGGACACTTCGTGAAGCAACCTTGTTACAATGAATTAAAGGTCTACATCTTTTGTGGACATGGACTCCAAGCTTGTGACTAAGTTATCAAAGGATGGAGGTAGGCTCATGAGGAGTACCATGTAAACATAAGTTCATCCGTAATGTTCACCTCAATGGAACATAGTTGGTCCACAAGGGCTTTCACCGTGTTGATGTGCACAAACATGTCATCTCCTTCGAAGGAACAACTTGTTACCAATTGTCTTAGCTTCATGGACATCGCAAAGAGCCTCCCACGCACTTTTCACATTGTCACAATATTGAATGTGTGTAAGTTGGGCATTCGTGAAATGTTCACAAAGCAATGTAAAAGCCTTCATCTCCTTCTCGTTGTAATCGGCACTTACAACTTCTTCATTTGGCAAGGTGGCACTCCCAGCAACAAATTTCCAAAGCCCATGTTTAGAAAGCATCATGCGCATTTTGAACTTCCAAAGGTGAAAGTTGCCACCATCAAACTTTTCCATGACTTTCAAGGACTCCATTTGAAAAGAAGACATTTTGAACATAAAAGCTACAACAAACACTTTCAAATTTAAAAGTTGAAGTTTTCAAGAACTCGAAGAACTCTCTTCTAAACACTTTCACCTTGAAACTTGATACTTTCAAAATACTTATAAACAAGTTTTCCACATTTGAAAAAATTACAACACTTTGAAGAAATCTCTTCCACACCTCCCACTCACTTGGAAAGACTATTACTCTCTTTGCAACCTTGCAAACTAAAAGCCTTCCCTCAAAAGGATTCTCCCTTTCTACGTTGTCCAAGCAAATACTTTCAAAAACTTAAAAACAAGTTTTCCACATTTGAAAAACTTACAACACTTTGAAAAAATCTCTTCTGCACCTCCCACTCACTTGGAAAGACTATTACTCTTTTTGCAACCTTGCAAACTAAAAGCCTTCCCTCAAAAGGATTCTCCCTTTCTATGTTGTATAAGCAAAACCCTTGACTACTTCTTGTTTTAACACAATGTCCTTTCTCTTACTTGGTGTGGGCCCATAACCTATTGGAAACAACTTGAAATCAAAAAAGAAATGAAACATTCAAGGTTCATGAAATGGAACAATTGTATTAATTAACTAAAAGATTACAAAGGTTGTATGCTTCAACATCTACAATGCAAACTATGACTTGTAACAACTAACAAGGCTTGAAGGTTCTATGTGCACTCAAAATCATGAAAGGAGAGAATGAAAGACCACTCAAGAACACTCCACTATATACTATCTCCAAACCCTAAAATAGTCGCCATTTAACCCTAACCTAGCCGCTGCCTAACCCTAACCCTAGCCGCTATCAAGCCCTAACCCTAGCCGTTGTCAAGCCCTAACCCTAGCTGCCGCCAAACCCTAACCCTAGCCGTTGCCAAGCCCTAAGTAATTTTCACTTCTAAACCCTAACCACCACTATTCAACCTAACCTAACTACAAGGATGAGAATACTATTCATCCTTTTGATGAATGTTTAACACATTCATCTATGTTGGGAATTATAAACGAATAGTATTTCTAACAGTGGTGTGGCCATAAATTTATTTCCATTTAGGCCATGGCCGATATTAACAATCAAACTTTTGACAATCATAATGTGCTTCCGTGTATATTATCTTTTTATGTATAATCTCATAATACCTTGGCCATTTCAACACATGTTTGTTAAATAATTAATGTATTTTGAGAATATTATTTCATCAAATAGTTCTCAAGCATGCAATTTCCACCTATTTTGACATATTTGAAAATATTATAATTATTGTCCAAGAACCCTGAACATTTGGAACATTGGTTGGCCTAGGGATGAAAAAATGCATCCTTCTATTTTCTTTTGCTTTCAAACCCTCACATGATGCTACTCTCAGTAGTTCTATTGGCCAAACCCATGTTTATAATCAATAATCCAGTGTTGATCCTTAAACAAACCACACATGTGATGTCACAAAATATTTCATGGTAAGTCATGGAATATTTTGCCACATCACATAATATTTCCACATGGCAAAGGAATATTTCATGACATGGCATGGAACTTTTTGAAGATTCCTTCTTATCTCATGTGAACATGCATCATGAATATTTTTGAAGATTCCTTCTTATATCCCATGAACATGATGACCTGCTAGCATTGTTGCTTAACTTATATATTATTATGAAAGCATACTCCAAAAAATATAATAACCACTTAGTTATTCTCCCCCATACATGTGGTTTGTTTACCAAGTAAACTAAAGCCATATGATTTACATAAAACACAAATTTATTTCCTAACAAATTATGTATGAACATATGTAATGCAAATACCATAACTAAGGCTTCTATTTCTATGGGGCTATAGTTATGTTTTGCACTATTAAGAGTTTGGAAACATACATTACTAGTTGGTCACTTTTCCTTGTGATATTATGTGTTAATGAAGCTCCCAAGCCAACAATGATGCATATGTGTGAACATGAAACTCCACATCCCAATTCAATGTTATTAAAATTGGTGCTTTAATGTATATATGCTTTATTAGCTCTAAAGCTTTTTGACACTCCTCTATCCACATAAAACTTTTTCTTTTTTTGTGAGCATAATAATTCGAACCATAATCACTACAAAGTTCTTGATAAAACATATGCAAAACTATGCCATGCCATTGAATACTTGAATATGGAATGAATTATGTGGTACATGCATGTTTAATATTGCATGTATTTTCTTTCGATTAGGTAGTCTACCTTCATTTGAAATAATAAATCCAACATTTACTCTAAAAAATACCATAAAAGCACGTTTGAATTGGATAGAACCATACCATAGGTGAATTGCAAAGACATCCTTGTACTTTCAAAAAAGTTCTGCCAATTCCAAGACCTTCTTTGGTTGTAATTTAAAATTCACCTTCACCATTTGTGGTTTTTCTTCATTCCCCAAATTGAGTTTTGCTAACTATTGTTCTTATGTTAATGTCCAACCAACTATCTACAACTCTTAAGCATTTACCTTTGTCGAGGTTTCATTCATATGAACAATTCCTTAGTTAGTGTTTGTAGTACATTTATAGATACACTTCTTTTTTTTAAAAAGAAAACTACTAGCTCATGTATGTCTTTGTAGTCTCTCCCTCTACTAAAACATATTTTATACTACTCAATTTTGTATTATGACTTTTGATTTTAGTACTTCTATGGTTGGACTATGTGGTTCCTACATACTGAAATATATATGGTTGACTAAATGTAGATGGAAAATATTTATAGTTCAGTAGCAAATATGATATCCTCTTGGTACTTGGTATGGGTGAAAGTGCAATATGCCCCCCAAAAATTATAATCACAAAAATAAACAAATTGCATTTGGTTTTTTTGGGCACATGTAGACATCACATCTTGGATTATTTTTGTTCATTTCAAGTATATTGCATTAAATTTGAACTTTAACTAATTTATTTAAAAAGAAACTCCAACAATCATTTACAAACTTGAACATATGAAGTATATTTGTGTTAACAAAATACACATCACATAGTATGAAAAATTAAAAATATACTTCAAAACTAAGGTTATGGGTGGAGTTTTGTAATGATTTTTTTGGTGGTGATTGATATTAACGTACGTCAACTAAATTTAAGACCATTGAGAAGTTTATATTTTTGGCTGAAAATTGATTCAAAAAATGTGTTTTTTTTGCACTTCTTGAGCAATAAATGCATAATAAACTATTATTTTTGAGAAAAAACCATTACATTAAGAAAAAGGAGAAGATTTTATATGTGGGCATTGTATTATTTTTTCATTTTTCTTTGGTTTGGTAATGTGTCATGAACCACAAACATAAAGCCTTATGGCCATTGAAAAGATGTATGTTACATACTTTATGCACATTGATTTTATCCAAATATTTTCATCTAACCATTGGATCAAGCTTAATTTTGATTCAAAATGAGATTTGAGTTTCAAAATGTTAGCATGCACATTTAAAAACTATTTTCATATGTTTAGGGTTTCCAAAAAATGCCATGAAGATTCTAGTTTATTACACACCAATTATACTTATTATGCATCATTCTTTTGTGTGAAAAGTGTTGAAAAATGGTTCACTTGTAGTGTATTTTCACCCTTATGTACCTTAACCATTATTAGATTGTTGTTTTTTTCTCGATGGCTTAGATTTTATTTTAAGCTTAGAAGCTACTATAGTTGTATCTAACATCACACATTTAATTTATTGTTCTTGTGAAACAATAATCGGTATCTAAGGTATCTCACTCATCATTCTAGGCATTTTTTATGATGATGTTAACTTTTTACGTGACCTAGCCTCTAATTGTACAACAGTCATATGTATTTTTTATGGTATAGAATCCAGTCTTACCAAAAACAAGTATATTTTTTTCACATTGGGAGGATTATGAATCTTCAATTTGTTTTGTTGAAAGTATTTTTCACCCAAAATAATTTCCTACATCTTTCTTCTAAATTGTTTTGAATTTGTTCTTTCGACTATGGTTGTTTTATAAAGCCTATGTCAAACATATATTGTCCCGCACATTTAACAAATCTTTCCCTCACTTCACTATCAATATGAGGACATTACGTGATCACATGTCCTCTAATTTTATAGAAAGCGTAGATTCTAGAAAAAGTTTGTGCCAACTTTGCTAAATCCATGTAATTGTGATTTTTGTGTTATGGATTCTTTCCTTTTTTTAAAATTCCTCTATTTATGTGGTATGTTTGAAATGGTTATGCTTCATCCAAAACATTCACCTTTGCATGATACATAAACATTCTTAGTTAATTTACATCTAGCCACTTTGGAATGTTAGGATCATAGTTATCTTCCATGTCCTAGTCCTTTACTCGTACAATGTACTTTGGCAATGTTGATCACTACACAAATGGTAAGTTTGTGCACGTGTTATAATCACTCCTTTAACTATTCATAGATTTTTTACTTGAATTTTTTTTAAGGTCCACTAGTAATAATTCATCCTTTGGATATTTCTCTTCCCCGTGCTTTTGAACAACAAATAGCGTTTAGAAAACATGGATAACCCCTTCTATTGGGTATACTTCAGATCTGATCCCCCTCGTTGGAGATTGTTTTCTATAATTAGGGTGTCTCTACAAACCCCATGTCCATGCTTCTTTTCTTGTTCCAACTCCAACTGAAGACACATGACATCCTCTAAGTCATTTTTCTATTTGCAAACTTTTTGGTTCCAAAATTATATAAACTATACATTTGTTCGGTGTTTCATACACTTATTGGTATGCATCCTAATTTTTTCAAGATTTGAATTCATGTTTTGGCACCTAATTTTTGTATCAATTTACCTCTACAAACTTTGAATCACCATTCGATTCATTGTTTTGTTAATCTTCAAATTCTTTTTACTTTTGGTTTACTTTTCAACGTAAGGCCTTATAGCCTTTATCATTTAGATCTTTGTCTTTTGCTTCCAAAAAAATTAAAAATCAAGATTTGCAAAATATAGTATATCATTTTCCAAATTTTTACATCTACAAAAAAAATGTTATCACAAATCCAAATTGCTCACAATATTCTTTTTATTTTTACTCCAAAAACAAAAGTGTCTTTGAAATGGTCATCAAATAGTAGGTGCATATTTGACTTGGAATTACTTTTTGCCTACTAACAAAACAATACAAATTATATTATTGAAAATACTTACAACATACATAATCTGTGGTTTTACTCGTTTTATATCCTTTGTAGATTAGTTTCACACATGTTTTTATTTATTACAATTACAATTTTATATATTATATATTTTTATTATCTTTAATAATAATAAATTGTGATCAAGGTTTCATGATTCATTTAGAAAACAAAAACATTTCAATGTTTTTTTTATCAATATTCTATTAATATTTTTACTCAAAATTGAACATATCAAACATTTGTAATATAAAATGTAGAAATCCAAATTGAAAAATAGGAAAATCTATGGTTCACAACCCAAAAAAACTTTAAACTACATATTATACCTTTATTTTATTTTCCAACAACTTTCAAAGTTTATGTGTGTGTAAAACAATAATTTCCAAATCCTCAACAAATTCTAGAACTACATCCAAAATATTTTCCCTCCAAAAGTAATTTGAAAATCAAACTAATGAAATGTTTTAATCCTATCTAATTAATCAACCATCACCTTGATGAATCTCAGCTATTCACCTAGTAACATTTTGCCTTGTAAAATCTCTATTGTTCACTTGTAACGCTAGTTTGTAGTGTAAGCAAAAAATGTATCTACTTAGGATTCATGTAGAAGAAGTATCTTCGTCTTCCATAATCGCTTGAATTTGGTTTATCACGATTGAATATCCATGCAAATGTTTTATCTTTTTATCTTTTTCTAGTCCCTTGATGCCATGCATTGAATTGGGAACCTTCTCCTAGATTTTAACGTTCATTTGGCTTTCTTCAATAATTGTATCTTCCTTCCTCTAGTCGAAGGCAAACAACCCTTTCCCCCTACTTGTTGAAAATGGTTTGAGTAACAAGTAGATGTTGATTGCTGTAAAAAGTGGACCACCCACCCAAAGGCCTCAAACGCTTCTTCGAGTTTCCTTCTAACATAGGATTTTCCATGATCACTTTAAATAACTTTGACAACTCTTCCACATCAGTTTGATTGACAATCTACACATGTGTCTCTATGGGCAATGAGTTGTTGACATTCCTCCTATAATAGCCTCTCTTCATATGGAATCATTAGAAGGGGAAGGTCAATGTTCCACCCATTGGATTTCAAGTGGATTAAATCCCAAGCGTTCAAATGCAATGAATGCCACATGTTTGGCCAAGTTCACTCCACACTTTGAACCATTCTGGTGGCTCCTTGATAAATATGGCATGCATGAACACAATTTTAACATAACTACATACCAATCCTTTATGAGTCCTACATTCTTTTAGAACATTATAATTATACCCTCAGACAAATTCCAAGTGGATTGCCTTTAGAGGCAACAACATAATATTTGTGACAAGAAGGGCTTCTCTTTCCACAAATTGGACTAGAATATGGTCTCCCCAATTTTCAACTTTTTTGGGTCCCGATCTGAATTTTTTTGCTAAAGTGTTTTGTCATATATTTCTTAATATTGCATAATCAATTGCCAATTTTCACCCTCTAGTGATTGAACACATGCAATTCTAATATGGTTTCTCTCATTTGCCACCAAGTCCTCCATCCTTTATGTCATTTAAGCTACAAATCATTTTGTGGAGTTAATCATGGTGGGAATTCTACAAACATTTCAAGTCAAAACACCGACCTATGGACATTGACATGAAATATAAATAATTTCCCTAATAGATGAATGTTTTCTTTGATAACCATGAATCCAATGATGTGCCCCTTGTTAGCTTTAATGGGTAGCAATGGAGACTCTTTTCCATCTCATATGTCAACCATATTTTCAAATACCTAAGCCTCTCCTTAGGGCTCAACTTTGTGTGGACAAAGCACAATAACTTGTCAAAAGTTCATTCTTGCTCTATTATGATGAAATTGCCCTTCAACAACTCAAAAAATTCTATTTCGTGTGCAAGGTTTGCTACTATGGGTAAAAGTTTTGTCATTTTGTTCTTATAATTTGTCTACATTTTCCACAATTCCATCTCCTTGTGTTTTTTAAATTTGAGCATCCCCTTGCCCATTGCTTTCTCTCTTTGGCCATGTTGTTTAGCCCATTTAAAGTTGACATCATTCATCTCTTTTTCCATTTCATGCTAGCAAATCAAATCCAATCACATTATGTTTCACTATCTCACTACAAGTGTATTCTAAATGACATCAAATTATATTTGAAATTAAAACTAATTATAATGTATTTACTTGTACAAACTTTAGGTGAGCACATGTATTCTATGGTATGGAAAACCGTTTGCTTGAACTCTCCATCCACTTGTTGGCAATTAGTAATTGTTTCTCAAATAGCACCCCACTCCACCACTATGCAAGGTTTAATGCAATGTTTGCAAATTCTTGAATAACAATATTATGTAATTTATTTGTGAAAATCCATGTTTCATTCACAACAACAAGAACAAATTTGTGAGTTACATGTTCACATTTGAATAATAATTGTGTATTTTTGCATGTTATTTTAGGCATCCATCCAATACAATTGTTGGCACCCATACGTGGAGTTCCTCCTCCTCCTTGTGATGTTCACTTGTTATTTGCATTCCATGTTTTACACTTGTGATTTCCTTCCTATATGAAAAACATCTTTCCTTTCAATTGAGATAGTTATTGCCATTCGTCCAAACTTTTGTCAAACTCCAAACTCATTTGTTTATAGATGTTGTCCCAATTGTTCCAATACTTGTACATAGATGTTGTGTTCTCGATGACATTTTGCTCAAGCGACATGCATAAAATGTGCTTGCATGTTCAAGCATGCCGGTTTGTAAAAAACTTTCCATCAATTTGTTTATGTCATCTTGTATTATTGATTGCACCACCCTTTTCTCTTATTGTTTTTTGTTCAACCAATCCCAAAAAACTAGCAAATTAACATTTCATTTAGAAAAATAGATCACAATAGCATAGACCATAGTAGGAAACTGACCTTCAATGTTGTTGACCTCTTTCAACCTTTTAAATATTGTTCTTTTGACCCCTTCCAATAGTCTTTATGTCCATCATTTGAAGGTTCATGTTCCTCTTCAATCTTGAGGTCTCCTCCTTGTCTCCTTAACATCCATCCCTTCTTGTCCATTGTCCTCCACCTTGTCCTTTTCAACTTATGTTCAAATTGTGTGCTCAACTTGTTCGCCTCCATTGCTAGTCTTCTCTTTAGAAATGGGGTTCTTAAGGCTATGGCTACAACCTATTTCACTTTCGGTGGAGTTCGAAAACCTTCATCTAGAATGTTACCCGACACTATTCCCTATTGTGTTTATTCCTTGGTATCCTCCTTTGAGATCTTTTGATTCTCACTTTTGATGATGTATTGTGTTAGGTGTCTAACACCTCTTTCTCATCCTTTGCCTAGAGGTCTCCCACGTGGTCGCCTTCCTCTAACCCTCGTATGTGTAGCATCTTTTAGCTACGTTTTCGACGCTTTCCACAACCCCTTGTTTCCTCCCTAGTGTGGGTGTTTGCATTCTATTGGTGATTACAAAACTACTATTGCAATCAATTAATCTTTATGGATATGCAACAAGAAAAGGAAAAAGGCAAGAAGATATTCACAATGACAAGGAAAAGCAATAATATAAGTGCAAAAAGGAAGTGGAATTATAGGAAATGGATAGGCCTTAACAAATAACAATTTCACTAGTAGAAACCCCCCCTTTTTTAACCAAATTTTTTCAATTACATGACATTTGCACCTATGTTTCAATTGGATTTTAAAAATTTAAAAAAATTTAAAATAAAATTATGTCAATACCAATTAAGTTGACTCATCTACTATATTAGTATGTAGTTCAATTTTTTTTTCAATTGGGTGGTCATTTGTTGAATATTCCCAGCATCAACATGTCTCCATGTTGAACACACATTATGTAGATCATTACAACATATCAAGTAATGATACATAAGTAATAATATTGTCCAACTTGAATATTTATTCATTTTTATACACATTATATCTTCATATTTGTTTTAAATTATGATAAAATCTCATTAAACATTAAAGGCATTGGCCCAAATTTGAATGCATTCAATGGAATTTTCCTTCCAAATCCCTTTTTGCAATATGTTTGAATTTTCCAACAATAATACTCACTAAAAATTCAATAATATTGTTCAAATTTTAGGTTTCAAAATTATGAAATCATCATTATTAAATCAAACTTGGTGAGGGCTTTCCAACAATACCAATAATGCCCCCAAAGTCGAATATAGTTTTCAATCTTGGTTTTAAGAACAATTTCAATGAAAAAATGGTTCAATAATCAATAGATTCCACACTGTAACTACAAACATTTAAAACCAAGTTGGTGCACTCATTGAAAATTTTCTAATGATAAGTTCCATAACATAACCTAAAACATCATGGTTTGGAATATATCATTATGACAAAACAAAACAAATTATCTTCCTTCGTGGATGGATAATGTGATAAGTGTTGTTGGTCCCAAGTATGAACACACTCAATTCATTTTCCTTTAAAACCCAAATTGTTGTATTTTTTTTGAATTTTCAACATCAAAATTCATTCAAAATTCAATATCTTCCACACTTTAAGTATGAAAAATATGAAATAAATTTCATTAAATTTTTGTTCAATGACTATTTTCCAACAACATCAAATACACCGTTGGATTCAAATAAAATTTTAATTCATGATTCTATTAATGTTTATTTAAAAAATGGTTCAATAGTCAATATCCTTTTCATCGTAACTCCAAAAGTTCTCAACCCAAGTCAATGCACCCTTGCTCATTGTTTAGGTTTTCAAATATATCAATAGCATTGCATGAAGCAATCTCAACAAATAGAACAAAACAAAATAACCTATCTATTTTCATAAATGGATTAAATTATGTGTGTGTTTTTTTTAAATAAAATGAATAGTTATGTATGATGCAAAAACATTTGTGCATATAAGTAATAGATTTTGATGTAAAAATAAAATTTCAAGAAAAATTGAAATATAAGTTTGTAATAATGTGTATGTTCAATACACCTAATTATTATTTATATGTATACTAGTGGGTACCCGTGACCTTGTGACATATGACATCACTTTCTCTTCTATTAACAATTTTACGAACTCTATACATAACAAAACAACATAATTCAAAATGTTTATTTTTGAAAAAAATTGTAATTTGCAAGTCTAAGTTCAAATAATTTTCTGAAAATTTCAACAAACCTTGTCATAATTGCAATATAAAAAAAATTAAAAAATAAACTCATGAACATGTGTGAAAACTAAATCCTTAAAAAATATATTGATTATTCGATAGTTACTTGCAAAACCCAATCACAGCCTATGATATATCATCCCTCCCCCAAATTACACATACCCACTAAAGCCCCCCCAACATACAACCCAAGGAGGACAACCGGACGGACAGTGACCTTCAGGCACTGTGAAGTCCCCCGATTTTTTAAAACTTGGTTCATGTTTTAGTTTTTTCTAGACTCTTTTATTTTTTTATTTTTATTTTTATG
>Ga0209208_10011218_pt1 | contig 11495 bp, 9 predicted proteins | sample S1TSphfallax_3_FD_187694 | JGI IMG/M metagenome (GOLD analysis project Ga0209208, IMG submission 187694) | Host-associated microbial communities from peat moss isolated from Minnesota, USA - S1T2_Fd - Sphagnum fallax MG (SPAdes) (version 2) | ecosystem: Host-associated > Plants > Peat moss >...
TTTTTTAAAAAATATTTTTTTATTTTAAAATATATATTATATTATTTTTATTTTTATTTCTAAAAAATATTTATATTTTATTTTATTTTTAAAAAAAGATTTGAATTTTATTTTATTTTCATTTTAAAAAAATTTGTTGATGTTGATGGCCCTTTTTTTACAATCATACAATGATGAAAAGTTACTCCCAAAAAAATTCAATTAAATCATTCATATTTATTTTTAAATTTTCAATAAAATTGGGCAAGGTTTATAATAATTTCAAAGATTGGTTTAAAAGTTTTTTAATATATTTGGTCTTGTAATTGTTTATGGATTTAGATTTGGAGTCATTTGAATTATTTTAAAAATTTTATTCATTAGGAATAGCCTTCTTTTCTTTCAAGTTTGTGATTTCAGAATTTTTGAAACTTTTTTTTCATTTTTCCTTGGATTTCTTTCTTTTCCATTTTTTCCGAAAAAGATCACTAAGTTGCAAAAAACATTCACTAAATTTTTTTTAAAAATATTAATGTTGGTTAGGGGGGATTAATCCAACTTCTTAATGCCATATTTTCATCAAATTATTGTTTTATATTTTTCTTAAGGAAATGAAGGTAAAAGATGTGAAAACTAAAATACTATATTGACTATTTTGTTAAACATTATTCTTATGGCAAATTTGTGCCAATTTAAAGGGTTTCAATGTCAAGAATTTTTTTTAAAAAAAATCAACATCAAATTTTTACAATAGGTTATAGTAGATAACCATAATATTAAAATATTTAAAGAAGTTTTTAGCTCCATAACTTGTCTATAACCAAATGTGGTTAAACCTCTTCATGGATCATTTTAATTTGAGCACATCACAAAAATGATGGAAAAAAAACTTTGAACCTAATCATATTGGGGAAAATAAAAATTAGAAACTCTTCGAAAAATGGATATATATTTTACAAAATGAAAATAATTTTGTTAAAAACTTAATGAAGGCATTCATGAATTCATATTGAATTTAATAGTGTTATTTATTATCAAACATTCATATGAGTTTTGGTAATGCCTAGGTTTCTAGGTTTCTATCATGTTTTATAGGAGATTTTCAAAACCTTTCATCCACAACACAATGTGTTGTGCATTCCCAACATTATCATAAGTTTCAAGCTTTATGTTTCGTAGGATGGCTTTGAACCCATTAAACACCCACTCGTTCCAAGAGGTTGTGGTTTAAAACTACTATATAGAGGGATGATCCCAATATGGTTTTTGAAAGCAATGTTTCTATTTGTATTTATTTTTTTCTTATTTCGAGGGTTTGATATTTTTGTAGTTATGTTCTTCATGTTTTTGTCATGTTTTTTTCACATTCCATACATGTTACTTGCATGTTTTCTTCATGTTTCTATCATGTTTATTTAGTTTTGTATAATAAATTTCTACAATTTTTTCGTTCATGTTTCCAATATTTTAATGTTTTGTAACCTATGAAATAGGGTTTATAGTGTTCTGATAAAGTTTTTACCATGTTGTTACCATGTTCAAGAGGTTTCAAAACATATTTATTCAATTAAATCACTTTTCAAATCAATACAATAAAATTGTTGATGTAATAATAAAACCAAGTGCAATACTTCACCCAATGTTCAAGGGTAATTTGAAATTAACACCCAAATGTTGTGGGAAGAGCGCTACAATAGGATAATAGGACTTCGTTCAACAAAAACATGTCTAAAATAATGGTTAACAGATAGTAAGTGCATGTTTGAAGGCAATGTATGGAAAGACCACATCATTTCCTTCAAACATCCACCTACCTTTCGTCAATCACTATAGAGTCTTTTTGATAGAAAACTAGAAACATAACAAATCTATGTACAAAAAGCTATTTAACAACATGAGTTAAAACCTAAAGCAAATGGTAATTGAAAATTTCCATTCAACTGGATAATCGAAACTTATTATCCAAAAATGGAAAACATGGTATGAACCCTAAGGCAAACGGTATCTAAAAACTACCATTCATTGGATAGTTGAAACATGTGTACAAAAATTTAAAACCTACAAAGATGTTGAAACATGTAACTAGAACACGCTTCTAGTGTAGTTCATGGTACATACCATCAAATCATTTCAAGTAGATTGTTGCCATTTAAAAAAAAATAATCAAAAACTTGGAAACCCAAACAATAATGATGGAAGTGATCAAGTAGAGAAAAAAGAAGACAACAATAAGCAACAAGACAATGCAAACCAAACAATGCGGGAAATGAACATGATACAAGTGGATTCTTGCAAATAAGTGTTTATAGAAACAAAAAAAAGAAGAAACCCAAACAACAAATGGGAATCAAACAAGTATAAAACAAGAAGACAACGAAAAAGAATAGAACAATGCAACTTGAAATAAACAATGCAGGAAATGAACATGATAGAAGCAATAAACCCATCCTCTTTGCGAGCAAATATTTTTCATCCTTTGACACAACACATGTTAATCGCCAGAAATAATATAAAAACAGATATCCACCTACATACATCAAGAAGCCTCAATAAGGTTAAATAAGACATGCTACTGGTTCCTAAGACTATTCATGCACAACATTGTTGTGCTTCGAATGGAAAAATGAAAGTAAAGAAAACTATCGATAATAACATGATGAATGATTTAGTGTGGGTGAAAAGATAGAGCTTGCCTAATGTTGCCATGAGCTTTTTTTGTTATCAAAACACTGATTAAATCTCTAGTGGGGGAGCTTTGATGAAGATGTCAAAATTCAGCAGAAAAATACATGGCAACAATGTGAAGTTGACAAAAGGTCTAAAACGTCATGGATGGGGATCACATGGGGGAACATGGAAGATGGGCAAATGGAGCTAAAACATAGTTTTCATTAGATGTTTATGTGCGATATATTTCGGGGGCTTAGGTTGCCTGAGCATCAAAATGCACGCCGAACCCCTTGATGAAACTTGACATATTTCAATGTGTCTTAGGTTTTGAGGTTGTTGTTTTGAGGCTCATGTTTTGTGGCACATGGTTTCCAATTGGAGGAAACGAACGTTGGGCTGCCACTAAAACACAACATGTTTCCATTTCAGTTTGCTCTAGGGCCCTCGTTGCCCATGCATGGAAACCCGCATTGGGTCACCTTGAAGCGAGTGATGCATTTATGACTTGTCGTTGAAATAACGTTGGGGTACTCATACCATAGCAAGGAATTAGATTAAATCATTTGTCCAAAACATAATTTCCTTTTGATGTATAGATAGAAGGCTCCATAATACTTGCCAGTGTCAAGGGAAGGTATTAGATTTTGTTTTAATAATGTTTGATTCCTATTTTTGAAGATTTGAAATTTTGAGATTCGATAGTTCTAGGTATTTTTGGGAAAAAATTAAAAATCAATGAATTCCAATCATTTCAAAAACCTCAAAAAATCTTTGGGTTTCATGAAAGAATTTTTAAAAAATTGGTGGTTTTTTGGGTGGTTATTTGATTTTTTTAATAAAAATGAAATCAATGGTACTTATTGTTTGGAACCATGGTTATTAGCCCTAATAATTACTTTGATAATTGCCCAACATTGGTATTGAGCAATGTTGGTAGGTTCTTTGGATTACTTTCAGTTAAGTTCTATGGTACTTGGACCAAGCTTCACAATTTTGCCAAACCCATAATGGGATTAAACTATGTAACCAAATTGTTGAAATTGAAACCAATTCTTGAATTAAATTGTTGTCATATTTTAAACATGTAAAGGTTCTTTAACTAAATAAATGTAATAAAAGTGCAAAATTTAAGCTATATTTTGAAACCAAAGTTGTCAATTTTAATTGGTTGTAAACAATGAATAATACATAATCTTTCATCTTGGGAGCTACACACCTATTCAATAAGACTAATATTACACACATATTTTAATTTTAGTTGTGTGTAAAATAGATGAACTTAGATTTGATCTTGAATTGAATTGAACTCTAAATTTTGATGGAAATATTATGAAATAGAGGTTTTACAAATCTGAAAAACCATTTTTAGATATACAATAGAGGATTTATATTAAAAAAAGGCTTAAAATTGGAATGGAGTTCCTATTAAAAACAGGAACTAAACAACATTGGTATTGACCTTATGTAAATAGGGGCATTTCATAAAATAGAATATTGACACATAAATTCATTACCTCAACATGTAAAAATAAAGGACTACACTCTTGTTGCCACTAATTCTTTATTTTTTCAATCAAGGTTCGATTTGTTCATAATACCATGTTTTGATAGGAATTTGTTGGTTAACATGTGAGCACTAAACTTTTGAAGTTGGGCATAATATAACTATGAACCTCCACCAAAGTTTTCTTTGGCTTTGCCTTGCATCATTATGAATTTTTATTAAAGTTTCCTTGACTTTTAACTACACTTTGTAGGCTTGTTTTTGGAGTGCTTGTGTTAAGCAATGAATGTGTGCTATGAGTTTTTCTTATCTTTTTTCAGTTTTCTTATGTGATTATTGATGTATAAAACTATTGTATGTTGAGATTATGTTTTTGAACATAACTTTCCTTTAAAAGGTGTGTTTTGTTAACCCAAAAAAGAAAACATAAAATTAACTCAAGCTTATGAACCCAAATAAGTTTTTGGTTTCAAATCATGAAGGTTATGATAACCTTGTGATTACAAAACAAAAAGCTTCATTAAAAAAACACTAGGCAAAAATTTTAAACTACAAGCATCAAGAGTGCCCTTTCTCCAACACAAGCATCAAAAGCACCCCCATCTTCAACACAAACCTCACATATGAATGAACTAGGATCAATCTCTATGGAGGAAGAACCTCAAGGTTCATTACTTGTAGACTTGAATTTGGTGCTCATAGACTTTCTTGAACCAAGATACGAGAAGTAAAAATTTTAAAAGTTGGGTAAATGCATGGTGGGGTGAACCAAAAAACAACAAAAATACCCTTATCCAAAAGTCCATTTCCTTTGTATTTTTTTAGCCCTAAGAAGCTTTTTATAATTACGTAACAACAATTCAACTTTAATCAAATTTTTTCCATTGATTTTTTTAATCTTTTAATGCTTATTGATTAAAACATGTATGCAAAATTTCAATTCAATTCATGTTTTTTCCAAGATGAAATGGACTTTGGAAAAATATCTAGGTTTTTTTCACTAGATAAAGTCCATAAGTAATAAACTACATTAGATATGAATCAAAACCTTTCAATCTTGCTTTCATTATTACATTTAAAAACTAAAGCCAAATCCTTAACAACTTTTGAAATTCATTGTGCAACTAAACCAAAGTCCATCCATTAATTGTTGTTGGTGTTACAAAACCAAAATTTCAATTTTGAAAGTACATAGCTCCTATAATTTTATGAATTTTTCATGCCAATCAATAGCATTATGTACAATTGAAATCTATAACCTCAGAATGAGTCCTTTTTAACAATTCCAATATGTAAAAAACAACATAACAATTCGAATCACACCTAGGTAGCAGAAAAATAGATTGTGTTACCTCCAAATTAGTCCACCTTACCATGCACCCACCTAGTTCAATCATGTCTTGGGAGGCAAGCCTTCACATAAGTCTTTGTTGGACTACATGAAGCTCCATTGGCATGAATTTTTTCAATTGTCGAAGTTCTTCATTTGGGGCTTTTCAAAGTAGTCCTTTCAAATGAAGTAGGTGCAAAATAAATTAGGAAAATCACTCCAATAGGATGGAATGGAATGCCATTCAAATGTTCAAGAAAATAATTGCACTTTGATGTTATTCCCAAAGGTGTAGAGCTCCTATTTACACAAAGGGCAAAGATCTAATTTTCAAACTTTAATGATTTTTTTTGCAATATTGCAAAAGCATTCATGTATAAATATATTGAATAAGATCAACAAGGTTATGGAGATCAAGGCATTTGACTCGTATGTTAAACACTTTTCTAGGTCAATTATTATAATAAAAGTTGTGAGTTTGAAAAAGCTTGCAAGGAGCATTAAGATTTCTAATACCAAGTGTATGACAAAAATTTAACGACATGATTAAGACATTTACTTAATTTTGATTTTCAAATTACTTTCGGAGGGAAAGAATTTTGGATTTAGTTATTGATTATGATGAAAATTGGGAATTATTTTTTACACACATAGACAAACTTAGAAAGTTGTTGGAAGATAATAATAGAAATTCAATATGTAGTTTTAGAGTTCTGTTGGGTTGTGAACCACAAATTTTCATATTTTCATTTTTGATTTCTACATTTTAATACTATAGATGTTTGATATTTTCAATTCTAAGTAAAGAAAGCAGTAACATACTAATGAAAAGACAACAAATAAACTCTTAATCTATTGTGTTTTCCTACTATAATAATTAAAATCTAGTCGCAAGTTTTAATTATCAAGAATAATCCAAAATTTGGGAAATACTGAAACAATAACAGTAATGAAACAGTGTGAATATAGTTTGGAAAGTAACTTGAATTGTTTGGAACAACAAATTGTATGTGTGTCAAATGTAATTGTATGCATAGTTTATAATGTTTGTTAGTGGGCAAAGAGCAAATCAAAGTAGAATTTGAACCTACCAATTTCATTACTTGAAGAGCACACAAAACCAAAAATAATAGTCTCCCAAAAAACAATGTATTTTGGTTTGCCAAATTACTAATGTAGGCAGTGCAAGATGCTTAGACACTTCACAAAGGCATGCATGACACCAAGATTGCCAATCTAGGAAGGCATTAACTTTCCAAAGTTTGAATTAGATTAATGCAGTGAATTTTTAGAGTGATTGAGTGTCTAATGGGCAATCTATAAATAAAACATTAACAATAAAGGTGTCAAAGATTTGAATTCCAAATAACAATGCACAAAAGAATACACTATGTCTATTATCATGGCTAGAATGAACCAATAGCCACCAGTGCATCAGTTTAGGATGAGGTTGTTCAAACCATTTTGGGGATGAACCCAAAACACATCCTCTTCCCTTGCCCGAGGTTTTTTTAGCCCTCTTCTTTGCCCCAAACTTTTCCCCTCTTACCTTCCTCCTACTTACCTCCCCCCTCCTACCTATCTCACCTCATATTGGACTCATTCCATCATCAGAGTCTAGGAAAACTTGAAAACCTCAGAGCTTCAAGGGGTTTGGGGTTTACGAACTCAATGCAATAAGGTTTAAGCAAAGCAAGACATGGGAGCTTGAAGGAGCAACACAAGGCAAGACATGAAAGCTTGAAAGTAAGCTCCTTCCCTTCATTTTTTTTGTTGTTGTTTTGCTACGAAAAAGACGACGAAAATAATGTTGTTGCTTTTTTTTCTATATTTGAAAAGAAAAAGAAACAATGGTAATAATGTTGTTGCCTTCTTTTCTATGTTTGAGAAGAAGAAGACAATAGTAATGTGCCATCGTTTTCTTTTGTGGTGGTGTTGTTGTGAAGAAGGTGTTGCCTTTTCTGTTTTTTCTTCTCTATTTGAAAAAAAGAAGACAACAACAATGGCCATTGTTCGTCTTCTTCTTCTTCTCTGGTTTAGTCTCATGAGAAGGCAATGGAAGCTACAACTGCCATTGCCTTCTTCTTCTCTTCTTTCTATTTGTGAAGAAGTAAAAGGTGATGACATGACAAGTTGTCACCTTTTTTTCTTTGCCTAGGAAAAAAACAATGGCACATTGCTTTATGGGTATTGGTCTACTTAAAAAGAAAAAAACGACGACAATGGTTGTCATCTTCTTCTTTTGTGTTGTTATTGTGAAAAAAATGGTAATAGTTACTATTATCATCACCTTCATCTTCTTTTCTTTTTGTTTGAGAGAAGAAGAAAATGACAACAACTTGCCATCGTCTTCTTTTTTAGATGTATAGTTGTGAAAAAGTCGATGACAACTTTTGTTGCCTTCTTTGGTGTTGTTGTTGTAAAGAAGGCAACAATAGTGTATTGTTATCACCTTTTTTGTTCTTTTATGTGCTTAAAAAAAGCATGATGATGACAATGACCATTGTTTTGGTTGTCATTTTTTTTTTAGGTTTAGTTTCGCGAAGAAGGTGACGATTGTCGTTGCCTTCTTTTGTTTTTTTTTTTTTTAAAATAAGAAAAACATGACGGTAGAAAAATGGTAACACATCTTTCTATGGATGTGTTACCATGAAGAAGGTGATGGCATCAAGCCATTGCCTTTTTTAAAAAACCTTCTTTCTTTTTTTCTTTTTCTTTAGTCCTTTTACTGCGAAAAATTGTTAATTGTTCATCAAAATTAGCAATTACCAATGATCTGGTGGTTTTTTTAAATGTTTAAGTTTGTAATGGAGAGAGAAAAGAAACTTAAGAAAATTAATGGTGACTTGAAAGCTCAGAAGCAAAATGTTGTTTCATTAGAATTAATAATTAGGGAGCAAAATGTTGTTTCATTAAAACCGACAATTGGGGAGAAAAATGTTGTTTCATCAAAACCAAAAGTTGATGAATTAAACAATCAATGTGGCTTAGAATTGGCAATAGTGACTATTTGCCATTCAAATGATCGAAAAATGGTGGGTTCAATTGTTTTAAAATTTACATACATTAGAGTGAATGCAGAAAAAAGATTGTACAAAAGGTTTTAAGTTTAATTATACCCACACCTTCCATCATTTGCTTGAAGGTGCAAGATTTTTTTTCAAATTTTTTTTATTGTAATACCTAGAGGAGGTTAAAGTTTCTAGCAGTTGCATTTGACTTATGATTTGATGTTTTGTAATACTTACATTATGTTGTGTGGTCTTTTTATGTCTAAGGTTTTAAAGTTAAGGTTTTTTTATTACAAAGTAAAGACTTATTTCTTTTATAGTTTCTAGTTTAAGTTCGAATCTTGAAACTAACCAAATTTCTTAGCCATTAACAACCCCTTGTCCACCTACGGGACTGTTCTTTAATCTCATAACTGCCATTCTCAGAAAATCAAAGAACCCAATTTGGTTTTTTTTGCGCCACTCTCAAATAACAATGAAAAAAAAACAAACAGAAGAAACCCATGGATGGGTCTTTTCAAGTTCTGTCACAAAAATCACAAAGTCTTTGAGTTTTTGAAACTGGATGTTTTTTAATCCAGAATTCGTTTTTTGAAAAAAAACCAGGACTGATCTTAAAATTCAAAAAACTGGAACTACAGGTTGTTATTAAGAAAAATCAAATGCCGTCTGCATCACTCTGGTATCTATTACAAACCTCATTATCCCATTTTAACTTGTATTTCACAGTCAACCAAGACTGCAAAAGAACAATAAGTAACAATAGTAGTAGGCCAAGATTGAATTGTGCTTGCTTTTGGTGGAGAACAAATCTGATTCTCTCTAGATATGCACACCAATTGTCATTGTCTTCTGCTGATAGAATTAGAATTAGGTTTTATGGGTTTTCTTTGTCATATGGAAAGGCTTGGCTTTGGAACAGAGAGTTGAATGGTCTATTCAAAGTTGAAAACTGAAATGCCTTTGCATAATGCATTTACAAAGTAGAATGTTTAATATATAAATACATACTACTTTCAAACTACAATGTTTGAATGTTTAATATTATATTCAAACTTACAAACTAAACACAAATACTTTGAGAGGGAGTTAAACTCTAATATGATATCAAACTTTGTTCAATGCAACTTAAAGTCTTACATCATGCCCAAATGTTAGTAAACCTCATAAGAACCAAACACAATCACAATTCACCAAACTTATTTAGATTGTGAAAACTAGAACACTTGATGGTTGGGTTATGAGAAGAATAGAACTTGCCAAGTGGCAACACCAATACAAACTTTTTGATCCTTTCAAGTTGTAATACCCTCTTGATAAATGAAGCTATTTTGAGTATGAAACTATTGTGCAAACATGTAAACAATTGTGTTCAAATGTGGACCTAACTTGTTGCACAATTTATTTTTCATGAATGCAAGTGTGAAGAAAGTTTGCTCATCTTTTACACATTTGAACACTAACACCACTACATTCTCAACCAACTTTAAATATTCGCTTGGTTGTTGAGTGAGCAAGCCATTGTTGTTGATTGTGACCCACAACTTGGTCATTCGATTATTATCAAATGGTTCAACCATGGCCTTTGGCACATGTATCTTCATGGTGAGCTTACATTTGCAAATCCAAAAGGTTGGCATTTAAAGGTTCCACTTTCTTTGTTTCACAATAAATTTATTTCATAATAGTGAAATGTAAGGGGAAAAAAATTCAAAATCAAGCTACATCCAAAATTGTGGATATATAATGCCAAGGGCATTCATCAACTTAAAATCCACAAAGCATTGATTCAATTCATTGATGAGCATATTGGTTGTAATATAACATTGACCTTTCACTTATATGATGGATGTCTCAAAAACATCTTTACCCACAAGTTAGTTAACCCCAATAAGTGGAGTGAAAATGTGAACTAAATAGTTATGACTAGCCATATGAAAAGAAAATGTTTCCATACCATTGTTGAGGTCAATAACCTAATCTTGGGTGTGTGGTGGAATTATTTTCCACCGCATTTGAAAACACTTGGAAATGTTCACATGTGTAATTATTCATTGGATCTAAACATATCATAAAAATATATGATTGGAAAACTTTTACAATTACTACAAATCACATATGAAGACATCCCTCCCATGCACAAACTTGATCAAAGCATTGACTACCTCCAACAATGGCAAGAAACAAGACAAGTCCATCAACATTTGAAAATCACAAAGGAGGCATAGATTCAATTTTGCTTTAACAACATAAACAATGTCATGTCACATCTTGACAATGAATGTCTTATATTCTACCACCACACACTTCAAAGGCTTCAACATGTTCATTTACTAAGTCTTCACATTTTGCAAAATTTTTAGCCCTTATGTTTCCATGATCTTGACAAGTTTAGTGAAGTTCAAATGTTGCTCAAAGGAGTTGGAGAAATAAAAATATCATGACTACAACAAATCTTCCAACTTAGCCACTATCGACAAATTTGACAAAATTTGAACATTGTTATTCGTCTTATGGGCCATGCAATGTTGTCCCATAACAGAAAAAACATGTTTTTCTTTCATTTGAAATATCATTCCAATGTAACGACCTTGCAAAAGGAAGGCCTCATTGACAACAAAACAAATGAGCCTTGTGGATGTCTCCTTTTTAGGCAAACCTCTTTGTTGCATGAGGGATTGAACAATCATAGTAGTAAGATCATTTGCATTTCCACCTTCAACAAAATGTTGAAATGTGAAGAGAATAGGAATTATTTTCCTTGCATGCATCACATACACATGTATTGAATGTTGAAATTGATTATCAACAATACTAACTTTGTTTGCATTTAAAGAAAAAAAGTTTGCCATAGTAGCAATTTGAATTCTTTTCAAAACTTCCTCACACATGTAATCTACCATCTCCCACCTAGACCCATCACACCAATGTTTCATGGGATTGTCAGGAATTTTTAGTTGCATAAATAAATTCTACATTGTCTTTCATTAGGCAACCTCAA
>Ga0209208_10011219_pt1 | contig 11494 bp, 14 predicted proteins | sample S1TSphfallax_3_FD_187694 | JGI IMG/M metagenome (GOLD analysis project Ga0209208, IMG submission 187694) | Host-associated microbial communities from peat moss isolated from Minnesota, USA - S1T2_Fd - Sphagnum fallax MG (SPAdes) (version 2) | ecosystem: Host-associated > Plants > Peat moss >...
CACCAGACTTCATTTCTTCAGAGTTCTTCAAAGGGTTTCATCAATGCTACGGTTTCATCCAATGAAGCTCCACATACTACAATTCTGCAGAATCCTCCAAATTCGAATCCCCTAAGTCCAATACTCCATTTAGTCAAGATAGGAAGAAGACTGGGATTACATCTTCTTCAACGGCATCTTGGAGGTCTCTGCTTTCATCATGGAACCAGCTCGTCCTCCTCCTCCTTCCCCGAATTCGTCGTAGTCCGGATTGGAATCAATCCGATCCAGGGAACTCCCATCATGCGTCGGTGCTTGCCTCTTCTTGCCCCATCCTCCACTCTTGGCTCGCCCTGCTGCCTCCAAAAACATCTCATTCAGCGAGACGTCCGCCATTTCTCCTTCTACACTTTTCCTTCTCTCTCCCTCTCTCTCTTCCTGTTCTCTTCCTGGTCGTGTTCCAAGTACTCCTCTTCCTCCTCTACTTCTCAAACCTGAGGACAAAAGGCTTCTCAAACCTGCACGCACAAAAGGGTGATGAGATACGCAGACAATGTGGGCGAGACAAGCTTGCGACGAGACAATCTTCCCAACAATTCCGCGGCAACAAACGAAATTTCGTTGCTCTGCAACACACATTGACAGTGTTGTCAAAAATGATCGTCACAGATTTAACAAACGTTTAAACGGCGTTTAAACGTTTAAACGGTTTTTTTACGTTTAAAAGTTTAAACGATTTTTTTAACGTTTAAACGCAATTTTTTTCTTTTAGTACGAGTTAGGAAGGTCTACACCTTTAAATAAGACCCCCAAAAGCACTTTCGTGCCACGCAAGCCAGTGAGCTTGGCGAGGGTAGGCTCTTGTGGCCAGTTTGGGACGTTTTCTATTGGCCACAGCGGACGTACTTGTCCTTTCTCAACGACCTCAAGCCTCTCATCGTCATTCGCGTCCGCTTCACCCATGCCCAGCCCCAGGATGCTGCTCCACTCGAACAGGACATGGTCGATCGACTCTTCAAGACTCTTCAAGTTCCTCAGGTTCTTCTTCCTTCTCCTCTTCACCGTCCTGCTCCTGATCATCTTCCTTTTGCTCAACGCGCTCCTCCTCCATCTAGACGTCCATTGTGTTCTCCTGGTCACCATCGTCAACAACACCCACAATCTTGCGTTCCTTGGCCTCGATGATGCGTCCATGCGTACTTGCATTCACTTCTTGATTTTGCAACTCAATCGCATTCTTTTTACGGACGGCCTGGTGGACAATGCTCAATTTCTTGACCTTGTTTAGCTTGAGGCGATTACACCTTGCAGTGTGAATTTGTGCTAATTCAGAGAATAAGCGCTCACAGGTTGTCGTATTGGTGACAATGGACAGAATGACCAGAGCCAGGCGAGCCAAGCGCGAGCCCTTGAATGCGAACTTGACGAAGTCCTAGAATCGAAGGGGACCTACAAGCTCCTCTGGATTCGCAACACCATAGGCCGGTGAGCCCGTCTCCCACCACTGCAGCACCTCATCGCAGAGCTGGCCAATGTCCTCGTCGATGAAACACGTGTAATAAAAGATTGCAAACTTGCACAACTGACTAAGCGAAGTTAGGGGTGTTTCGTCAGCAATCTTCTTGAACGTTGAGCGATGTCGTGGGTGCAAGAAGAGCGCCAAAATGAATAGAGTTTGTTCACAATCATGCCAGCGATTCTCAATACACGGCACGAGCAAAGCATTTTCTGGATGATTGTAGAAGGCCAAGAAGATGGCGCCATAGTTCATCACAACGTCTGCCATGGTGTTCTGATCACACTGTAGACGGAAAGATGCTACCGTCAACAGCTTGATCAAGGCCTCGGCGTCCTCGCACTCTTCCAGAACATGTCGCTACTAAGTGCATACAGATCATTAGGGAAGTCGACGTGTGAGCTCCAGCACAGGACGAACATCTTACAGGCTGATCTCACTCGCAGCAACGACGCTAGCATTCCTTGAACTGAGTTCCATTGCATCTCAGCCATTTGGACAAGAGCCAAAGTGACAGTGCACCCGTACGTCGCCTTCATGACGTTGCGCAAACGAGGCAGCCACTTCGCAGTCAATTTGTTCAATGTCGAGACAATGGCGTGCGCCTGAAAGACCGTAATTTGCCACCTAGTGGCAATGACGTCCTTGACCAACAGATTGATTTGGTGTGCATAGCAGAACAGGAATACGATCTTGGGCCAACGCAATGCCAGGATGCGTCGAGCTCGAGCACAATTGCCTGCATTGTCAGTGACGATGGCGCCAACATCCCAACCTTGGGCGATCATCAATAGTAGGATGCTCTCAAGATGCTCGGCGATGGCCAGGCCGTCATGTCGACTTCCATAAGTGAATGTGCCGAACGTGACGCAGAGGCCCGCCAATGACAGAATGACACCGAGAATGTGAGTCTTTGCGATATTTTCCCAGGCGTCGGATAGGAAGTTGACGCGCTTTCCCGAACCAGGTGGTGCTGCCACCTTCAACGCTGCATGATCACCTGAATCCACCTTGTTCGCGTACTTGTTCAAGATTGGGCCTCCCAGAAGTTGGCGGGTAGGTAGCGCTTTTGCGGCTTCTGCATTGCAAAACTTCATGAGGCGCCGAAAGCTCTACCAGTTGACAAACGACTCGGGAAGGTTGGCTTCGGCTTGGAACTCCAGCAAAAGGCTATGAAATTCAATCTTCTCCTCGTTCAGAATAGGAGCCGGACAATACTTGAGGATTAGCTGCTGGTGTGCTCGCTTGGAGCTGTTGTTGTTGGTTGACGTCCGCGACGAAGTCAGTGGCCCAACCTTGGGATGTTGAGCTTGAGAGGTGTTGGGCTCCAGATCAAACATTTGCATGTCCTACATTTCGTAAAACTTGCACTGACATAGGTGTGACTCCATGGCGTTCTTTTCCCCTCGCACATCGACAACCTCACGAGCACCAGGAACACCCTTCTCGAACGCGTCAGTGCAATGGACGCAGTGAACGAAGCGTTGCATCTTATTGGCCATGCGATTAGTTTAGATAAAGTGTTGACGCGCATCGTAAGGCTTACGCCCGGTTCCATGCTTTCCGGTGTTCGCACTCATCAACACGTCAACAAACGAGCAAACAAGCGACGAACCGCAGTGCTGAGTGCAACTGGCACTACAGCAAGGCATTGCACCATTTTTTTATATGGGCATTTTTTTGGTACCGAAGGAAAACGTTTAAACGGTGTTTAAACGACAAAAAAATGTTTTTTCATTTAAACGTTTAAACGGTACCTAACAACACTACACACAAGGAAATGCGCTTCCTTCGCTCTGCAACGCTATGCACAGAAACCCTAACCCTATTTCTTCCGAGGAAGAGAACCTAAAACCCGAATAGAGTAGGATTTTTCCTTTTCACACATGGATTTCTTTGCTCACGTATTTTGTCCTCTCAAACTCCATTTCTATTGGACTCCTTCAAAGGCTCTTTTCACACCGGTTTTGGTCATCTATTATTGTATTCGTTTATTTATGCCAAGTGCCCCATAAATTGCACAAATTGCTCACAAAATATAATTCTAAAAGAAAATAAATTGGATAAAAATTCCTAGCAGTGGCAATTTCAGTAGGTAAATTAAATAATTTTTGCTTGAAGTTCATCAAAGGGACATAGTTCAAGGGCAAAAAAGTATTAGAGTTCATTTGAAAGGATTTTGAGTTCAAATCCCATCTTTTGTAGCTTTGACAAACAATGTGGAAATTATTTTGTTTCTTTGTTTATTTATTTATTTCAACCTGACTCTTTGAAGGATATAAATTGAAATACAAAAATTAGTAGTAGTATGGTAATCAATTATTTTATTTTTTTTGTATTGTATGTTTTTTTTTTTTTTTTTTCAGGTTTAAAAATTTTTTCCATTATTTTTGTTCCTTTCCACATAAAAGAAATTTTGTTGGGTTTTAAATTTGGCTACATGTCAGTGAGGACAGTAGAAAAGTTTGGGAATCATGTTACAGTTTGGCGACATCCTTCAGCCTATTTGTCTAAATATGGCAACTTCCAAAAAAAGTTGCTTATAATATGGCGACAAAGGACTTTTTTCCTAAAAAAATCAAGCATTTGTTCTTGTAACAAGGCTCTCTTTTTATTGTCGCCAGGTTGCGAAATTTCGCCAAAAACAAATTCACTGGTCACACAAAGGATAAATCTGTAAAGAAGCTTAATGAAATCCATGCCTTTAATTATAGCTCTTGTTTAACAATCAGAGTATTTTTGAACAAAATTTAAATGAATTTCCTTACATTCAATTACTTGGTTTTCAACTTAGTTTTCAAATTACAAATTTATGATTCTAACTTCAACAAAGCAAACCATCCAGAGGTACTAATTTCAGGCATGTTTTTATTATCTAAATTGCTTTGAAAAGTTTGTCACAACATATATAAAAAGTCTGGAAGGATTCATCACCAAAATTTCTATGTGCTAGTTTGAACCCAAAGGTTTGGTGCATTGTGAAAGCTCTCTAGATAGTAATGAATTTGAATCAATTAATCAACCCAGCTAAAAAACCCCATGTGACAAGTTGTAGTGATTTGAACTATATTTGGAAGTATGATGAAATATTAGCTTCCAGCTCTAGGGATCAGACTCATGTGGTCATTTGAAAGGAAAATAGCTTGTAGCAAATTATTTAATCTAATAAAAGGGCAAAAGATGTTTGCATCTACTACAGTGGAGAATGGCCTAACCAACTTTTAAACACCAGCATAGGGGATTTAACAATCCACCCTTCTATACAAACTCAACTAAATGTGTGCAATTATTTGTTTACCCTAAGTTCAAGTTTTCACAAAAAACCAAGAGGCTAAAACAAATTTTATTTAATGAGAAGGGAAGTTTTCATTTGCCATTGAAGACCAAGGCAAAAATCGATGAGTAGCAAGATCAAAAAATTGTTTCAAATAAATTCGTCAAGCAAGTGTGTTGGCTTAAAACGCTCCATGGATTGCACCCATTTGCTAGGTATGATGCGCAACATCGTAGATGTAGTTTTGATGTGGCATTCATGTTTAATGTTAAGCAAAAAGGATGGGCAAATGTTGGTCAAAAGAAAAGCAAGAAGGTCCTTGAGTTGGTTGTTTTAATTGACCAAGAAAAAGATAATGCTAATAGCCAACAAATGACCTAACAAAATGTTGGAGTTCAAGCTATGAAGGTTGGTAAGGTTCAAACCCGAATACATGTTATGGTAGAACTATTTAACAACAATGAAACATTACTTTGCATTATTGCTTGAAAAACAAGGTGCTCATGGGCTGCAACTTATTGTGGGACACATAAAGATGTACCAAAAAATGATGCGATACCTAGTGCATCAACCCACTTTGAAGAATAAGGATTGGGTGCAATATATATGCACATGACACAACAACCAGTTATAACAACAATATGTAACGCAACATCTATTGGAAAAATGGCATCTAATTTGACATCTTCTACATCTAGATCTACTACACACATGGACTATATAGGACATGTTATCTTGGATAATTATGATAAATCCAACTGGTTAGCCCATTCCTTTTGTTTCCCCATAATTTTTCAACAATGAACTGGTTGAAATTGAACATGAACGTAGAGAGGCATTGGAATCCACATAGACTACAACAAAGCAAAAGGTTCAAATGAATTGGCATCCACCTCTTTATCCTCCTACTTTCTTGAAACAAATTCTTATTTTGTGGGTGCTGTTGCCATACATGCTATGAAATCATAATTGGGAGAAGGATACCATTGATGGATTCAAATTTAGATTCGCACAATACAAAAAGTTTGAGGATGGAAAGTGGGAGGATTGGGTTGAGGACATTTTCATGTCATCCTATGGGAATTGGGCATTTATAGAATCAATAATAAAATTTCATTCATGTAATAGTAGGTAGTAATTTTGTAACTTTATAACTTGACCTCTTTTTTGTACATTGTATGTTGGTTTCGAAACTTGAAACAATGCAATGATAATACCAAGAATACCACCATTGTGTGCGTTGAACATGTTTACAACCTTGTCATGGTGGACGAAGAATTCCAAACCCTTGTTGAATATGATTAATATCAAGAGGAGATAGTTTTGAAGGAACTAAAGATGGCTAAGGAAGTTGCAAAGACAAAGAAGAAGGAAGGACTAAAACATTGTCAAAAGATCATCACAAAGTTTGATGCAAAAATTGACTTTAGGAATAGGGAAATCAAAGCACTTAGAAAATGAGTAGCATAACCTATATGAAGAATTGAAAGGAATGGAGGAGGTTTTGCACCAAGGAGAAAAGGAATTAAGTACTTAGATATCAGTTGTGGAAAATGTTCATGAAAATCATAACAAGGATCCAAAACTTTTGGTGGCAAAGGAGAAGAAATTATGGAAGGAGTTACAAGTGGCACAAGGTAAAGTGGAGTTACTTACCTTACAAACCACCAATAACTGGGAAATCATGGCCATTAAAAATGAAACCAAAGTCGCATTGTATGATGAACTCATTAAACAATAAAGATGGGTGAGCTATTAAAATAGGTTAAAGCAAAGTTCAGGAGATGGCATTTTGAGCAAACAAGGAAGTACACTAATGCCCTTGATGCTACATATGAGTGTATTCAATAGTTGGAAGAGAAAGACAAAGAAGAAGAAAACACAGAAGAGGTTGTTAATAAAAAAAAACTCAAGAAGAGGCAAAATAGGTTTCCATATCATAAAAAAGATGAAACAACACCTATCAAAAATTGGATAGGGAAGCAAAAAGTAGTAGTAGATCCTACAAACAAGGGTAAAGCAAAAGAACAAAAAGTGGAAAATAAGGATTAAGCTACCAACTGGATGGGGAGTGGGTAAAAATTAGGATGAGGAAGATCTAATCTATGGAACTATTGCTCCTAGGGTCGAGCATCCAACTTTAGCAGAAAAGGCAAATTTTAAGCCGTATTTTAAAAGTGATATGGTGCATATGATGTTAAAGTTAAAGTACGTTTTACCATTGTTGCCAAACCCAAAAACATATTACTTGTTACATCATTTTCAGATTTGTTTGAGGGTAAGATAATCTTACATGGCAACATTAGACAACAACACAACTTTTTAGTATAATTCACACAATGTGGATATTATAGTTGTTTAGTAGCCCATGCATATGGCAATAACAATAATAAAAGGTGGTCCACTCGGTGAAACACTTGACCCAAATGACCCTTCAAAAGGGAGGGGTTTTCAACATCCACAATATAATGAACCAATAGATCCCATGTTGCCTAAATTTATGCAACCAAGTAACTCAACTCAAAACTCATGGTTTTCCCCTATTAATTTCATTTCATCTTCTCTTCTAGTAAGGCATGACAATAACCATCTACATGTAAGGCCTTATCACACCCAAAGGAATTGGAACACGCATTTTGCAAATGTTACCATATAAGGTGCAAAATGATGAGTAGGTTTAAATGAATTTGCGTACTATCAAAAAAGGCCCTAATGAAGAAATTGAGGAGTATTATGGACATCTTTTCAAATTGGCCAATTGCTTTCAACAAAAAGTTGATAAATTTTTGATAATTATATTTAAAGTCGGATAGGAACCTTACCTACATTTTGCTATTGGAGGCATGCAGAGGAATATTTTAATTAAGCAAAAAAATATTATTATGACTTGTGACAAGCTAGATGAAAAAGATGGTTACCATGCCATGTCGTGGAGGCACACAATGTTTCCAAAAAGAAGAAAGATGTTAAGAAAAGAGAGGAGATTTGCAATTGCTACAAGAAACCAAGCCACACTAAAAAACATTGCCACATCAACCTTGAGAACCCCAATAATAAGCTATAGGAATATGGTAAAACTACAACCAAAATCAATGAAATTACGGTGCAAGCATTTAAACTAAACCAGTGGAAGAAGGATAAAGGTAGTAGTTAGGGTATAAGTGCAACTCAAAGGCAAGGGTTTTTTAACTTGCAAGTCACCTAATCATTGTGCTTAGGGTGAAAGCACAATACAATGGTATATTTTGGGCAAGAAAATGTATTATTTTTTTAGTGCATTTTGTATTATTTTGGGGGCAATTTTTTTTTCATTTCATCTAGCATTTTGAAAAACATTGAAAATTGATTTTTGACACAAATCCTCCCTCACAATTCTTGTTATCTTTCAAATGATAATTTTTTTCAAAAAAAATTTATGTATTCACACCCACTTACGCTTGTTTGAATGAAAAACCTCATCCAGATGTTTTTTGTGAAATCACATGAATGGAACTCTTCATATATAATTGAAATAGGAAAATGAATTCATATGTAATGTAATATATGATTGAGTATTTCATCAAATTTGGTAATTGTTTGAATGGTTTTTGAAATATATTTGCATTTTGCAGTATATTGGTATGATTATAATTTTTCATTAATGTATTTTTCAATCATTTAATATCAATTTCAAAGTGGGATTTTTTGTGACAATCTTATTATGGTTTTGAATTACCTTATTCCAAGTATTATTTGCAAAAAAATATTTCAATATTAACTTGGTAAAAGTTCAAAAACATGTAGCTTCAAAAAGTAATATTTGTGACAACAATCTTTGATCACCATACTATGCTTTCAGCCCCCAAAGCTATCCATATCAAGAAAAATTTCGAACAATGTTAACAAAACACATTACAACAGATCAATCCACTAAAATAATTGTGCCATAGCAAAAATAAAGTTCAAGTTGTAATTAATATGTTGTTGGTTTTTACTATGACAAATGTGAACATTAAACACCATCTTTTAATAGATGGAATTCATCCATATTTTTCATCCATAACTATAAGTTAGGTCTCAGTTAATTTTTAGTTAAGTTCCAACTAATTCTCAATGAAGTCTCAATTAACTTATAATTAAGTCTTAGTTAATTTTCAGTCAAGTACCAACTAATTCTCAATGAAGTCCCAATTAACTTATAATTAAGTCTTAGTTAATTTTCAGTTAAGTTCCAACTAATTCTCAATGAAATTCCAATTAACTTATAATTAAGTCTTAGTTAATTTTCAGTTAAGTTCCAACTAACTCTCAATGAAATCCCAATTAACTTATAATTAAGTCTTAGTTAATTTTTAGTTAAGTTCCAACTAATTCTCAATGAAATCCCAATTAACTTATAATTAAGTTTTAGTTAAGTCATAGTTAGTTTTTAATTAAGTCTTAGTTAACTTTTAATTAAATCATAGTTAATTTTTAATTAAATTTAGTTAACTCTTAAGTGATTTCTAACTAATTCCGAATTAACTTTTAGTTAAATTTCAATTACTTAATAGTCAACTCCTAATTATGAAAGTTCCCAAGATTGCGATATTTGGAAGGTGTGAAGTATGTTGATCATATCACCATTGGCATTAGCTTAATTAAACACCACCACTACTACCCACACCATAATTGCAGCACAACAAATGCCACTATTGCTTCTAGGAGTGGTACTTAGGCTGAGGTTGTGAAGCCTAGTGTAGGAGGGGTGGTCAACTGGTTCTTGGGCAATTATCCTACATGGATACAACAAACCCACTAGAGTTGTTTAGTTTTAGAAGATGTAAGTTTTGAACATTTCATTCTTGTTATGCACAAATTGCTACCAATGTATTATGTGTAGGAATCAAGTTGATTAACCTCAATCCAAGGATTTTGTGTTCTTGCACAATCAGATGTCTCTAACCCTGAAAATAATGACCAACATATTCTCAAGTTCAATGATTGTGGATCTATTTTTAGTTCTACTGGTGCATCACAACTATGTGTTTGAACATTGTAACAAGATAACAGGGGATATCAAACAACCCTCATACTAGAGATAGAAGGTTGTTTGCACGACAAGTGTGATAAACTTGTAGTTGCCTTTGAACCCAATGAAGCTAGTAAGTGAAGCAAAAGTTCCAAGTTTCAACTAAACATGAACAGATTGAAAAATTGGTCATTTATTGTTATGTGTTGTGACTATACTAGGTTTGAAGTCTCTTTTGTGTTTGCTGTAAGGTTTGTAAACATTGTTGGTCCACATCCATCAATACTTTGCATCTTCCAAAAAGGTTAATAAAAGAAAGTTTTCCCTATGTTGCCAATTCACTCTTGGACTACTTGTTCTCCAAGGATTTTTTGGGATGTGATATTCTCTCTTGAATCACATAGGGTTAAACTTATAGTTGAAGATGCAAAGGTGGAAGAAGGAGCCCTTCTTGTGGATCTCTATGCGGCAAATCGTAATTTTTTTGAATAGTACACTATATTAAACCTTCATTATTTTGTATTTGTGTTCTAGCTCTCAAGTTTCAACATACAGCTCCAGCTTATTAAAAGAATTGTAAATATTGTTTTCCAAGGTGGTAGCTTTGAACAAATTACTTAGATAGCCTTACTTATAAACCTATTGAGTACCTACATTCAACATGTAATAGGATGAAAATGTTTCAAAGTATTTTCATTTGTAATAATAATCCATCAATCATCAACTGAGTAGAACAAATTCAACCAACATATAGGTAATTAGTTATGTAAATGTTTTGAACTTTATCCACTTGTGATAATAATTGACCTATAACATCTATGTAAGGAATTCAAATTCCCTAGTTACGGTTTTTTTCCCCCAAAGTTTTCAATATGCATATTATAATTGGGAAATTCATTTCAAGTGGTAATTTTATTCCACAATGCAAGGTTTAAAAAACATAAAAATAAAAACAAAAATAGGTGAACTTTTTCCCCAAATAAATAGAAAAGAAACTGAAGTTACATGAGGAAAAAAGTTCCAAAAATTTCCCAATTGTTTTCTCAAAAAAATAACAAAATTTGTCAAAAAAAGCACTAGTTCCATTGTATGCAGAGAGATGAGCCACATGTGAGGAAGCTAAAGCAACATCATTTTGAAGATGCAAAATGGGATTACTATCAACGTCTGCGGTTCAGATGAAGTAGAGAACAAGTTGAAAATGCAAGGAGGAGGTTAACTGCATGTGAGGAGGAGGAAGCAACATCATGTTCAAATTGTGAGCAGATTCAAACTGACACGTGAGGAAAAGATGATTGAATGTCATAATGAAAATGTGAGGGGATTACTGACATGTGAGGAAGACAAGATCAACATTGAAGATGCAAAGAGATGGCTGACATGTGAGGAAGATGGAAGCAAAATCATGTTGAAGAAGATGCAAGGGGATGATTGCTTCTGACATTTGTGGAAGAGGATGAAACAAATGAAGATCAAGGGTGAAAGATGCAAGAGGGGGTTACAAAACATATGTGAGGAGGATGAAACAACTTAGATTCATATTGAAGATGCAAGAGGTGGTTACTGACATTTGAGGAAGAGAACCTTGCTTGACATGGAAGATGTGCGAGGATTGACAGAACTTGCTCCTCTGTCTCTCAAGCTGCAACACCGCCATTAGCTCGAATGACTTGACCATTGATCCATTCGCCCTGGGGACTGACAATGAAGGACACCACAGCTGCAATGTCTTCAG
>Ga0209208_10011220_pt1 | contig 11494 bp, 9 predicted proteins | sample S1TSphfallax_3_FD_187694 | JGI IMG/M metagenome (GOLD analysis project Ga0209208, IMG submission 187694) | Host-associated microbial communities from peat moss isolated from Minnesota, USA - S1T2_Fd - Sphagnum fallax MG (SPAdes) (version 2) | ecosystem: Host-associated > Plants > Peat moss >...
TAAGATTGCGGCCAATTGAATTCAGAAAATGAAACCTAATGCCGACAAAAAATCTCAAAAGATCACCAACATAATAGCTGACCCACATGCGCTCATAACAACATACGAACATATCAAATCCAAACTCAGAAACATGACCCCAAGAGGAGATGACGAACGGAAGACCTTCTTGGGGGGAGGGGAAGGAAACCCTTTTTTTCTGGGCATCAATCGAAGATGGTTTGAGCACACTACAAAACGATTGCGCATGAGAAAATATCCATTCAAACCCGCAAGACAAGTCAACATCCCAAACCCAGGAAAACCCAAGGAGACGAAACTGCTTGCGATGATCGGCCTCAAGGACCACCAAGTAATATAAAAAGCCATCAAAATAGTCTTATAAAAATAATATACAAACCAACATTTTCAAAGGACTCGCATAAGTTTAGATTGAACAAGTCCTGCCATACGGCACTCGAAACCATAAAGTATGGGTAGAAAAAAACGTTTTGCTTTATTGAGTTCGACATTCAAAAGTGCTACGAAACCTTGAATCGAAAAAGGCTCAAAAGCATTATTTCAAAAAATATACAAGATTAACGTTTTTTGGATATGTTAACACAGATACGTGGGCATAATAAGCGTAGGAAGATCTATATATGAAGATAAGATAATACCTCAAGGAAAAAAGGTGATTAAGGTTCATGGAAGTATTTTTGAGTGGAAATGATAGTTTTATAATAGGTTATTTGGGGCAGCCAAACAAGCAAGACAAGTAGGGGAGATGGCAATGGATGACTGGTGGATACGGGTCGGTAAGCTAATGGCAATGCAGGTAAATGGGAGTACATATTGTGAAATGCGGGTAGGATGCAAATGTGTACTTGTGGATAAAAATGTGTAATTGAATCCACACATTTTGATCTTGTGAATAAGACAGTAGCCAAAATGCCTTGATATGATTGCAACTTTTTGTCATAAAATTCTTCATGAGACAAATACCATGTCACCTTCTTTCTTTACTTTCTACCATTTTAATTCATCATACTATACCTTTTACTTATGCCATTAAAATGATGCCATTAATTTGTCTACCAATGCTTGAGTTTGGACTTGTAAATGTGCACAAGAGAATTACTTAAATAGCATGAATCTGAAATAGAGTGTTGGGTGGTTATTTATATTTTTTAAGAGCTACTGTTCTAGATTTGAAAAAACCCATCATTAGTTAAAAAAAAGGTTTTTTTTTTAATCAATAATTTCTCAATTGCAAGATATCTTCAACTTCATTTCAATTATATAATTATATTTATTTTGAAAATTTTTGTGTGAATGGCAAGACGTATCAAATAAGTTATGTTATCTATTGAGTTGGTAAGTGTATGATGTTAACCATACAGTGGGGTTGATTTTGAAATGTCTTTTATTTCAAAAAAAATTAGTTAAGTCATAATGAAGATGTCGACTATGTGATGATAAGCCACACCATGTCATCGTTCTTGTTTTACATCACGGACATGTGATGGAATGGTTGTAGTGTAAATTGACTATTTGACTATTTTGGTGCACCTTGTTTACAAAGAATGAAAAACAAACAAGTGCATGCATGGAATATTGCATATATTTGTGATTTCAATGCAACTTTATTATGATGCGTTTACAATTGTGTTGCAACTTTTTTCAATTATATTGCAACTTTGTTCTAACCTTATCAAAGTTTATAACTTTTGTTATAGTACATTATCATTCCATCCTAATTGGGTTGTAATTTTTGCACCATATTACTATCGTAGAGTAGGATAAAATACACATCTTGATTGAGATCATTTTGAAGGCTATTGCAATAACTAAAAAAATGTTGTTTATAAATTCACATGCCCTTGCACTGATACAATAATCCATGTTCTAAAATTACTTCCAATTGGCTTCCTTCTTCAATACTAAGTTGCCCTTCAACCTTTTTAGAGAGAGATATTGAATAAGATTATTTGGAACTATAGGTGCATCTAGCATGTCACCCCATGCATTCAACACATTTTTATATTTGTTTGTGCTAATGTATTCCTCATAGGTGTCAAGAAAGGCGCACTTACTGCATGGTTCCTTGCCAATAAGAGATTTCCACCATGTGTGAAATGAATCATTGAAGTAGAAAACTTGTTGAACTTGTAACAGAAACACAAACAAGTAATTGCCCTCTATGAATTTTGCCTAAAGTTAATCATCAATAATCTTGCATTGTTTTGCTAATAAGTTGTATTACCTCCAATATCCAAGACATTTTGGACCCATTCATAGCAAAACAAGTAACTCATCACATCATGACTCTGCCTTGTATGGTGAGTTCAAAGTTAAACCAAAAACTTTCAATATTGGATGTAGACTTTTTCATCTAGGTGCATGATGAAAAATGCCCATCTACTTATATGAGCGGATGAATGTCCACATGTCACGCACAGAGTGGTTCAAGGTGGAACCAAAATTTTATCCCCGAATCCAGCACAGATGTGTAAGCTCTTCGCTATGGGCAGAGCCAATAAAGTTACATAGGTGGATCTTACATCATCATCTAGTTTCACAAATATCTTTAAAGACTCCAACATATTATAATTGTCCGAGAAATCATTGGTTAGTGTTACCATTATAGATGCCATTCCACTATAATAAATGACAATAGTAGTGTTTGATGCATCATTTACACAAAAATGGTTCTCATATGCTTTAATTTTGATGTACCTTTGTACTTTCATGTGGGGTGGGATACAGAAAATTACAACATTTGGGTCATCAAGCATTCCCCCCTTCAAGTTGATGTTCTTGCACTACCTTGGTAATCCAAACAGTAAACATGAGCATGCCATGCTCTAGGTTGGTTCAACCCTTTTCCAATTTATATTTCCTTGAAGACATATTGGAATGACAAATATTTGTTAAATTGACTACTTGTTTATTGGGTAAGTTGAAACATAATTCAACCCCATGACCTATAATTGAACACAAAAGTAGGCATGTTGTTATAGCAATTGTGATATGGCCAATACATTTGAAAAGGAGTCAAAATCATGTTGTGATGTAAATTTTTGACTAATACCTTTCAAGCTTCTTTTAAGACATCCTGGTTCTTTGAAAGAAACTTGATTGGGTATACTTTTTTTTTTAGAACCAAGTGTTAAAATTCCAAGTTCAACATTTCTTATCGCATCTGCAAAACCTTTTGCCTTCTATGAAATTTTTATCCATTGCAACAAAAGGAAAACCAACAACAAACAACATACCTAGATTTCACTGTTTGCTGCTAACGGATGTAGATCATCTGGTACTGCAATTTGTCTCTCTTGTACTGCATCTGGTAGGGAATTTTGTCTCTTTCATACTGCAGCTAGCATGATTGATCTCTTCCTTCATCAAATTGCATAGAAAGGTGCACAATCTATCCTCAGATGTTGTATCGGAGATCATGGGTGGTTGCCAAAGACAAGATATGAGCAGAACCTCTGAGATGAGCATGGCATCAATACATGAATGAGGTGAATCTGATGTTATCAACTTGACTCAGCTGCAAAGTTTCTCACTATTATCTAGTATATACACACCCACCCACAAATTCCAGTTGTACATGGCAGGTCGGAAAAGGATCAATGAGACTCTTTCGTGGGAGTTCTTCTGAGATCCTTCGCAGTGGTGGGATCATAGGTCTGAGAATGTAACTGAAATTTTCTTATTGTTCACATTCTTATTCTCTTGGTTATGCAGTAAAAGTTGGTATTTCATTCTTGGTTACCATGGTAAACTGCTCTGCAAGCTTTGAAAAATTGCATGGCTGATGAGATTTGATGTTGATTTCTGGTCATAGGTCAATGTAAGGTATCCAGATTTTAAGCATTAGAAGACACAGCAGACACTCTAGCTCAATGCCAGTCATCCATGGGTGGAAGCAGAGCTGGTAGCAATGGCACCAGGGATTTCCAAGCAAACACTTTTCAGTGGAATGCCAAGTTTGCAAGGTATGCTAAGGCTCTGCAGTATTAGAAGAAAATGGAACTATTTTAACAGATGCAAAAAGAATAATCCCAGACACTCTCACTTTTGTTTGAGTGCTCAATGCATGTGCAAGTTTACAAGCGCTTGAACAAGGCTGGTGTGTTCATCAGCAGATCATACACAGTGGCTGTGAGTCAAATGTCTAGGTAGGAAGCAGTCTTGTTGGCATGTATGCATAGAGGAGGTGCAGAAAGTGTTCAACCGGATGCCCATCCATAATGTAGTTTCTTGGAATCCTATGATTCTTGGACATGTGAAATGTGGTGAAGGGCAGAGGGGAGTGGAATTGTTTCAGCAAAAGCAACATGAGGGGGGTGCAGCCAGACCATTTCACCTTTGTGGTGGTGCTGAATGCATGTGCTAGTGCCAAAACTGCAGTTGAGGAGGGCAGGTGCATTCATCAACAGATTAGTTTATGTCACTCTCGGTCAAATCTATTTGTGGGTAATAGTCTAGTTGACATGTATGCAAAATGTGGGAGCATAGAGGATGTGCAGAACGTCTTTGACATGATGCTGAAACACAACGTGGTTTCTTGGAGTACCATGATTGTGGGGCACATGAAATGTGGGCAAGCTCCAAATGCATTGAAACTATTTCAACAAATGCAACATGAAAGGGTGCAGCCTGCTCTGGTCATCTTTGTGGGTATGCTCAATGCCTGCACAAGTGCAGGTATGTTCATGAACAGATTATTTACAGTGGCTCTGAGTCTGATTTCTTTGTGGGTTCTATCCAAATTGACATGTATGCCAAATGCGGGATCATGGAGGATGTGCAGAAAGTATTCATCAAAATGCCAACATGCAATGTTGTCTGTTGGAATGCCCTGCTCAGAGGATTTTCAATGCATGGACTTGCTAAGGAAGTGCTTAGACATTTTGAACTGGTGTGAAGATGGTGTAGAAATAGATAAGGTAACTTTTGTTGCACTTTTGTCCACATGTGGCCATTCAGGCTTTGTTGATGAAGGGCTCTTGTATGTTGAATCCATAGGTTCAGTTTACAATATTTCTGCAACAGTGGAGCACTATGCTTGCATGGCTGATCTTCTTGGCCATGCTGGCTGTCTGCACAAGGCTGCTGAATGAATTGAGTGGGTATTTATCCTTGTCTCTTGTTTGACTGTCTGCAAAGCTCCAGAGGAAAAAGTAGAAATAGATCGTGCATGATTATTTCATGCAAATGGCCACAGTGGTAGACAAGAAGTGCAGTTATGTAGCATTGCTTGGAACTCAAAATTGCTAGATTTAAAATGCAGCAAAAATATACATCGAAAAAAGAAAAATGTCTAAAGACAAATACCTTCTCTACAGGAGGTATGTCAACATATTTCAGGATACAACCTATTGATCATGATCCCTGGAATCATCAAGGAGGTGGTTGCTGCCTTTGCTGCCCAAAAGAGGTACCTTGATTTGCATTGAATATACCACTGTAGGTAGCTTGCCCTGCAAGCTGCTGTTGAAGGGGTAAAGCCAATGTTGATGATGCCTGGGCTCCTGTTCCTGCCATTCCTATGTTGCTGATATTGTACATTGCTGACAGATAACACACATCACAGAGTAATTGAGTACAACGCCACTTAGTGATAGTCACAACAGTGTTGTAACAAAATGTCTCAGGTGCCAAGTCTGTACATGACAAAGACAAGAGGTTCTGAGAAAATTGACTGCACTGCAGACACTCCAAAGATCACCATATGGTCAAGTAGAGTGGAACTAACATGGATCAGAGAGCATCTGTGTTGAAAGATTACGCTGTGATTGATTCCCTTGTAGCTGCAACAACCACCAATCACGGGTTAGCGAATTCACACTGCCTCTCCACCATTAAATCTGAAACAAAACACAGAAGGCATCCCAATGACTCATAAACTTCTTCTGAAACATAGCTCCACTTCTTTTATAACACTGCTGCATGCCGTTTGACCATGGATCATGTTCACACTCTAAAGCAATCTTACTCAAATAGGGATTCTTTAGAGACAGGACAGAGTGAGCATACATATTGTTGCTGCATTATTGCTGCCTGTGATTGCCCACCTTGATTCATGCTTGCCATCTGCAAGGCACAAAAAGATTAACATAACCAGACCTGATACTTATAGAGCTCAGCATCTCTGCCCCATTTTTTGAATCTACAAGCTGCGGACAGGCTGAGGAATAACATACAGCATATATGACAAGAACCTGTTCAATCTATTTGTTAGTGCTGGGATTCATTGGACACCAAACAGAAGGGCACAGAAACCAAACCAGGCCAGAAGGTAAAAGTGATGATTGGGGATTTCCATAGAGAGGACTCATAGTTCCAAGCTGATTCAACTGGGAACGCCCTTGATTGGCCTGTAAGAGGGTGTTTTGTTGTGGAGCTTGCAGTTGTGGGCTTTGGAGCTGCTGATGCAAAGATTGTTGCTGCAAAGACTGCTGCTGCTGTACTTGCAGTTGTTGGAGTGCCTGCCGGTCCTGACAAAGTGGTTGAGGGTTCACAAACTTCCCATACATGAAAAACCCATTTGCTCTTAAACTGCTATCTATCACAATTTGAAACACGAATACTAAACAAGGGAATACAATGGCATTTGGGTGTAGAAATAAGCTGTACATTTCAAACTCTCCTCCAAAATAGTGTCACCATATTTGCAGAGAAAAATGCACAGTAACAGTCTGAAGCTAACTATTCTTCCAGTTCCAGCAAAAGCAGATAAACACTACAACAATGAGTGGGGTCATAATCTTATGGTGTTACTCATAAAGTATCAGAAAAGTACAGGATGAACTACTTGAAATGAATTACACAAAAGACAAAAGTGAACTGGCAGAGCAGACCAAGCTGAAATCAGGCCAGATGGAAACACAGGAAAACCAGCAGGCAGTTAATACTGAAGGTTAGCAATTGAGGTGCCAGGAACATATCTGATGAAAAGCGAGACAAACCTGGTAATGAAGCTGCTGTTGTTGTTGCTGCTGCAACTGTTGAAATTGATTCTGCCACCACCCATGACATTTTCAGACTTTGAGGGCCACCTCCCACACAGCCGTTTCACAAGTGCAGTAACAAACCTACAGTACACTGAACATTCAAACACAGAAACACAAAAAGCTCCAACCTGCTGTAATTTGGCCTGTTGATGCTGTAGCAGATGCTGCTGTGACACTTGTCCTTGCTGCTGAACAGTTGCTTGGCCCTGTCAACATGATGCATGGACTTGTCAGTATTCCCTTTAAGCTGACAATCTGTGTGATGCCCACTAGCCCAAATTCATGCAGTGAGGAGAGCTTTGACTTCTTCAATGCCTAAAAACAGTTCACTCAACTGTGGAGGTGACTTGGATGGCAAGCATATAAAATCAATTACCTGGGGGATTGGAGGGGTTCCAGGTTGTCGAAGTTGCTGGTTTTGCTGCACCTGAGCCTGCAACTGTTGCTTCTGCAGCTGCTGGAACTTTTGTTGTTGCCTTTGCATCATAACAGCTTGTTGTTGTTGATGCTGCTGTTGCTGTTGCTGTTGCTGCTGCTGAATTTGCTGAAGTTGCTGTTGTTGAGGAGAAGGGGCATTGAAGTTTCCTGTGCTAGATCTTGGGGAATTAACAAATTGACTGGGTGTGGCAGCTGATACCACTCCAGGGAGATTCCCAGTCCCGACTATGTTCTGTAGAGGATTTGCACGACTCAGATGGGGGTTGGTCAACTGCATACCAATACAGTGCACCGCTGGTTAGTCCTGCTTGAAAAGCCTTTCACCTGTAACCACAAAGTCTGTACAGGTGAGTCTTGATGCTCATACTGAAAGCTTCAGGTAGCTGTAAAATGACAAGCAGCCTACAAATTAAAGCCTAGCCACAATAAGTTGATAATTCAATTACAACCTCAGTTCAAAGAATGAAAAACCTGTTAAGTAAACAATATGTCCAGGGATTGCATCATAAGGTTGTTCTAAAGTGGACATCTGGTGAAGGAATGCACTTCATAATGTGGCAATACAAATGACAAATGATTGGTAAAAAGCCCATCATAATGGCTGTCAACAAATGCTTGCATATCCATACTCTGTGGTTGGCTGGCGAGCAGAGGAATTTGACGTATCAAAGGCAATAAGACCATGAGTCAGAAAATTTCAGCTCTGATGCAGCTACTGATCTGATTAGAAGAAACACCTGCTGAGGTACAGTTGGTCTTATGTGTCCACTAGGTGGCAATGCTGATAGTGATCCTCTCAAGCCCAAACCTGCCAACAAATGACACCTTTTGTTATCATTGAATTTAATTTGCTGATAAGACTCCCTGGACACTGAGTCCACAGTTGTAACATAACTGGTCACTGGGTCCTAGTGGACATAATACAGAGAATCTTGTGCAAAAAGCATTGTGTAGAGAGAGGTCATAGACAAGGACATCAGCAGTAGCAAACATAGCTGATGGATGATGCAAGACTTGGAGGATGACTTCAGTCTAGAAATCCAATCAATACAAAACCCAATGACCAAGCCTATCTACCAATCTGAACAGGCCACCACATTGAGTGTTGAACCACTGCAACTAATATAAATTGTTGATACAAAAGAAACAGACATCCGGACATCTTTCCCAGGGACATTGTGCATGTCTTTGACAGACACAGATAGAGGGACATACCTCCATCTGTCCCCAAAGCGGATGCAATATGTGAGGGCAGTACAGAGGCCATTTGTTGCTGATCTGGTGGTATGCGCAGTCCTAGAATGCAGAAACAATTCAAGAAAGCACATCACCTCTGTTAGATACTTCTCTCAAAGACAACCCTTTCTGAACAGTGAAAACCTCCCACCTCAGTGAACATAGTGGACCATCAATCCATGGTTTACAGGAGCAATTTAACCACAGAAACAAGATACCTCCTCTCCCTTTCTGTAAATGTTAACATACCATCTCCAGAATTAGAAGCTGCCCGAATAAGCTTCTCTTGCTCTGCAATTCGAGCTGCCTGTGCTTTGTCAAGTGTGGTGAGAGCAACAGGCCCCTGTCGAGTGCTCAACCCATAAACCTTGCGTGCCTCTTGCAACACTTTCTCTGCCGCATCACACACTAGTCTGACTGTCTCTATTTGCCTCTGATGGTAAAATAACCAGCCAGCCCACCAAATATCAATTTCAAATTTCACTAATACCTGACCCTAAAGATGATAGAGAATCTCTAATGGACCATGTTCCTAAGTAATGATAATCTGTTTATATACAATGAAAGACAAGGTGAGTGGCAAGGAAAAACAATGAAAATTTTGACTGAAGAAAATTCAATCTTCCAAACTTGACCTGACCTGAATTTTTTCATTCTGTGCATGAACAGGGAGGCTGGAGATGCCTGACAATATTTGTTCCTTCATAGTTGCCTCTTCTGCCTCCATCTCCGGGAGCAGCTTTGATGACAGCATTATAGGCAATACTGCACACTAACACCACAAAGATGACTACATCATCATCAAACCCCCCTCTCTACCCCACCTTCTTGTAGTTCTCTCCACACAGGACATTCCTCTCTACTCTGTGTTCAGGACTTCTCCCCGGCCTATCTAACCCATTGCCATTTGCAAATTCTGGTGCATGTACACACCTGCTTCCAAACAATCAAGTCTACAACATACACATCCAAAAAACTAAAAAGTGGTGACAGTAGAATTACTTGTGGAATTTTCCGCATTGACATTTTTAGGGTAGACAACAAACACTTTCAAGATAGGCTTAATGTCCTCCACCAGGTTGAGCAGCTCCACATTGACCATGGCAAACTGTCCCAACACCTCTGACCTGCAGAACTAACCCAAAATCACTACCACAAAAAACAGCACTCTGTACCAAAACAAAAGGCAACTAAAGAAACAGTTGATACCATCACAAAAAACAGTGCATAATCTGATGACGTACAGTAAATCTGAGAGTAGATCAGGCCAGACAGTAAGAACTTCACAATGTGAAAGATCTCTGAACCCTAATTCTGCATCTCTGTCTGAACCCTAACCCAGCATCTCTCTGTAAACCCTAATTCAGCATCTCTCTGTGAACCCTAATCCAGCATCTCCCTGTCTAAACCATAATTCAGCATCTCTCTCTGAACCCTAATTCAGCGACCAGCATGAAGAAGACACTGAAGCCTAAACCGCCATCGCCGTTTCTTAACTAAGATCTTTGGTCATCAACAAAGCAAGCTCTAGTAAGCAAGAATGAGTCCGTGTATACATTCTATTCCTATTCAGCTCTTAAACCCATCACCAGTTCTCAAAACTCCTTTACACGACGACTGACTGAGCTTCCAAAGAAGTGGCAAACGAAGCGAGGTGGGAAGCAAATAGACACCCACCATTTGAGCGAGGGCTGGGTGGTGAAGGCGTGCAGAATACGAGAGATGGCGTTATGCAGGTCTTGAGTCCGCGTGCGTAAGGACGCCAGGTTGAGCTGTTGCAAAACCGGCGCCATATCTGCCTTGGGCGGCGGTGCCGCTTGCCCACCCCCGACTGCCGCCATCGTATTTTTTTTTCTTTTGCGTTGAGTACCTAGTGAGCACAGAAAGAGAGATTGTTTTTCTTTCTATTGTAGAAGAAGAGTTTGAAACCTCTAAAGCTCCAATCTCTTCATCTTTCCGTTCTCTTTCTCTTTCTTCTTCTTCTTCTTCTTCTTCTCCTGTAGTCGCGTTTCGTCTTATGCGTTTGTTTCTTTCTTGGCTCCCAGGAACAATAATTCATCGCTTTGCATCTTCATCCCATTCATTCATTCATGGCTGGCCTGTTCATTCATCCCGGAACCATCACCCATTCCTTCATGCATGGCCTATTCATTCATCCATATATATATATACCCACATTAACATCTCTAGTGAATGACTATGAATTTGTTGAGATTTTTTGTCACTTTTTCAACAAAAGAAAATTTGGGAAAGTTTTGGTAAACATTTTTTTTTCCCCTAGTGTAAATTTCATTAATTTTTCTAGACAATTAGGAAAACTTCATTTGCAAATCAATAAGTTCATAATTGGTTTGTAGTCCAATGGCATGTATTTGTATGAATGATTTATGCATAGATTGGTACATGAACTCCCCCCAACCATACTTCTCACAAATTCATGAAATCTTCTTAGAATTTGGCATTATTGTTATGTTTGTGGATTTTGATGTTTGCATTAAAAAGGATCTTGAAGTTCATAATTTTTTAAAAAGGTTATCAACCTAGAATATTTAAGATTGCACTCCTTGATTGGAGTTGTCAACAAATTGTCGAATAATTAATTTTTTTTAAATTTTTAACTTAAGCATTTGATTTTTTAATTCTGAATTTTTAGGCATGTAATGGTTATAAAACATAACAAAGAAATTTTTATAGTGTAATGGGACATTAGTCTCACACTGAAGTTCTTGAAATTTGGGGTCAGCTGTTCAAACCTGCCAGCAGAAATTTTGCAGGTTCCTAGTTTTTATAAGAAACTTACAACAAGTAATAAT
>Ga0209208_10011221_pt1 | contig 11494 bp, 10 predicted proteins | sample S1TSphfallax_3_FD_187694 | JGI IMG/M metagenome (GOLD analysis project Ga0209208, IMG submission 187694) | Host-associated microbial communities from peat moss isolated from Minnesota, USA - S1T2_Fd - Sphagnum fallax MG (SPAdes) (version 2) | ecosystem: Host-associated > Plants > Peat moss >...
TTTCAAACCTCATAACTTTCTTATTTCTTGTTCATTTTAAACGATTTAAAGTGCTATAGGAGCGCCACCTGAAGTCCTAAAAATCACATTGGAACTCTAATAGCAAAAAAACAACATAAAATGAACTTTTTGGATGTTTAAGAACCGGCCTTTGTAGTGTTCAATAGTTTTTTTTTGGGAGTTTTTGACCCCTTTTGCTTTGGGGGGCCATAATTTTCTCATTTCTAATCTTTTTTCAATGATTCTTAATTTTTTAGATGCGCCAAGAGGAGGGCTTCACGTTTTCTTTGGACACCAAATGCAATAGAGCCCTGCCCTGGCTGTTATAATCTAATATAGTAGTTGCATGTAATGTGCAACTAGGTTGATTCATGAGGTTTGCAATGGAATGTTTTAACCCATATCCCTTGGCTTCAAATTCTATTTGGCTCAGCATATAAGTATGAGTAATAGCTATGTACTAACCAAATATTAAGTGCCATTGGGGATGAGTGAATGAAAAAAGCTTAACCCTTGTGAAATGGTTAAACTTTAAAATAAAATCGAATTATTTTAAACCTACCTATATAACTTAAGGCTAATTACTTTTTAACCTACTTGCATACCTAAGTAAACCTATTTAGTAGGGTTTAATTATTACTTACCTACATTTGCACCACATGTCAATATCTTATTAACCATATTTTGGACGATTTAGATTTCATTGATTAATATTTTAAAATTAAAAATAGGTGGGTTTTGATTGCCACGTGTCACCATATAATTGGTGTTACATGAACATGTGTCAAATGGTCAATGAACATTCCATGGTGTGCCACCTGTCATCATCATAGTGGTAGAAACTTCAATGATTGAGATTAATCCAATGAATTTTTAATTTTGAGAACACAAAAAATTTAAATAGTGACACGTGTCCATAAGCTAGTTGTTTAATTTTTAAACATGTGTCATATTTTGATTAGTTACATTGTAGTTGCAAAGAAAGTTGCACATAAGGTGCAACTACATTTGGATTTGTATGTATGTATGAACATGTATATTAAGACCGTATATACATGTTGCATACATAATGTCACATGCAACTAGATGTCATGTGCAACTTGTCTTATGCAACTACACAAATTTGTAGTTGCATGTGTCGCATGCAATTGAATTTTAGTTGCAAAAGACAATTGCAAAACCCAAAATTTCTAGTAGTGTATAACCCATCCCTTTAAACCCTATACCCATCTATCTTCTTCCTTCACCCATCTCTCCCCATTTGTTTGGACCTTGCTTCCATAGTCCATGCTTTGAGTGTTTAGGAATTAAGTATTTATTTTTAGTGGTGTTTGAGATTTCACTTGGAATGTAGGCATGGGTAGAGTTTAGCTCTTTTAGAGCTTTGATTCAAGTCCATTAGTGAACTCAATGTGGTCCATAAAATTGTTTGGAAATTCATCCTAGAAAATGAAGGAGCTAATTGAAGGTAGTGCAAAATGGTTCAAAGTAAAAATGGGCATGTGTGCTCATAGGCTCAATATCAGGAAGGAACTAATAGATTCCCATGCATCTATTGTTGTATGTGAGGCCATGTTTGGTAAGAGAAAAGGCAACAATAGGTTTAGATATGACAATTGTGTTGAGCCTATTTTGGTTGCAAGAGTGGAAGAATCATATGTTGTTGTTTATCAGAAACCAAATATTATTAACAACACGATTGGGGTGAGCTCTGCTAGGGTAGTCCTTGTTGAAAGAAAAGGAAAATTGAAGGTTAACTAGGCTCATTTTGTAGCTGAAGTAAAAGGCATTGAAGTAAGAAGGCACAAGGGCAAGGTGGTTGTAGAGAACTAGGGCAAAAAAATGGGAGGTGCTACTACTATAATTATACAACATACATTTCCAATCAACTTGGGATCACCAATTGTAGAAGCAAAAGAGATAAACATTTTGACTCCTAGTGAGGAGAAAAGTCCATGCATTCCAAAATCTAATTCATTGTTTCAACTTTTTAAGTAATTTTTTTCCACCCATCAATTTGAAGCTTTACACATTTTATTTTTTTGTTGGCCTTGCCTACCAAGGCAAGGATATTGTGTTTAGATTCATTATAAAGTATAGTTTCTTAATGGACTTTGCCCCCCTAGTTGGTTTGATATGACATTTTGGCTTGTGTTGAAACTTGAGATTTAGTTATAGAGTTATGATATCTTAAAGGATTTTAGTTCTCTTTAAGAGTATTTTTTTAGAATATTATATTTTTGCATGGTGAAATATTTGAATTTCCATAAATTGTTTTTGCCTTAAGATACACTTTTTAATGTAAATGGCAAGTCCATAGTGTGAAACACCCTTTGTTTTTTTGGCCTTATTGCATAACATCTCAAGACACTCATGAAGGTTGGAACTTCCCAACATGAATTCTCCATTTGCCTTTTCTCACTTTGTCCAATCTTTTGCCCCAAGAACCAGAAAATCAAATTGAACCTAATATTATTTTTTTTCTCAACGAGCTGCCCTTGGGCTTCCTCCCCACTTGGGAAATGTGGTTTAGTCCTTGCAAACATGTTACCTAAGCTTCAATTTATAGAACAAAACAACACTCTATAATTCAAAAAAATGGGTGATAGTAAAGGTTGTTCTCGGATGGATTGTGAGTGCAATGACCATAGTCATCAAATCTGTGATTCTAGTTCAAAAATTTATAATGTTCATCCTTGATTTTGAAGGCAAATGTGTTTTCAACTTGTAAATTGTGACAACTTGTAAAATGAGAGGTAAATTCCAGGCAATCATTCAAGAGGTGCTTTAGACATCACAAAAAATACCAAGATGGAAATTTATTACCTTTATTTCTAATGTATTTAGTATGCCTTCAATGATAAGGCCTATTCCTAGAATACAATCATTTTTAACATATATGATTACTTTATATATTTATCATAAGTTTATTACTTTGGCTGATAATGTGTGTTTTAAAATCAAATGATTCATATGATGTGTTATCAATCTTTTGGGCATTGACATGTACTTTCATACACATTTTTTGAACCTTGAATATTAGGATTATAACAATGTGAATTTTTAAAAATATATATTTCTTATAACAACTTTTAAATGTTTGGAATCTACATTTTTATATGTATGAAAAATGTAAATTTAAGTTTATAATCTTAAAAATATGCCGAAAAAACTTATTAAATGCATCGTATGTAACTTCATTCATGGTTGGTTGCAAAAAAAAGAAAAAGACATCAAGTTCTTTTTAAAACTATTTTTTATAAATAACATCTATATGGACAAAAAATTGAATAATCCAAATTAAGATATTATTTGTGGTGGTGATGATTTTTCACGTTTGTACATAATTGTGCATTAAATATTTATTTCAAATTCATAAAATGATCAAATAAAAATTTAAGGACAATTAAATTTGTTTTCCATGATTATTTCCTACACATGTGACCCACACTATGGGTTGCAAATTCTAAACCTAATGAATACAAATAATCAACCAAATGACCAAAAGTATCAATCCTTTTCCTCACAACCTCAAAGAATGAAAGTTGTTGCTTTCAAAATTTTCACATGATTTATAATATGACCAAAAACCTCTAATGAACATGGCCAAAAATAAATGTAAGCTTTATTTATCCATTAAAAATTTGCATCAATTGCATTCCTTAATGCATTTTGTTTTCATTTCCTTACACCTTTATAGTATTATATAAAAGCAAAAAAAAATTTGGTTAATTAAAATTTAACGTAAGCTTAAAAATCATGGAGTCACCTTGATTAACCAACCTTGTTCTACCACATCCACTTGATTGGACAATTCATTGCTTTCAAAACTCACTCAAGTAAGTACTTATGATTCCTATTACAATGTTATTATCTTATAAATCATTAGTAGTAAATTGATTTTCACCTTAAGGTGCATAATTTTAATATTCATATGGGAAATTTTGGTGTCCACTTTATTTAAGTGATAGAATGATTGATGATTATATTTAAATAATCAAAATAGAAAATTTGATATTTTAAATAAGGAAACACGTATGATTCTATTTTCAAATTATATTCATAAAATGATGTTTCCAAATTGTCTTAGTTCCAAATATCCCAAAATCCCATCCATGTTTTATGGATAAAAATATTTTTTGGAGCCTATGACCATTATGATTGTACCCCTTTGAATCATCGGCCTTCCTTAATTTGCTAATTTTGGAATTGGCTAATAAATTAATAATCAAATGGGATAAACCATTTTGGTAAACAAAGTGTTGACATGGGTGTCAAGTTGTGAACATGTAAGGATAAGGCCTACACATGCACCACTTCATTTGTCTATTAATTTATTTAGCCAATTCCAAAATGAATCAATTAAAAAAGGTGGGTTAATTAGTTGGACATTTTCATAGAAACATAATAAACATTTTCAATATTAGAATTTTAAATTTTGACCATGAAATGTGCATATATAATAAACTAAGCAATGATTACACTTCCAACATGTGTAGATTTGTTTGCACTTTAATGCTTGATATTAAATCATTGGAATAACTTACATGGAACAATATTGAACAAACAAGTAGTTGAAAATTTTAGTTGATGAATCTGTGATTGATGAATTTATTTCACCATTTAGGAATCCATTCTACCCACTTATGTTGAAAATTGCCTTAAACAAGTTTCAAATTAGCACATTTTGAGCATTGCACTTTGTGTTTTCGTTTTGATCATGAAACTGAATGTAAATAGAATAGGATTTGTACAAATGTTTTTATGGTCGTTGGAGTTTGTGAGTGGCCTTAATGACCATCAAAATCATTTTTTTCATTATATCATTTGAATTCCATCATTGTTGTTAGTTGTTAACATGTTGTATAATACATAGAACTCACATTATAAATTTCAAAATTTCATTGCTTTATAATCCCTTTCAAAAATGAAAATTTGATAATATGTGCTTAGAAACATTCTGGCCCAATTGTTTCCCATAGTCCTAGGCCTAATGTCATTTTACATAATGAGCTCATTACATCTATGTTTGTTAGTATATTGGTTAATAAATTAAAATTTAATATGTATTGAATCGAAATGGCCATTAATATATTGGTTAATAGATCTAACATAATGAAACACTAAATCAAAGTGGCCATAATCACCATGCATTTTGTGAACTAAATCAACTTTGGCTTCAATCTCCTACATGTAACTATATTCAATTAATTTATTGACTATATTAATACCATACCTTTTTTCATTACTTAATTATTTTTTTCTAGGAATGTGAATAATTGAAATGCCTAGATGACATTAAAGATCACATCTAAATGAAATTTATGATTGGTATGAAACTTATTGTGTTTTTCAATGTTTAGGATTTTTTGAAACAACCCAATATTAACATATCAAATAAAATTTAATTACACATAAGATAACTTTTAAGTTTTGGAACATGTTTTGTTAAACAGAAAAAAAACTATCAAATTACTATACATGTGAATATTAAAAATTGAATACATGACGTGAATCTAGAACCTCTATATGGATGTGTTTAAAAAACTTTAAGTTCATCAACCATATAAATACAATTCTTTGACTAGATGCAACATTTCATATACTACTCAAAGATGAGATAATGCCCATAAAGTTACAAACTTCTATTTGTTATTGAAGACTCATTAACACCATTTGGGATCCAGATTGATTTTGAATTTCATATGTCATACTATGTGAATAATCAGATGGTAGTGTGTTGCCTTCTTGAATGGTGATTGCAACTCGTAGTTGTTCAATTACCTTGGTCATTATTGGTCTATGAATAGCTTTGGGTTCCACACATTGGATGGCAATTTCTACAACTTTCCATATGGCATCAAGGTTGGGATTTGAAGCTTTCATAATAGGATCCAAATTTTTGTTTATATTGCCTTCTTGAAGATTGAATCACACCTATTCAACAAATGCATATATGTTATTGTACCTCAAATGATGTCAATTGCAAGAAAACCTTAAGGTGAATATTAAATAAACATATTTTTCTTCTTGTTATGTTAAAACTTGATGGATTATTTTCATTATCAGAATTGTGTAACAAACTTTTTAGGGGTCAAAAGTTTCACATTATGACAAAAAGATATGTTGCATATTCTATGTATTTTTAGAAAAAAATGCCAATTTTTTGTAAAAAATGAAGATTCTTCCAACCTTGGGGTTAGGAATTTAGTTTTTGGGGAAAATTATTTTGCCTTTCTAAAACGTTTTTGATAAGTTTCAGAAATTTTGTTGCCATTTAACTCTTGAGATATTTGATTGTAATGCTACATTAGAAAATGGAAAAAATAAATTGTGTGATAATTATCATCCCCTTGTAACTATAACATATGATTGTCACAAATAATTAATTGTGTTTTAGACCACAAACATAATCAAACTTTTCGAAAAATGCTATAGGAATATCATATTTCTAATATTGTATATATATATATATATCTATCAAATTATTAACTTGAAAATGAGATTTATGAGAATTTTTAAAGCTAAAAATGAAGATTTAAAATGAAATTTATTACATGATTATAACTTACCCAATCACATAGGTTCCAAGCCTTTTGATTTGGTAATGTTGTATCAATAGCTATGCGTCCAAATATTATTTCCAAAACCACAACACCAAAGCTATATACATCACTTTTTATTGATAAACATTCTGATGTAAAATACTTGTCAATGATAGAGTCCATGGACACCAATTGTTAAAATTCCAAATTAGTATGACATGATATGTCAAGTTGGTCTTGAAACATTTCATAAAAAATTGGAACTTGCCTTACAAATTAAGATGAATAACATGCAATAATCAAATGATTAATTAAAATAATCTATGTCACACATTATCATATGATTATTGGACCATGAAATACTGTTTAGAAAAAAATAGTTAAAGACTAACTCTGGATCAAGATATCTTGAAGTCCCTTTGACGTTAGTTGTAATATGGGTAATATTTTCTCCATATGTTAATCTTGATAGTCCAAAATTTGCAACTTTTGCATTTTCCATGTTACTAGGAAATAGAATATTACTAGTTTTTACATCATAGTGAATAATGCTTGGATTGCACCCCGAAAGTAAATATTCCAAACCTGTAATTCCAAAATAATGTTTATAAAACATCCCTATAAAATTTATCATTGCAAATAGATTTAAAAAAATCTCATGTTGGGTTTTTATTGCTACATGATCAAAACTCAAATATTAAAGATGTGGTGAATTGTCATTCAATGAAAGAGAATAATTTCCAACATTGAATTGCAAGAATGTACATTAATGGACACAAATTATAATGTTCTTTTAAATCATTACCTTGTGATGCATTAAGGGCAATGTGCAAACATGTTGTCCAATCAAGTAGTTCATTAGCTGATGTTGATAAATCATCTATGCTTCAAGAAAAGGAAAATAAATCATATTAACTTAGAATCATGTATCTAATTTATAGTTGACCAATAGATAAAACATGATTAAGACAATTTGAACAATGAATAGAAAATTTCTACAAAATTACAACTTGTTGGTCAATCAAGTGTTCAAATTCAAGGTTTCAATAAAAATTGATCGTACCATATAAATGGTCACATAATGAGCCTTTATGCATGTATTCATAAATCAACATTTGTTGGTCATCTTCTAAGCAATATCCAATTAATGACACTAAATTCTGATGATTCACCCTTGATAGAACATCCACCTACATCAAACACAATCATTCAACATTGCATAGATGATTGGTTCAAGTTCAAACATGAGTACAACAATTTAAAACAATTCATAATTTGCATTATATCAAATTAGTTTGATGCAATTTGTTGAAATTGGTGTGCGGCATGAAATTGTTCAAACCTTTATGCATGTCAATGTAGGTATCACCTCCTCTTACATGTGGGGTTTACATGGTTGTGCACCATTCATCCATACAAATATTTTAGCCCATCAATTGTTTAGTTTTAAAAATATAATAATTTCATGTATCCATAATTACAATTGCAACATTATTTTATGGGCATTATTTTTGGATTCAAATGATCAATTTCTTGGTGGATGATTAATATTATTGTTCCAAAGTTAGTATAATATCATAATTTACTAATAATTTTTTGTTACTTGATACTCATGATCACATATTCATTTGAAGTCAAAGTTTTCAATTTATAATAATGTGTTAATCACACAATTTAAATTACTTTGAAAAAAGGTATGTGTTCAATATAAATTTGAATAATATTTGAAAGTTGGATGTTTCAATCTTTGATGTGTGGAGCTCCAATTTGAAACTCAACAACTCTACTTATTGACATCAAAGTAAATTGATTAATTTGAAGTTTAAGGATGGGTAAATGGGTTACAATTATCTTCCTCACAACAAAGTTCAATCATAAACAACATCATTAAAATGTCTTGAGATTTTACTAACCTCATTAAAGAATTAAGATGGCCCTTGGCTTGATTTAACATCAAGTACTTTGATTGCAACTTCTTTTCCATATTCAAGCTTGCCATAATACATAGGTCCAAACCCTCCTTTTTCAATTTGAATTTTAAAGTTTTCAGTTGCAATAGTAACTTGAGCAAGTGAGTAAGGATTTGCACCTACATGATCAAATTGAAATAGACATGAAGTCATTGACCTTGTTACATGCAATTTAATGTCCATTCCACCTAGTTGCCATAATTTTTCATCAAATTGAAATCACATTATACATGTTTTTATATTTTGAAAAGGCTTGTATATTTCACATAACTTGGTGTGAGAATTTACACAATGTTTTCAATCCTTGACTTCACATTGTAATCTAAGTTTAAAAGTAATAAGCCATCACAAATGAATTTCCAACTTGAAATTCAATTGAGTAAATAAAGATTCAAAGATAATGTAATTGACTATCCAAATTTGAACTCAAGAAGGTTTAGGGTACATGTCATTACTAAGCATTAGGTAATTGGTGAGAGAAACCAAATTACGGAATATAGTTGAGGTGCGAATGTGTTCAAACTATTTCAATAATCTGGCTCCTCTCATTTGTTATTAAGTGTAACTGATTTCTAAACCAATGAGAAAATGATTAAAACTAAACAAGGGAAGGGAGAAAATTATGTGTTATAACCCCCTTCTTCTAGACCAATGAGCAAGTGACAAGTTGGACAATGCAATATAAAAATCAGTCACATTTTAGTATATCAAACATTATGAGGAGATTATATTGAACACAAATATGTGGGGAAAATGTGTACTACATTAGATCCCAATATGTAATAATTTGGTCTATTGTTGAATGACACAAAAGACATAAATTTGGATAGTCAATCGCTTACCCCCACGACTAGATTTCACCATTTGTAAATGTCCACTAGTCAATGTCCTTTCCTTTGTTTTGGTAAATCCTTTGGTATGGGATTTATGTTTGATACAAAAAACAAGAAAAATGATGACAAGTGCTAAGATGCCACCTAACATAGGACCAATTATGATTGCAATATTTGTTGATTTTGTTGATGACGGCCCTTGCAAAAACGGGTTTCCTGGAAGGCCTTGAAAATTTAGCAAAAATAATTTGTCAAATGTTGAACTAACAATAATAATTACCTTTTTTCATATTGGACACAAATTCATATATAACAATCTTTTATAAATAAAAATTGGTAAAGATTGGGATGTTTGATTAAAAAAAACTTACGTGAAATTCCATTTGGAATTTTTGGAGAGTAAAGTTGGGGGAATTGGACCATTAAAATTGTTATTCCAAGCAAACTTGTTCCACATTGTAAAGAATCTAATGTCAAAAACAATTTTGCCATTGAACTTTGTTGGATTCTTTTATCCAAGGTATTAAGTAATTCAAATTGTGTCATATGATATGAAAGTTTGGATTATGGTGTTACATAATTCTAGAAATGAAAATGAAAAAATGAAAAACATATATATTTGAAATGTACTGCCCAAATATTATTTAGAAGTTTCCATCATGAATAATTACTATTTTAATCTTGTTAGTCAATATGGGATATTGATATATCAGCCAAAAAAATATTTTGAGAGATTAAGGGTAGCACTCACAATTCAGATCGAGATAGCAAATTAGCTAGCCAATATGGGATCGTCCCAGATAGCGAATTGTTTTGCAAGAACCTAGTTATTTATCAAAACATAATAACACCATAATTTTTTCAAAAAACTTTGCTACATGTCTTTTTGTATCCATTTGTAAGTGTACAAATACCTGAAAAATCTAGCTTAAATTTGAAAATAAAGATCATTGGAAAATCAACATGCGTGTGTATTGTTAATAATATTAGAATACAAAAATTCAACCTCTCCCCCTGGCGGGCCCAACCCCCAAAACAATATTTAGGTTTCAATGGCATAAAAAGGATTAAACTACTGATTATCTATAAGTTTAAATGAGATTAATTTAGAAACATAAAGAATTGAAACTAAAAGTTTTCATGTACAACATATATAGGATTAAATCCCATTGCCTTTTGAAAGTTGGAGGTGCATCTTGGTCTTTCAGTTCACCTCCAATTACCAAATCTACCAATTGGACTATCAATTCCATTATTACCTAGTTTTTTGGTACCCTCACAAATCACAAGGGCTTGATGTTTTAAGGGCCATTTGTTGTTCCCAATGCTTCATTACATGTCATGTGCATAAATGTACTTACTTAATTCAAAACATATTGAAAGCCATCAACATGAGTGAATCAAAACCTCATCTACGATCTCCATAAGCTATAAACAAATTACCAACAATAAAAAAATTAAAAGGTTTTAAAAAAATAATTGTAAGGTAATTATGTGTAGAATATATTCGATCAGATTACTGGTATGCAAACCAACTTGGGGCACCTACACATGAAATATTTAGAAGGTGTTAAATTGAAGTGGACAAGGCAAAATTTAATCTAAGAAAACCAAAGTAATCTTGTGAAAATATATTTAGTTTGCATTGAAATATATAAAGTGGGGGTATGCACTCACAAATATTGTAAATTAGCTAAACACCTTAGTAGAGGTAGGGAACCATTCAAATCATTATAATCTAATGCACTGCACATCACATAAAAACACACCATTATGGAAAAAAAACTAAAATACAATCATTGAAGTTATGCTATTTGTAATATGATAAATCCTATTGCATCATAGCAATTGTCATGGCCATTTGTTTGCTACATAATAATCTATGAATCATAAGTTAGGGTTGGGTCATATTTCTAGAGGCTAATAATAATTACTAGCTAGATCATGTGACTATTTGTAATTAAGCATACATGTGTTAGTTATCCTATCACATTCTTATCCCCTCCATATATTTATGTTTTTACAACATTTTAATAATGTGTTCAAGGTTAAGTGCTAGTTCAATGTTGATAAATCATTGATATTAAATTGTCATGGCATTGTAACACAATGTTTGATTATCACAATGTGTTACAATGTAATCATA
>Ga0209208_10011222_pt1 | contig 11493 bp, 9 predicted proteins | sample S1TSphfallax_3_FD_187694 | JGI IMG/M metagenome (GOLD analysis project Ga0209208, IMG submission 187694) | Host-associated microbial communities from peat moss isolated from Minnesota, USA - S1T2_Fd - Sphagnum fallax MG (SPAdes) (version 2) | ecosystem: Host-associated > Plants > Peat moss >...
CCAATGTCTAGTAGTGATGAACCCAATTTCCATTTGTATGGCTTTGTGATGATGTGATAAATATGCTTCTCTACATTGCACCCATTCTTGTAGTGGTTCTTCTTATTACCACTTTGTTATTGGAACCCAATGTGTTGCGTATCATTATTGCCCTTGTGCACAAAGATGTTTTAATCATGTTTTTGTTGGTTGTGGATTCTACCATGGCTTACTTTGTTAGCCTCACCAAGTTCTTGGTACCCAAGCACACCAATGCCTTGACCTTATAGGTGTTGGGCAATACCAAGGGTGTTGTAATTATGGTGATATTCGTAGTTGGAATCATGGTTTATAGGCTCACGGTCTTTGGTGTTGTCCTTTATAGTGAAGTGAAATGGGGATGTAAGTGATAATTTTTTGAGGTTTTCATGTATGTCAAAACATAACCCATTCATTTTTTCACATTTATTTTTTTGATATGTTGGTCCTGATGATGCAAGCTAACTACTTGATCCATCTCATAGAACTTTTTTTTGTGCATTCCCTTTACACCAAAACCTTGTCAAGAATTTCTCTAAAGTGAATCTACTTGAAATCAAATACTTAAAGCAAACCCTATATTAATTGCAAAGATTTCAATGATTAATGGGCTTTTGTGAAGGTCTTGGTGGGAAGATGTAGAAAATTTTCTTGTATTGGGAAGGACTTTGGAGGGTTGTGTTTGGGGGGGGGGTAGAAAAGGGGCTTTCAACTGGTCCATTGGATTCTTGAGGATTTTGGTCACATTGGCTCCAGTAGAGCAACTATCTGATTTGGCTCCAATAGAGCAACTATCTAATTTGATGATTCCAAGGGTTTTCAAAATGCTAGAAACCAAATAAGATTTTTGAGTTTGCAAAATTGTATGAATTTGTAAACAAAATTTGTGTCCGAGTTGTTTTTTGTCTTTACGTGTCGTCATTATGGGTTTGGTGTATCCTTTTTTTCTTTCATAGTCTTTTATAGTAATGGTGCTACCACATGGCATTTTCATTGCTTAATTTAAATAGATATGATGTGCTTCTAATGGAGGAACTTCAAAAGCATTGCATGTGATTTTCATTTGTCGAAATCTTTCAAGATGTTTTCGTGCTTTTAAGAGAGATTTTTCCTAAAGAAATAATTTGGTTTTTAGGGTTTAAAACATGTGTAGTGTTTTGGAAATGTAATCTAATAAGGTTTTTATGTGTAGATTATAATGATATGTGTTGATATTGAATGATAAACAAAATTTGTGTGTCTTCGCATTATAATTTTAAGATACTTGCATGTACCTTGGGGTTTTTTTGAAATTACAATAATCTAGATTATGTGTTTTTATGGTAGATTTTTTTTTTACACAAGATGTTATTTAGTCTTCTAGAAATGAAATTGTTTTGCAATAATTGGGGCAACAATTTTATGGATTTAATATCAAATAAGGAATCACTATTCACAAGTGCATTGGTCCTCAAGGGTAAGATGATTTAGAACATAGAACATGTAACTCCTCCCATCAAATTGCAAGTGTTTGCTTTTCATTTTGTTAGAAGTAACAAAACAATTAGCTTCAAAGTTTTATGATGGAGTTTGAATCTCATTAGACATGTGTTTTGTGGTTTCCATGTTTTCTTGTTTTCTTGTCCACTAACCATTCAAATGGCCCCAATTCTCAAAATGGTTTTGTTTTTGAATAAAATTTGGATCCTTCAAATAACTACAAACATGAAATTTGTTGACCTTCACATGGAACATTGCTTCAAGGCAACAATACAGATGGAGAGTGTAGAATTTCATGTTTTTGAGTTATTTCCAATTGGCACTTCTCCCTATCACGTATGAATCCAACAAGATTATTCATTCAAAACTTTAACTTTAATCTTAACACTTGCCCTCACTTGCACCCTACCTTTCTCTAACCATGAATTGTATGCACCACATTTTCTACCATCAAGCAAAATCCCAAAGTAACTATAGCCATAAATTTCTTTAGTTTGTTCTATGAGGGCTTTGAAACATCTTAGGAAGCTTTTCATGTTTTTGTTAATGCAAATGGCTCAAGTATATATTGAAGGTTAGGAGTTGTTGATGCTACCTCCAAAGGCACCTATTGGAGAACAAAGCCTTCATGTTTGTTATTGCCATAACACACACCCTTTGATTCGTCATGATGTGTACATTCCCAAACATTTGCAACTTGGACAAACAATGCAAGTTTTATTGGGGTTCCCTAATACCAATACTAGTGTTGATGATCAATTTCAACAAATCAACAATGCTAAAGGTCTATGTTGTTTATGTTGTTCCGTCATAGTTGCATTTAGGATGCAGTGATCTTTTTGAATAAATAGGAAATATTTCTTCCTTTTAGAGATTTTTGTAATCAAAGAGTTATAACCATCTAATGTTAACCTTTTGAAGTTACCCCAATATTAACCAGAGTTGTGTGTTAAGCATCATTTTAAGTTTTTGATGGTTCAAAAAATATCTTTGAACTTTGTGGTTGAAAAATAAAGTAGAGATTGAATTAAATTGTACATCTAAAGGCTTTTCTTATAGTTTCTTGGATCTTGCTAAGAAACAAAGTTTTCAAGGTTTATTTTCTGACGTTTTTTACAAACGTTCTCAACCACAATATAAAAGTATTAAAATTTTATACATAATATTAATTTTATTTTCTTAAAACTTATTTAACGACAATTCAATTCATTTTTAATACATTTAATAATGAATATTTTCAGTAAAATATTAAAATTTTAATTTTATTATAACTTAAACCTAATTACAATTACAATTTATGTAATGTGAATACAAATGTAATGTATGTATTGTATATGTCTATTACGTTTGTGAATAAATGTTATTTTATGAAATTTTGATGTGCAAATGAATTCTAATATATATATATATTGAAAACCTTCAACATGTAGAATATTAACAAATGTTATTGTATAATAATCTAGATAATCAATTTGAATTTTTAAAAAGTAAATAAATGATTTTTTTTCCCAACATATATACATCTACATATAAATACATCCATAAATCTACATGCACACATGCATGCAAATACATATATAGATACATACATCCATGCACACATAAATCACTCACAAACACACATACATATATATATTACACACAAATTGATACATAGATACAAAAATGTCATACATGCATACATATATACATCTATAGATTTACATACACACATTCATATAGATGCATACAAATCACTCAATCATATATGGGCAGGGCCTACATGTTTATGAAGCCTTGTTTGGTTAAACAATTGTCACATTCAACCACCTTTAACTTAACCTCATTAATCAGTAAGGCAAGTGTTGGTGCTAAAAATTAAACCCTTCTCCCAAGTTCTTCTTGTCATTGGTTTGCAACATGATCATGCCTAAAAAATTTCCTTCAATAACTTTCAATTTTTGAAACCTCTAATGATTTCTTATGGAACTCAAATGTTTTGAGACTTAGTGATAAAAAATCATTTACATGTGATACAAACTTAAGCAAATTGTTCAAACAATAATATCTCCTTCAAAAAAATTTGAAATTTGAAATCCCAAATCATTATATTGAATTTTTCATCATTAATTGATTTCAACATAAAAACATATGGTCAAATGTCCATCACTTGGTTTATGGTATTCAAGACCCATATCTTCCACAAAATTTTGTTGTTTCTAAAATTGAAATTTTTTAAAACATCTCATTAATATGTGAAACCTCTTCAAGTTTCAACTTGCCCCAATTTTGTTTGTGTTCACATTAGGTCACCTTGTCAAGTGAATAATACATCTTATCCTAATTGTGTTCACACCAATCACCATTCATTGTCCCTTGTGATGACTATTTTTGTTAATGGTATGCCATGACACAAGGGCATTCATGAAACCTTCATTTTAAGTTCATCCTTGATTTCAAACCTTACATACACACATAATACATAGAAAATTCTATCAATGAGATGAAAAGAATTTTGTCTATAGAACGCTTAGGTCTTGCATTTCAAGATGGCATCTCATTAGGCCTTACCTTTCACACTTCAAACTTTGACTAAAATCTTGTATGTTACAAAAGGGTACCTTTTGTGGTGGAAAAGGGTTTCCATTGCAAGGAAAGCAAAAAATTCCTTTGGATTTGTACATAGGTATGAAATCTCCTATTCCTCAACTTTTCAAACTTGAAATTGTCACAAAAAAGTTAGAGATGCTCCAATATTAGGGACCACCTAGCTTATTTGCAAAATTTACAACCCATCTTTTAGTATGTTTAAACTAGTGTCGAATTAGTGCCTATCCATCACATTGGTCTAGGTATCAAGTTCTTTTTTCTTTTTTTTCATATCTAGCATGTATTGGTATTTGGTTGGTCCTGGAATTGGGTCCCATGCTTATTTTAACGTGGTACCAAATGGGTATAAATGGTGTTGGTTGCTTATTAACTTATTTTCAATAATGGGTTGATCTAGTTCTAGATTTTTTTTAATCAAATAATATAGACAATTCCATTAAAATCAATTTTAATACCTTCCATGGTTATTAGTTCTTTTTCCCTCATGCAATATAGGTTTTTACTTCAATCAGATTAATCATTTATATTTAAATATGTTTTTAACCTCAACTTAAGATTTTAGACTTAATATCAATACAATTTATAAATTTTCAATTTTTTCATGGGTCAAAAGAAAAACTAACAATCTTCATTACAAATATCTAATATCTAGAACAAAAAAAACTCACATTTTGAAATATAACCTATTCAATTCAAAAAACACAAGATTAGTTTTTTTTCAATTCATTTCACTTAAATGAACTTTCAAACTCATCTATCTCCTCTTTTAAGAATATTTCAAACTCTATCAATTCCACCAAACTAGAAGGAGCCTTGCAACCAACCCTTGCATCATTGGGTCAATTTTTATTCACAAATATATACTTCTCAAAGTTATTTGATTGCAAGTGGTATCTCCTCAAATTGGTGTGTATACCTCAAGGGAAAAGACATTATGAGTTTCAATTTGGAAATCTACAATCCTCAACATTTGTTTAATTAAAAGATCAACAATTGGGAACATGGATTCATGTTTCCTCCACCACATCAAAGGGCATATGCTTTTCTAATCAACTTGATACTTTCAAAATAATTAAAAATTATTAATTAACAAGCTCCTTCACAAGTGCACTAGCACCTACAATCGTATCAAAGATATCCAAACTACCATCTTCATTAATGTTGTCAACAAAAGAACTTTTAGCTTGAACTATTGGATGCAAATGATGATAAGACCTTAAAAGCAAAAGAAACAAGGATCTCTTATCATAATTCTTTAGTTATGGTCACCCTTTGTTCACAACCAATAAAAGAGGACATCAATTTCAAACTCTTGAATTCAGAATTTAACATCATGGCTAACATATTATGAGCTTTTCTTTCATCATATCTTGTCGAAAAGGAAATGAAAAAATCAATGATTCCACAAACTTTAGGTTCTTTATGTTCCTTGCAAGACTTCCCAACTTAATATTTAAGCTTGAATCATGATCAATCAAAGAATCCAAAACAAAAGGACAATTAATTTTTGCCTTTAGTTTAATGCTCATGGATATGGTTGCATTTAAGGCATCATTCAACATCCAATGACCCTTTAACCAATTTAAGACACAAGCAATGACAACATGAAATAAAGTGTTTGCAATAATCTACAATATATGCCATGTGAGAAGAGGGGGTACACAACCAATGACCTTAACATTAGTATGGCCTACTATAATAGCAAACTTTTATTTTTTGAAATTAAATAACTTCCTTAAACATGATCACATTGCTTGCAAACCAACACAAATTGATTATCCAATCATAAGGGCAAAATTTTATAGTGAATTTTTTTCAAAACAATAATTTAGGGAAAAAACTACAATAAAACAACTTGCATATCACCTTTTTTTGACTTGGTTGTTCAGATTTCAAAGTTTAAGGCTTGTAGTAATATAAACTTTCATCCATTATTGTCTTCCTTTTCCTAACTTTTTAGGTGATGTTATACAATTTTACAAATATGCATGGGTAGATTCTATGGAATATATTTCAAGCCTTTGCACATTTTTTTTCAACAACTCCATATTGAAAAGCCTTTAAAAACATGTTCAAAGCATGTGCTTTGAAAATTTTCAACCCCACCCAAAGTTTCACAATTAACTTTTGATTTAAAATCAACTATCATAGTATTCAAATTTTCCTTTCATCCTTCATATAAGCAAGGAATTTTTTGTTAATCCATAATACTCTAAAAGATCTTGTCAATGTTTGGCCCAAAGTTTTAAATACTTCAAACAAGCTAATTGTAATATGTTTTGGCCCCATTTTATTTTTCTAAAACACCCATAACCAATGCAGAAACATAATGCCCTCCTTTGGACATCCAAAAACTAAAACTTGTAATAGTAAAAACATAATTTGCCAAAACTTGTAAGACATATGTTGTTTTGTTTTCTCAACCACATTTGGTAACACTTCCTACTAAAGGTTTTTTTGGAAGGGAAAACAACATGAGGGTGTAATTGCATTACCAAATGCCTAAACCATATACTTTCAACATATTGAACGAGGAAATGGTCTTTTACAACAAGAAGACCCAAGTTTTCCAAAAAATATTTTTGGTACACATTTATTTATTTATAAGGAACTATGACCCCCAAAAATTAGAGATTGCACTCCCACTTATTACATGCCTTTTCTTTGCAAGTGCTTTTTCCATTGGACTTTCATGTTGCTATTCATTTCATCTTCAAATTTTTTTGCAATTAATCCATGGTTTGCATCCACATGTTTCTTCAATACAATTATTCCATTATTCTTAAAATAAGACCGAAAAGCTTTCTTCAACCTTTTTCTCTTGTTCAAAACTATAAAAGATATTAGATTATTCTAACAAATCACATAGCGCATCAATTGTGATACATTCACATCCACTTTTGACCCATCATTAACACAATAAAATGCCCAACATGGAGAATGTCTACCACGAAGTTTCCAACTAATTATTGGTTCATGCAAAATTTTCATGATTAAATGTAATGTTTTATCATTTTCTAATTGTGAACTTGGCAATGTTTCATATTTTTCAAACCTTTTTTCTTTAGTTTTCTCCTCCAATGTAATATCACTTCATTCATGAAAATTCCCCTCCACATGAATTGATTTCACATTCTAGAATTTGTTAGTGGACCAAAGTTGAAATGTTAAAAAAAAAAAAGTTTTTCCAATTTTCGTAGTTATGATTATTTAATGAATGATACACATGTAAACAATGTAAGCATTACAAGCATTTATGTGTTCATCATTCATTCTTTTCAATTTGATGCAAAATCCAAAAAGATATGTGAATGAAGATTTGCAAGTGCAAATGAAGGTCAAATGTTGTACTTGTTTACAAAAATGGGCTTAAAAAATGGAACTCAAAATGCTTCTTTTCACTTCAAATCAAAATGTAACTTGCAATATATGATCCTAGACACACCCCAAACTCCTTGATAGACTCAACTATGAATCCAAATGTGAAAGTAATGGAATGATAAGGAATTGGGTACGTTCCTTAATTTGCAACATTTTGGGGGTAAAGGGGCATGTTGGAGTTTTGGGATGGGGATTAGGACGAGAGACAAGTAGGTCAATTATTCACACAGACTTGCACAAACCAAATAACAAATGGATTAATGCATAGTTGGAACATTTTTGGTGCATGAACGAGCCATGGGCAAACACGGATTCACAAGATTTGTCACGACCCAGACTTGGAAGAAACAACCACCTTCCTTCTTATAATATTCTTTGTGCCTGGCCACGGGGCTTGCACCTAAATGTCATTTTGTCCCATGACTCCCAAGTTGGGAGTCCTGAAATTCTTGAAATTAAGACTTTTACGACTTTGAATGTCGATAACTTCTTTTGCAAACCTCCAATTGAGGTGATGTTTCAAGCAAAGTTGTAACCTTCATCGATATTTTTTCAATGGTATGTAGCACACCACCTGAACGCAAGTAAATCAAGGCGATTCCTAACTTTTAGTGGTCAGAAGTCAAATTGGCACTTTGACTCCCAACCTTTCTTTTGGCCATAACTTATGTTTTAAGTACCCAAATGGGTCATGCGAGCCCATTTTAGATATCTGCATTTCAAAATATTTTTAATGATATAAGGAGCTCTTCAATCTAATGAGTTTTGACCTTTGCAATCGCCCTTTGAAAATTTGAAAATCCATTGGGTCTCCAACTCCCAAAATGGGAGCTCATTTGGGAGTGTGGGGGTTTATTCCCTCACATTCTCCTACACTCCTGGGAACATGAAATGTGACTCCCGAGCTTCACTTTTGGCCCGCACCTTTGCAAGCCATTGCTTTGGTTGTGAGCCCAAGGTTAGGGTTGTGACAATCCTACACAAACAAATCATAACAAAATTCAACAAACTTTGATTTACCCAAAACCTAAACAAAACATACAAATAGACCCTTACAAACAACAAAAGAACGATACAAAAGGGGAACAAACAAAACCCAACAAACAAACCAAAAAGAAAAAAAAACTCATATTTCTAAAGTTTAAAAGCTGTTGTTATAACCTCCACAATGTTTTGGTTACAAGCAACCTACACATTGAAGGTAGGGGAAAAGTGCCATCACCACAAAAATAAGATGAATAACAAACAAGGTGATGTGTAGAAGTAATGTTGTTATTTGGATTAGTATTAAGGTGATTATGACTAGCAAAACAATCATGAATAACAAGGGTGACAATGAATAGCAAAGCAATGATGAGTGGTTACAAGGCAAATACCATGGAAGGCAACGACAAGTAATGAACAACAATGATGGGCAACAAAAGGCAAAGGCAATAATACAAGGCAACGATGTTCAATAAACACAAACACAAAACAACAAGACACAAGAAAACAAGTAAAAGAAAAGCAATGAACATTGTGGCCAAGAGGAATCAAGTTCCTTTTATACAAATACTTTCCATTTCTCTCCCCACCATGCAACATGGCAATGACCGCTTTAAATCTTGTAACTAACCCTAACTAACATTAATTAAGCTATTAACTAAGTAAAAATTGGTCAAAGGGGGGGGGAGGGGGGATTCAAGTTTCTAGATGCATGACATTCTTCCCAAATCGAATCAATTTCGAAGGTATGATCAAATATTTGTTTTTGGATTGCATGGCAATCTTGATTAATTACACAAAGTCTTTCAGAAAGACTGATATTATATTGACAACTTGCTTTAGATGTGATAGTAATGATACCCCAACTTAAAAAAGTCTCCATGCCTTAATCTTGACCATTGAAATTCTTTTGACCCAATCAAAAATCTAAAGTACTAGAAAGTTTTGTGAACCTTAACCTTATGAATCATTTGAATGCTTACCACCCACTAATGGCACTCTGAGTGCAATTGTAGCTTCTTTTGCATCTCCAAACTTGTCGCCACAAAGAAAAACAAAATCAAGGTTCAGAATGCAGAAACTCTAGTGACAACAACTTAAATGTCCATATCTACTTCCCTTTTGTGAGCACAAATTCATAAAATATTCTCAAATACTATACCTTGAATTTGTGGAGCTAGGGCTTGAAGTTGAAGGGTTGATGTGCCCTTAATTCACTGATGAAAGACTGATTTGCAAACTACACTCCACAATTGAAATGTCACGTTATGATTTAAAGACTCTTCAAAAGTTGACTACACAAAATCTCCCTTCACAATTTGAAGACTCTTTGAAAGTTGACCACACAAGAACCAAGTAGTACACGACCTTGAAAGTGCCCTTCACAGGTTGAAGACTCTTCAAAAGTGCCCTTCATAATTTGAAGACTATCTGAAAGTTGACTATTGAAGAACAAATTATGACCTTATTAGTGGAGGTAGGTCTGAAAGGCCAGCATGCAAGCTTATTAATTAAAGCACCACATGACATCATATAAAAACATTGCCAAGTGCCATGTGGATTTGTTGTTAGAAACACATTATTGGATTTTCTTGGTCTCAACCCGTGCTTCTTTTATGAATTTTTCAATGTAGACAAAGTGGCAATCATAGATAGGAAGATACATGTAGAAAAGTGGTGATCATCCCCAAGGAAGATATAGCCAAATTATCTCGCTTTAGACCACAAAAATCTTTAATCATCCTTCTATATTTTTGATTACCACTGAAACCAATAAAATGAGCTTCTTCTTCTTATTGGGAGCTCAGGTGCAGATGAAGTGCAGGAGGATCCCAGACATTGCATCTTTATCTGATGCAATGCCAAGTTCACAGTCATGGAAAATTTTGTTGCAATGTGCTGGGTGATCATAATTTCAGGCACATCCCTGGAGGGTTAACAGAGTCTAAGCTTTGTACGTGAAAATCTTTTTGTTGCAATGTGCTGGGTGATTGATTTCAGGCACATCCAGGGTTTACAGAGCAGAGAGGAAGAAGCTAATTTGTCGAGTATTGGATTGCCAAAGACTGTCAATGGATGCATGCATGCATGCAGCTCAAAGTGACCACCTCCTGCTCCGTACTGTTTGTCCAAGTACAAATCTTTTCCAAATAACCAAGCTCATGAAACTGGTTTCTGCAGAATGTGAATCCTAGGCAGTCACATGATCTAAACCTTGCATAACAATCAAGTTCCTTCAAGCATTTGGTATATACTGAAACCTGAGACATTACCAAACTGCAGGTACTATTTAGTGAGCAAGTGAAGCTCTGGGGTGCTACCACAGGAATTACCAACCAGGTTGTGAAAGTGACAGAATTGCATACCTCATCAAGGCTGGAAGCTCAAGGCAACAACTCCACAGCCACTGTGGACTGCAGACAGGGACTCCGCAAGTGGAAGCTTCAGCAGCACAGGAGCAGGTCAATCAGAAGCATTGCAACGAGACCTTGATGGAATGATAATTAAGTGCACACAACTTGAGAAAGAATATACTGGCATACATGAACAAGTACTCATCCTGAACTCTAAACCGTAAACCAGCTATGCGTGAAAGTCATTCTCCATAATGATGTCTGAAATTGGTGTTTTCTTTCGAAGCAAGTCCTGAAGTTGGTGTTTTGAAATTGGCTTTTTCTTTGATCTAAGGAATTCCTGAAATTGATCCAGGTGTTTTGTGGGTTCTGCTAGTTGTGGAAATACTACTATTCTGGTTCTGCAACTGGTGGACTGTGGCAGGTTGAGAGGTTTTTGAAACCACCCAAACCACATTCATCATCACCATGGTCATCTGGGTGGAAAAAGCTGAGTAGACTGCAAATTTTTCATCACCACAAGGAAGACTGTGATGGTGCCACACCTCAAAAATGGAGGAATTCGATATCATAAGACTTGGGAAACTGATTTCAATGGCTTCTGGAAAATTTATGTGACTACAAAAGCGGATTTATAAGTGCACAGAAAAAGATGTTGCCATGAAGAACTCCACTCAAGGCATTTGTT
>Ga0209208_10011223_pt1 | contig 11492 bp, 4 predicted proteins | sample S1TSphfallax_3_FD_187694 | JGI IMG/M metagenome (GOLD analysis project Ga0209208, IMG submission 187694) | Host-associated microbial communities from peat moss isolated from Minnesota, USA - S1T2_Fd - Sphagnum fallax MG (SPAdes) (version 2) | ecosystem: Host-associated > Plants > Peat moss >...
CGGCACCTGTTCATTGCCCTCTTTGGGTCTCCTGGTGTCTCCCCTTCTCTGGCCATTTCACCTATAGTTAAGCTTCTGCCAGTCCTCTGGTGCACACCTGTCTTTGCCCCTTGTGAGTCTCCTGGCATCTTTGGGGCTTTGGTCACGTTTTGTATTCTGCCTTTCATTAGGCATGGTCATTGGAGAGTGTTGGTTCACTGTGACCAGTCTAGGTGAAATAGAATAGTGGCATGTCTAATTTTTTTGCAATTCAAAAGGATTGATGTCCTCTCCCCACCACCCCTAGAAAAAAGAAGGTCTGATGTCTAGTAGCTGATGAGCCTTTCACCACTTAGGCTTCCTCAGGACAAGGGTGTTCAAAGAAAAACCATTGCTGAATCTCTGGTGCACCAGAGACAGTTATAAACTGCATCAATGTTACCATTGATCACATGAACACTCTGGCTTCAAGATTTGAGCACTGTGAATTTCTCTACGTGAAAACCACCCCAAAATAACCATTTTCCGTCCGGAACTGTCGGATCTCAGCCTTAACTCGATTCCGACCAAACCCTATAAATAAGGTTTCTCGCATCCTCTTTGCATTGGGAGCAGGTTTGTGGCTGCCGTCCTAGCTCAGTTGGTAGAGCGCAAGGCTCTTAACCTTGTGGTCCAGGGTTCGAGCCCCTGGGACGGCGAAGCCACTGCTCTTTTGATTTTCTAATCATCATATATTTTACTCGCCATACTGAATTATCTCAAATTGTGGATACTTTCCTATTTTACTTTTTCCCCCTATATTATTTTCTCAGACTGCGAACATTATTTGATTACAGGGTTTCGAAAAATTGCAAAATATTATAATTTCACATACTGAATTATCTCAAATTGTGGAAACTTTTTCTATTTCACTTTTTTCCCCTACATCATTTTCTCAGACTGCAAAAACTATTTGATTACAGGGTTTTAAAAAATTGCGAAATATAATAATTTCACACAGTTTCAAAGTTCCAGTTTTTGGATATTTCATACCAGTCAATTTTCAAAGGTGATTCTCACATAGTGGTTATCAAAAGTTCTTTTTAATTTATTTATCAAACAGTGAATATTTTATTTCTCAAAATTTCAAATTACAAAAAAGATAAGATTCTCACATAGTGTTATCAAAAGCTCTATTTTATCAAACACTGAATTTAAATATTTTTTAAAGTTTTTAATTACAAAAAAAGATAAGAAGAATAACAAAAAAAACATTTTGAGGAAGCTGCCACAACTGCTTTGTGGTATCTCCTCCAGTAAACATTTTCTTTTTTCTTTTAAACTCTACATACCACCTTAAACCCACTTCTCCGTAATTAAAACTCCGACCTTGTCATTTTTTTGAGTTCCATAATACTCTGATAGAACATCAATTATTTTGTACAAAAGTCAAGGTTTTAAATGAGCAGTTCTTCTAAGCTCACTGAGAACTGAGAGACGGGTTTGAAAATAGTATCACCCTTGGTGATACCCTGAAATATTCAAGGTGAGAATCGACTTTGAAATCCTGATTGGTTCTCATCTCCTTTCTGATACCCGCCCAACACCAACAAAAATGTAGAAATTAAAAACCTCAATTTTATCTTGGGCTGCTTGTTGGCCAAGGTGAACCAGCACCTACACTGGTACCTTCACCTTCTTGACTGAGACCTTATAGTTGGCCATATTTAACCAAAGGAAAGTTAAATTTGGACTCAGAGGCCCGGATTTAGCCTTAGGATGGGAAATCTAACTTACCATGGTTAGATGCAAAATCTTTCGAGGTTTAAACTTTTGACCATCGTACAAGGGTAGGTGCTATAGTTTACGCAACGCTTACTTCTAAACATTACATGTATCCCATCCCTAGATATGAGAACCTTTGAGATTTTTCTTAGTGTATTTGGATGCTTACAAAGCACAAAATTGCGAGGGGGCATATTGGAAAATGGGATACCCATAGCTGCGAGTGTTCCAATTTTTGAAATGCCCCACAGCAGTTTTTTCATGTGATACACTACAAATACTTGCTGGATATCATGGAAGAAAAAATTCAGAACACTTTTTATACTAGTAAATGGCCTCAGACTAGGGGAGGCAAAACAATTTTTAGAAAAATGAAAAAAGCAAAAAAAATTGTGATTTTTTTACTATTTTTGAAATATAATAATGAAATCAGCCATTTCTAGACTATTTTTTTAATTTTCCAATTTTTGAGGTAAGTTGGTTGGTTGGCTATAGATTGTGAGCGCTTGTATGCCAAGGTGGGTTTTTTTTTTTTTTTTTTCCGGGGGAGGGCAAGTGGATCCAATTGGTTACATAGAAACTTTTTTTCTTTAAATGTGGCCATCATAATTTGTGTATGTTTCAAAGCTTGCTGGTGACAAATTTTAAAATGTTGTATGTTCAAGTGGTTAAATCTTTTTCCAATATTTGAGTTTGATTAGATATCAGAGCAATATTGTGTAAACAAATGTTTTAATAATGAAAGGTTTTGTGGCTATTGAATGTGAAGAGTTGTTAATCTTTGCTTGTTTTGTTTTATAACTGTGCACAACAAAAAAAAAAAAACACTTAAACCATTATACAAAATTTACATCATTGGTTTATGTTTTTTGTTTGAAGGAATGTTTGTGCCGGTGAACTTCATCAACTTAAGTTTCTAGTTTCTACCTACAAAAGGAGGACTAACATAATTTTTCAATCAAAAAAAAAAAAGTCACACATTTGGGGATAATAATCAAAATTTTAATAAACCATAAAAAGAGGACCACTAAAAAGGGGAATGGCTCCCAATTTTCCATTTTTTAAAAACCATACATAAAAGCATGGGATTAAAGGAAAATGAGGGAAAAAACAACAAGAATGTGTGTGTTTCTGAACAATGGGGATATTAAAAAGTTGATCATTTCTTCTATCATTTCTTTAGTAAACTATTTCATTCTTTGAATGTGCATAGTCAGGTTTCACATAATACAAACCAACAACCACTCCAAGTTTGGCAATATCACACTTCCTTAAACTTGAATGCTTGATGAAAAAATCAAGCCTTGAAACTAGCAATTTATATTTGGCCTCAATTTTGGAGCAAACCTTGCACATCATTATCTTCATCTTGCCACACCCCTCCCTCACCCCCTCACAAATAGGTTCAAACCTTATGGCCTAGTTATTTTAGTAAACCCAATTTATTTTCCGCTTTAATTGTTTGAGTTTTTTGTTCTTTAGTTCATTGATTGTGGGTTTGGTAAGATCTCTAAAAAGGCATGTAACAATTTCTTTACAAACTTTTTCTTTTCCCTTTCAAATTGCACTACTCATATAAACAAATGTAACAAGACCTAAGATCACATGGGGTGACAAAGTAGGTTTTGTTACATTTAAGAAATTAAGGTTTGCATTGCTATGAAAAGGATTGGTGGTTATAAAATTTGGAAAAAATAGAACTTTAAGTTCATTTGAACTTAAAGGGACACCTTGGTTGAATGTCAAAACCTAAAACAATTCAAGTATGCACAATAACCACAAACATTTAGGTTTGAAAACAATGCTTCACACAAGACTTAGGTTGCACAACACAAATGATTCATATGACATTCAAAAGACTCAGGTTTTAGAAAACACGCAAAACACTCACAACATTTAGAATTCATATATAGGTGGGATTAAATTTAGAAAAAAAATAGGATATGTAAGCAAGAAAAATCATTGAGCATTTAAATTTGTGAAAAACCTAGATAATGAATGTGATGTCAAGTTGCATTTCAGAACTTCATATTGTTGCAACTTGCAATGTTCCAATCTTTGATGTGTTCATATTCAAGAATATATAAAAATATTGTGTAATTGATGATTGCAATTAAAAAGAAATCCAAGTTCATGTGTTCTTTAAAAACAAAAATATGTTAATACTTTATTGTTGCGCCACTCCAAATATTGAAAATAACATGAATAGCAAAGATCTAATCTTGAATACAACAGCACAAAATGATACAATTAAGGTAAGAATGCGAAGATTTGCAGAACAAAAACATTCATGAGCTTTGGAACTTACACTTAAAAACGAGAGAGTTTTGCCCTTGTGATGCTCTTTCATTGCATTTTCCACCATTGCAATTGGCATTCAAAACTAAATCTATCAAGGCACCAAAGTAAGATCTCATCCTATTACAATACTAAACCCTTAAAATTTTTATATTGATATCAAAGCTTGCTCATAAACTTTCATCTGTATTGATGATGCAAGTCACATTTAGAAAAGCAAAGTGATGATAAAAACCCAGAAAGATTTGGCGACAACAGGCTCTCATCTTCCTAGCAATGGAGCAGATACGCAGAACTCGGAATAATGTTTTGGAATTGGAAGCTCAATAGAAGGAGGGCAATCTTCCTCTATGAATGATACAAACACATGACATAGCAAACTGCCAGTTATCTTGATCCATAAGTTTTGCAGATAGAAATTCCTTCCAGTAGTCTGTCCTCAAAGATGAAAGCTAAAGAAAAACACAGCGCATTTCTTTCAGAGCTGCTGATTTTGATAACTGAGGAACACTGGAGGTGAACCTCTTGTGGTACAGTATATCTCAAAGCTCAAAACAGGAGACCACAATCTAGTCCAAAAGTCTAAATGGTAATGGAGAGTCTGCTCCAAGAAGGCCTGAGTTGGCTCTCAGAGATTTCATAACCTGTGACATGTAACAAACTCAAAAAACTTGGGAATGCTGGGGTTTAATGCTTTCCCATGCAGATTGACATCTTGTGAGGAGGAAAAATCTTGCATTGCAGGATACAGCTCAGACTGTCTCCTTGCTGAGGTTTGTTGTTGTACCCCTGATAACTCTTCCCTCAAGAGCTTCATAAGCTTTTGTGATCATGCCTTCGAGTTCAGAAGATGGTGGCAGGAGCACTTGTGATCTGTACATTGGAATGCAAAGTACCACACTTGGAGAAAGCCAGTCAATGCTATTCAAAACTTGTGAAGACATGTATTGAACTTCTTCCCTTAGTTTCTGTGAAGATGTTTCAGAAATTGCTGGCTCATAGTTTCAGTCATGTACTGGCGCTTGTGAAGCAGCTTCAGAGGATGCATCTCCTCCATGTGGAACTGCAGGATGTGATGGAGACTTGTCAATGTCACCAAGGTAGCAAGAAGTTGGAAATTGGTGACAGCATTGACTCCTCGGCACTTAACTGCAGCACTATTATAGGCCATTGCTGCCTCTTCTTGTGTGTCTGGAGCAAACATCATACCTAACATATTAACAACATGATCATGAGTGCTTTAACACTGCAAATTTCATCGAACAAAGTGTTATATAAACAATTCAGAGATCAGGGTAGGATGATACACCAAAAATGCCAAGATAGTGATACTTTGCTCCAGGTTCCCAACCAATCTCTGCCTCCCGTCACCTGTCCTGGTGATGCCTGGAGCATCTAACAAAACTTCTTAAGATATCTTACCATTCCAAACTCATGAATTGACAAAAGTCTTAGAGTCAGGCAAGGGTACTACAAAATGTGTGCTACTGTAAGCTCAAAAGTGGGAGGAATTCAAACCTTGTGACTCCATGATATTTTGACCAACCACATGCAAATCCAGGGCTCCTTCTTCATTCTAATAAGCTCCTGCAAGGGCCCCATGGTTCCATTAGGTTTCAGGCTCTTTAAGAACTTTTAGTAGCTTTGGTGCACTCTGTCTTGTTGTAGAATATGTTACATGAGCTGTGATGTGTGAAGCAACACATAATGTGCACATTTTAGAATTGACAAGTTGGGGTGAATTTCTGTGTTTAGACCTTTGCTGTTATAGGATGTGCATGAGGGGACTTAATTAGTGAACTTACTGAGGTACATTGTTCACCAGACATGAAATGTGGCATCCAAATTCCAGGGTACACATGCTTCAGTGCAGGGCAAAGTCTTGTTAGACATCAAGACAATATTTGCATGTAGATGGTTGCAGCAGGATGAGGCAAGCTCCAACTACAGAAAGCACAGTCCAAGCACATTGAGGCTGTCTGGCACTACAAAATAGAGGTACTAATTTGCTCAGAGGCAAGAACACTACCAAAATGTTCATATACAGTGGTGGGTTCTAACAGAGCATGCCAGGGATTGAATCTGGCTTCATCCAGTTTTGCAGAAGTGTGTTTGGAAATTGCAAAAATGCAGGCACTTGCCAAATGATACATAATAAGGCTTACCTTGCTGACCTCTTTTTGAGACACCTGTTTTGACCTTGCTATTGTCCCACAGATGTCTTCATAACAACCGGTGAAACGATGCCTGCACACCCATTAATGTAGTCTGAAACATAGCAAGAAAAATGTGACCATTTTGTTTTCATTCTTGGATGATGATGTAGGTGGCAAATTAATTGAGTGATTGGATACACATGTGATGAAAATTGAAAAATATTGTAAAAAAAATGGATGTTGCTTTCACTATAATTAAATTGCCATTTGGACATGACGGAATAAAACAATACAATTCTTAGTGGTGATGACACATTATGTTCTATCTATATGAATTGGTTTCTAAAGTTCCATTTTTATTGTTTTTTAGCTACAGATATTAGTTGTCTCTTAAATATTTGGTGACAAACTTAAGTTGATAAATGCTTACGACATACGGTCTTTTCCCAAAAATTGGTTGACTCCAAAACTTTAGTCATATCATGGAAACAAGGTCATAAAAGTAGATTCATAATTCAAACATATTAGCCTTAACCATGTGTTGATCAAACAATATGATCACATGTTATAAATAGCTTGGTATGGAAAGTTATAAAGCTTGAAAAAAAATTGTGTGGGTCCAACCACACTATAAGGAGCCACATGTGCCCACTTAGACCATTGTTTTTTTTTTTTGTTATTTTTTAAAGGAATATTTTTAAAATGTTTTTAATACATCTTTCAAAAAACATTAAATTTTTAAAAAAAAATCTTGATACTATATTGTTAAGGTGTATATTTAAAAAAATTCAAAATATCTCATAATTTGTTTTTCAAATTGTGCTTTTAGTGTCAAAATTGCCTTTAAGTAGCAGTTACAAGTCTTTAAAAGTGTAAATTACATATTTTTTACTCATTAAATTGATTCCAGATTTTTTAAATATGTACATAATGTATTCACAATAACATTTTACTAAAATAAATTCTATTTATTATTATTATTATTTTAAACAATCCAAAATTCAAAAACATTATAAGTGGTTATGATTGTTAATGGTAGATGTTAGTTTGACTGCACTTGTGTGTACATAACAACTAGTTGCAAATGAAGGTTCAAGATATTGCACCTTTGTTTTTCAAGAAGGGAAATAAACTATAAAAAAATTCAATAGAAACCAAGAACATTTATTATGCAAATTTCTAATAAATACACATCAAAGGATTAAAAATGATGGGATTAACATTGTCAACTGTCATGACCATTATTTGAAAAGCATTGGAAATAATTCCCAACTTAAAAATACCTTTTCTGAACATTTAAATCCCTTTTCAAAATGATGGTAGGAACCACAAGTAGATTTGCCCTTTTTAGATTGTTCGCATGGATGTGAAGTGTAATAGAATCTTTTCAAGACCTCCAAATGTCAAGAAAAGATAATCATTGCATCTACTTACATCTAGTATTAGAAATAAACATTCCCCCATGGCATCCTTAATTAAGTATTTGGAAAATTGGACATCCAACTCCCTAATAAATCTTTCAATAGTCTTTGCCATGACCCTTGTACAACAAACAACACAAATATGTGTCACATTAGTAAGCAAATTTGCATATGTTGCACCCCCAAGTTTGTTGAATGGTATTAATGACCTCCTTGATTCTTGGTTTTGCAATGAAATGCAAACCCAAGGCATATTCTTCACTTAGGGATGTCACTTTTGTATAATTTTTGAAACACATAAGATAAAGAAGTATTTTTTGGTATGTTATGAAATAATGGAATATGAAAAAATATTTACATTTATTTACTTAAATGTAAAAGTATGTTAGGTATTATTTCATAATGAATTGTTTACATTTAAGTAAAGTATATTTTTACATCGTAGTGAATTAGTTGCACCTTACATCTTGTTGCACGTCAATTGGAAAAAAATGGAATAGATTGTTCAAGGCTCCTTAATTCCTAATAATAAATAATAGACGGGACACTAAATAATCCACGAGATCTTATTAAGAAAACGAAAACCTTTCATAGAATTAGTTATGACTCCTACACCTCCATTTTTTTTTTTTGAGAAGCTGAAGGTTCAAAAATGGCCCAAATTTCACAATGTACGTTTGGAACCACTTAGCGGTCACTAGGCCTTCTTGACAATTTACTTCAAGATGTCACCTAGTAGCCGCTAGGCGTTCTTGACAATAAACTTTAGGGAATTGCCCAATGGCCACCAAGCAATTTTTGTTACATACTTGGTTAAACTATTTTTACAGTTCAACAATAAATTCAAGAAATGATGAGATGAAGGAGGAAATTAACCAATGTTGTAGCTATTGTGTGCTAGCCCCCAATAAGAAAAAACTAATGATTTTTTATCGCTTTCCAACTTCTTGGCTTACATGAAAGGATGCAATTTGGATTATTTGGGTCTTAAAATCACAACTTTTCAATTAACTACACAACTTGATTACATTGCCACTTTGGTTAACAAATAGGTGCAATTTACAAAAACATATAAAATTGATTTAATATTATTTTTGATTACTGATGTTGGCTAAAATAACTTGTTTGATTATATTTTCAAATAAAACATTTAGTTTTGAATAAGCCAAGAAATGGACATATCTTTGCTCCAAATGGACAATAATCTATCAAATGAGACAAATGTTTTATTTGACAAGGTGATAAAAAATGACATGTCACATGCAAATAACAATTTGATCTAACATTATTGTGAGGAAATTATTGCAATGTAGTTGTAAGACCACATGATCAATAGCCTAATTACCATCAAGGAAAGGGCTGTTAAGTAATAAATAAATAAAAAGAAAAATGGAAAAACTTGGAGGTAGGGACTACCTTTTGTCTACCCATTGTCATGTTGCAACTATTGTCTCACAACAAACTTGGAAAATGATCATACTCATTTGTTGCCCCACCTCCATCGCTACTACTTCCCCTTTGAAATTGTTGCATTCAGTTTGTCTACTTGCTACTTGTAACAACTACCATCCTATGTAGACCCAACATTTTTTATAGACCTATTGTAGCTATTGCCTACCTTTTACAACCTAAAAAATCAATAACTACTTTGAATTATTGCCTTTAAAAAACAATTACTATCTTACAACAAACCTACCTTCTTAATCCAATAGATAGTACAAAATGTACTTTTTATTGCAGAAGAAAAAAGGAATAAAAATAAATAGAATAACATTCTATATCAACTAAAAAGAAATTACTTTCATTACATTTGAGAATTCAAGGAAAAACACACTAAAAAATATATGACATCGCCAACATGACCAAAAGCCTTCCATCACCAATCATGTCACAACTAGGTTTTTTTCTAGTCACCATACATTTTTGGATTTCGGTTGATGGATGGATGGTGGATTAATCTCCACCATTGATTTGACGACTAAATTTGATTTGGCAATAAAATTTGTTGATGCCCTGGTAATTAAAAACAAACCCTACAACCTGAATTCATTTTCTCTTTTGAGGTGTGTGGGGTTTGTGTTGTTTAATGCCAACCATTGCCATATACTTTGGGAGGGAGGGGTGAAAATTTTAAGGGTGTTTGAATTTCAAATTGTCATATTGCATTCGTAATGGTGCTGAATTTCAATTGAGTCCAATCTTATAATATTTACTTAATTAATTTTGAATTTTAATGTTATTTTGGGACTCAATTCAACTTGTCGAATGGCCACAAACCTTTGTGACAACCACCACATACATACTTGTAGATTTTCACAATTTTTAGACAAAAACGTTTTTTTTCCCATTCTTTTGAGGTTATTTATTCCCAAATGGATGTGGATCAACGAAAATTGGTACCTCAAAATATCGCCATACTACAAGTTTAGTATTGGATGGCCACTAAAATCTATTAATATTATGTCATAAATGTTAATGTACTTATAAGGTGATCCTAGGCTTTTTTAATTTTTCCACCTTGTGTTGCATGAGTCAAATGGCAATTATTAGAGTGGAAAGTTCCTTACCGAAGTGCATGTTGTGTGTTCCATCATAAATGATTCTTTATCTAATGTTGTTGAATGTGGTAATCCTCAATTTTCCCAAATACCCCTTTCTATTGCTTCTATCATTCATGGGCATTTTCCAACATAGTTTGAATTCCTATGGTTGGAAGTTCCATGGCAAATGTTGGAAATCCAAGCTACAAAAGTCTACCTTCAATTATTGTATTAAGTGTAACTTATCTCCATCTTGCAATAGTAATATAAAGCATACACACTTGCATAGCCCACTTCATTCTTTAGTCATCCATAACCTTGCAAATCATAGATGAAATACCCACATACTAGGTTGTAGAATATAAGTATTCTTGAAATTTTAAATCTTCTATCACCACATCATGAAGAATTCATGTTCAATAATGTGAGCACCAATCATTAGACTTGGTGCAATTTCCACTTTAATGCAAGTCTATAGTTGGCACATTGCATAATAGCTTTTAGCGTTTGGGAATTTGGGCACCATATATTCCAATTCCATAAAAATTTGTTGGCCATCATTCAAATGAGCAACCTTGAGCCTTTTGATTTCTCTTAAATGGTGTTAGCATTATTGGTGTGTTGAAACTTCCAACCAGCTTGTGTCTTTTGGTTTCTACATACTCATTTTGAAATTGATTTGTGTTCATGTTTTTCTTTGCTAGCACTTCTCCTTTCTTCTTGGAATTTTTTAAAAAAATTCCAAGCCAAATTCCTACATCAATTTAGCATGTTTTTCTTTCAAAAATATAGCCTATTCTTCGAAGGCTTTGGTTGTTTCATCTCAAGTCTTCTACTTCTTCTCCTTACTCAACTTGATCTTCTCTAACATCTTTTGTGTCCACTGAAGCTCAAACATTTATTGATACTAACTTTTCAGTTTTGTCAGTTTTTGGGTCAATTTGACATCTTTTTCCTTGACTTCAACAACTTCTTTCTACATTTTTTTGTCATGGAACATATGTTTGTAATTGCCTATCCTTTGTTTCCACTCTATGTTTATGCATCAATTCCTTCAATGTTTCAAAATGTGTGAGCTCATTTTCCTTATTTTGCAATTGGAGCTTTTAACATTGTCCTTGTGCAATTCCCACCCCTTTACACAAGCCTCGTACATTGCCAAATTTATCGTGTTAGCCCCTTTGTCTTCATGGTTGTCAACTCCATGGTTATAGACACTAAGTTGGTTTGCAACTTCACCAAGTCCTTTTGATTCTAGTGTTCTCACATGGATACAAGTTTGGTCATGATGACTAGCAAACTAATAACTTTGTCCAATGCCCTGGAAGCACTTC
>Ga0209208_10011224_pt1 | contig 11491 bp, 7 predicted proteins | sample S1TSphfallax_3_FD_187694 | JGI IMG/M metagenome (GOLD analysis project Ga0209208, IMG submission 187694) | Host-associated microbial communities from peat moss isolated from Minnesota, USA - S1T2_Fd - Sphagnum fallax MG (SPAdes) (version 2) | ecosystem: Host-associated > Plants > Peat moss >...
GTATCGTCTTGGCGACGCAGCCTGCATCGGCGGCAGCGCGAGAGGCGACAAGGTGAGTGGCCATTCCGCGCTCTACGTAGGCTGCGTCTCGCATCACCGTTTGAGTCCCAGGCCGCATGGATTTCGCTATAGCGCCTTCTGGACTCTGATCGACCTGGACGAATTGCCCGCGCTGGCGAGCAGGCTGCGCTGGTTCTCCCATAATCGTTTCAATCTCTTCGCCTTACATGACCGCGATCATGGTAACGGAAGCGGCACGCCGCTCCGGATTCAGGCGGAACGGCATCTCGCAGAAGCCGGGATTGAGACGAAAGGAATGATGATCCGGCTGCTCTGCGTCCCGCGTACGCTCGGTTATAATTTCAACCCGCTCAGCGTCTACTATTGTCATCGCGCGGACGGCACGCTTGCCGCATTAATCTACGAAGTGCATAATACTTTTCATCAAAGACATAGCTACCTGATCCCCGTAGATGTCGAATCCCACGCCATTCATCAGCACTGCGACAAGAAATTCTACGTATCGCCCTTCCTGGACATGAATCTGCGCTATGAATTCCAAGTGGGCCTTCCAGGTAAGCACGTCGCAGTGACGATCGATACATACATGGGCAATCAGCTCGTCTTGAACGCACATCTCGTCGGCATGCGTAGAGAACTGAGCGATGAAGTTCTCCTGCGTATATTTCGCGCAATCCCCGTCATCACTCTCAAAATAACCGCGGCTATCCATTGGGAAGCGCTGCGCCTTTGGCTGAAAGGGATAAGGCTGCGGCCCCGGCCGCCACCGCCCGAAGACTTGATCTCGATTGTTAGCGGTACTTCAAAAATCCCGGAATGAAACGCATGCCCTCACAACAACAAGAAACGGCCGTCCAGTCCATCTCCATGGAGCACCAGCCGGCAGCGCAAACCTTCATTGGAAAATGTCTCGACCGCCTTTTAGTACGGGGTATGGGCTGCGGGCCTTTGCTCATCAAAACGCCGCGCGGCAAGGAAATCCTCATTGCCTATGACGGAAGAAGCGCTCCTGCGGCGCAACTGACGGTCCATCGCCCGTGGAAGCTGTTTTGGCGTTTGCTCATGGGTTGGGATGTCGGTTTTGCTGAGTCTTATATGGCCGGTGAGTGGTCCACGCCGAACCTCGTTGCGCTCTTGAAACTTGCCTGCAGCCAGTCTTGGGGGACGACCTCGGTCGGCGGCGTCCGGCCCCCGAGCCTGGCGCTGAGGCTCCGTCACGCGCTCAACAAAAACACCAAACGCGGCAGCCGCCGCAATATCGCGGCCCATTACGACCTCGGTAATTCATTCTATCAGCAATGGCTCGACCAAGGCATGACATATTCGTCGGCGCTTTATTCCGCTCCGTCCGATTCCCTTGAAGCCGCGCAACAGACCAAGCTCAATCGCATTCTCGATTTGCTCAATCTCTCTGGCGGCGAACAGGTGCTTGAAATCGGGCTCGGCTGGGGCGGCCTCGCCGAACGTCTGCTGACGCGTTACGACTGTTCACTGACTGGATTGACGCTATCGATCGAACAGCTCGCTTACGCGCAATCGCGGATGCGCGATCAAGGTTTTGCCGCGAAAAGTGACCTTCGCCTGGAAGACTATCGCGACACGGCAGGCACCTATGATCGCATCGTCTCCGTCGAAATGCTGGAGGCCGTTGGTGAAGCCTATTGGCCAGTATTCTTTTCAAAGCTGAAAGAAAGATTGAAACCGCAAGGTGCAGCTGTGCTTCAGGTCATCACGATCAAAGACAACTATTTCGATTTCTACCGCAGGCATCCAGATTTCATTCAAAAATATATATTTCCGGGCGGCATGCTGCCATCGGCCGAGATCATGGCGCGCGAAACGGCTCAAGCCGGCTTAAAGCTCGTCCATACAGAGTTCTTTGGCGATAGCTATGCCAAAACAATCGCAGAATGGACGCGCAGGTTTCAAAAGGCTTGGCCTGCGATTCAAGATCAAGGCTTCGACCCGCGGTTCAAACGCATGTGGGAATATTATCTTGGATATTGTCAAGCGGGGTTCGAGACAGGCATCGTGAATGTCGGCCTCTATAAGATCTCATACTAATTCTGGCCTTATAAGACCATAAAGCAGCAAGTCGTCAGGCAAGCAAATACCATCAACTGGCCATCTCCAATGGAGCATCCAATCGCTTAAAGCGATGTGGCCAGAAGGATAAAATATCGTCGCAAAGAAGCTCATAATCCTTCGCCGCGCGGCAGCTCGAACGATATTTGCGCACAACGGTTTTAGCACCGAATGCTTCTGCAACGGCGATATCCGCCCTGATCCCTCGAAATATGCGCTTCGGACCAAATTTCTTTAGAAGCTCGGCTAATATAATTCGCTGCAAATTGAGGCGCATATCGATTTGTATCGGCACAATGGCGAACCCCGAAAACTTCGGGTTGAAGGTCGTCACAGCTTTAAGAAGCATCTCGCAAAACAGAACGACTCCATCATAAGCTAAGTGATGGAGCTGCATCGGAATCAACACATGATGAGCCATCGCGAGGGCGGCGATTGAAGTCACATCTATCGCCGGCGCTGTATCTATGACAATTTCGTCATATCGAGCGCTCACTTTCTGTAAGGCTCTCGATAGCCGGAGTGGCTCATTTAGCGCCTCATGTATTTTGAAATTACGTTCCGCTGGAAGGACATGAATACCATAGACATCGCTTTTCTTGATGGCATCCGCGATATCGCTCGATGATTGCCGGAAAACCTGATGGACCGTCGATTCACCTTTTTGGGCTATGACTCCCAGACCGAGACCAGCATGCCCCTGCGGATCCAGATCCACAAGAAGTACATTGCGGCCCCTGGCGGCTAATTCGGCGGCTACATTCACTGCTGTCGTGGTCTTGCCAACGCCGCCCTTACGATTTGCTACCGCGATGACTCGGGCCATTTCGCTCTTTGAGCCTCAAAATGAATTTTGGCTGCGCCAGTGAAGCGAATCGAAATCTCTCCGATTCTCAGAAGTCATATCGGTCAGTTTATCCCGTGAAACCATCCCGAAGCTTTCGTCGTCTTCGCGGCTGCCCCTATTTTTTCACTGCAAGGCGGCCGGCGGGGTCAGCGGATCCGAGATGATTTCAAAGCCTGTAAAGGTCGTCGCAGCGCCGGGCTGCGGAGTTGGCACCGGGATTGTCACATAGCTCGACGGCGGCGAACTCATGTATGGGCTGCCGAGCGAAGTCAGTTTCACATCATCGACAAAGCCGCCATAACCATTACTGCTCAACGCCGACAGCGTCAGCCAATAGTAGGCAGGCTTTTGGATCGAAACATAAGCAGTGCGTGTAAGTTGCGGCGACGCGGCGTAGCCGCAAATATCGAGCAAAGGATTGTTCTGTGCGGAATTATAGCTGCTAAGACTGATGCTATTCGGCGCCACCGCCGGCGTCGTTGACGTCGTCCCATTGGGATTCGTGTATTGGGTCGTCGCGCCCAATGTGCTGTTCAAGTTGGCCGTGCTGACCAATTGCGCATGCGCCATGAACACGCCGACGATATTGGTTGCAAGACTCGTCTTCGCACCCGTCTGAGTATTATAATAGCGGATTGTGCCATATTGGTTCGCCGCCCCCGTTAAGGACGATATATTCGCGGCGTTCGGTGTGCTTCCGCAATAGACGCCAGACAGAGATGAGAAGCTAATTTCTGGCACGTAGTCATAGGAGACCTGGTAATAACCAGGGTCCAATAAAAATGGCCGGCTGATAAAACTGTTGCTGGTCCAACCTAATTCGACACACTGATTACCTTGCGGACAAGTGGCCGTCCAATAAGGCAGCTGGTTTGCTGCTCCCATAGCCCAGCCGCTGGCAGTTTGCGACGGCCAGCCGCTTGATGAACCGCTTGTGCCATTGCTGTTATACATGTTGCCATTATTATTGTAGGGAGTGCCGCTATAGACTGGGGCCTCAAAATTATCTTCGAAAAGAGCAACATTCGCACCATTGCTGGCGACCCACGTCGAAGGAAAATTATCCTGCAAGCTCGTCGTGCAGGTTGCCACGCATAGCCTTATATTATCGATCTGACCGCCATAACTATCGCTCTTGCCATCGGCTGCGAAACTCAGCCAATAATATCCAGCCGTCGTCACCTTGATTCGTACACTGCGTTCGATCCAGCTATTGGAATAGACGCACATATCGATCAGGTTTGAGCCGCCGAGCGTCTGCGATCCGTCGATCGTCGTATGTGTGGGGGGCGTGCCATTGCTATTAAGATCAAAGTAGACGTTGATCTGATTTGTCCGGAGCGCATTTGTCACGCTCCAGCCAGATGAGTTCGTGTCGTTAGCCCACGAAAGATCACTCGCCGCCGATCCGCAGAGATAAACCGGATCGTAACTGGGATAATCGACCCTCGATGCGGTATTATAGCGTAGCTCATAATTGCCTGCGGCGAGATAGGTTTTGGCCGAAATTGAAGAATTGCCCGCGCTGTGCGATCCGTTTTCACAGTCGAGTTCGGCTGAATGGGTGCCTTGAGGAACTGTCGATAGAATTTGCCCGACGAGGTCGATTTCGAGGCAATATCCCATAATATACCATTGGGTTCCGGTGACGCCGGTGTAGCCCACGGTCGAGGTGAAAGAGTTATTGGGCGAGGATTGGCTTCCGTTGACACCCGTCGGCAAAATATAATCCGTAGGCATGGTGGTCGAACCATTTTCAAATCCTTCCTGCAGCAGGAAGGCGGATCCGCTGGAAGCCACGTGCTGCGGAATGCTGGCGATGTTATTATAGCAATGCGAGGTCGCGCCGACTGGCATCTGCGCGACATTAATGATTTTCATGAAAGCCGTAGGCACACTTGCCGTCAGAGTGACGTTGGCTGCTCCACCTGGTATGTAGCTGAAGGGTATCGCCGTCGTCTGCGTATATTGGATGTGCTGCGCGGCAAGCGTAGAAGTGATGAAAGCATTAACCGCGGATATATAAATCGCTCCGCCGCTCGAACCGGAATAGGATGTGGCGGATGTGCCGACAATGTTCGGACGCTCCGCATATTGACACGCAAGCGTAGCTGTTTCGACCAATTTTTCACGCGCCATATAGGCCCGGGTCAGGTCAATCGAAGCGCCCGCGCCGAGAATGATAATGGTAGCCAAAAATGCGAAGAGAATTGAAACATTGGCTTTCTGGTCGCTGCGGAAAGTCGCGATGCCCCAGAGCGACGCACTTATAGGTTTCGAAACCTTGGACGCATAAGCGCTAAAATGCTGAAGCCAGACTGTCGCTGCTTTGGAGACACGCGCACGCGTCGCTTTTGAGTCAACAAGCAGGTACAAACTAAAGATAAAAAGCACCGTAAGGTCTGAAAAAAAGTTGCAAATAACCATTGGCCGACCGCCTTTAAGAGATCGAGCGTCTTTGTCATTTGCGACGAATCAGAGCGAAACATGGAAATGTTAAGTAAGAGTTATCGCCACTGGTGAATCATGAGCCGCTGGCAAACTAAAAACGGCCTTGGCAGCACCCTAAGCCTTGTCAGATGGCCGTAATAGCACATCGGAAGGATGCGGTTTTTACTGCAAGGCGGCTGGCGGGGTGAGCGGATCGGATATGATTTCAAAGCCAGTGAAGATGGTCGCCGCGCCGGGCTGCGGACTTGGTACGGGAATAGTCACCGGATTAGAGGGCGGTGAACTCATATAGAGACTGCCTAGAGCAGTAAGCTTTACGTCATCGACAATGCCGCCATAAATATTACTGTTCAAGGCCGACAGCGTCAGCCAATAATAGGCAGGCTTTTGGATTAAAATATAACTCGTTCTTTGCTGCGGTGATGCCGCATAGCCGCAGATATCGAGCAATGGATTGTTCTGTGCGGAATTATAGCTGCTGAGACTGATGCTATTTGGCGCTGCCGTTGGCGTCGTTGACGTCGTACCGTCCGGATTGGTGTATTGGGTCGTCGCGTCCAATGTGCTGGTGAGGTTCGGCGTGCTTGCAAGCTGAGCATGCGACATGAATACGCCGACGATATTGGTAGCCGGGCTCGTCTGCGCTCCAGTCTGCTTATTGACGGTGCGGATTGTAGCGTATTGGCTCGGCGCCGAGGTCAAGGTCGAAATATTTGCGGCAGTCGGCGTACTGCCACAATAGACCCCTGAAAGAGTCGAGAAGCTGGTTTCAGACACATAGTCGTATGAAACCTGGTAATAGCCAGGGTCCAATAGAAACGGGCGGCTGATAAAACTGTCGGTGGTCCAGCCTAACTCGATGCATTGATCGCCTTGCGGACAACCAGCAGTCCAATAAGGCAGTTGATTGGCTGGACCCATCCCCCAGCCGCTGGCTGTTTGATTCCACCAGCCGCTCGATGAGCCGCTTGTGCCATCGCTGTTGTAGATGTTACCGTTCGTATTGTAAGGCGAACCGCTATAGGTAGGTGACTCAAATGTATCTTCGAACAAAGCGACGTTGGCGCCGTTGCTCGCGACCCAGTCCTGCGGAAAATTATCAGACAGGGTGCCCGTGCAAGTTTCAATACATAGCATAATATTATCGAGCTGGCCGCCATAACTGTCGTTTGCACCATCCGCGGCGAAGCTCAACCAATAATAACCGGCAGTCGTCACCTTGATGCGCACGCTTCTTTGGATCCAGCCACTCGAATAGACACATTCATCAATGAGATTTGACCCCGCAAGTGTCTGAGATGAGACCAGCGTTGTATGCGTCGGAGGCACGCCATTCGTATTCTGATCGAAGTAGACGTTGATCTGATTTGTACGATACGCGTTTGGAAGCCATGATGCTGAATTGGTGTCATTCGCCCAAGACACATCGCTCGCCGCGGACCCGCAAATATAGACAGGATCGTAATCACCATAATCGACGCGCGCCGCGTAATTATAACGCAACTCATAATTGCCTGCGGCGAGATAGGCTTTCGTCGAAATAGAGGAATTTCCAGCTGTTCCCTTTCCATTGTCACAATCGAGCTCTGCCGAATGCGTGCCTTGCGGGACGGTCGACAGAATATTTCCGACAAGGTCCGTTTCGAGGCAATAGCCCATGACATACCATTGTGTGCCGCTCGTCCCAGTATAGGCGATCGTCGATGTAAATGTATTGTTTAATGGAATGCTGCCATTATTCGTATAGACTATGCTTGTGCCATTGGGTTCGGTCCAGCATAGATGCTGCGAACTACCGCATGGCATATTTTCAAAACCTTCTGTCAAGATATTCGGCGAGTTGCTGTTAGCTACGCGCTGCGGAAGGCTGTTGATATTATCATAGCAATGCGAAGTCGCGCTGATAGGCATCTGCGTGATATTGATAATTTTCATGAAGGATGTGGGCACACTTGCCGTCAAACTGACATTCGCAGCTCCATTCTGCGTGTAGCTGAAGGGCGTAGCTGTGGTCTGCGTATATTGGATGTGCTGCGAAGCAAGAGTAGATGTGATGAAAGCATCGACGGCGGAAATATAAGCCGTGCCGCCGCCAGTCCCAGAATAGGATGAAGCGGATGTATCAATGATACTGGGCCGGCTTGCATACTGACACGCAAGTGTCGCAGCTTCGGCTAATTTTTGCCGCGCCATGTAGGCCCGCGTCAAATCAATCGAAGCGCCGGCACCTACTATAATCACGATGCTCATGAAGGCGAACAGCATCGACACGTTGGCTTTCTGGTCAAAGCAGAAAGCCAACGGGATGCGGCAGGATGACAAGATAGGCTTCAAAGCCGTAAACAAATACAGCTTCAGCCGGTAAATCCACGATATCGCCGTTTTTGCAACCATCACATTTCGCACTGTCGATGCAAAAAAAAAGCAAAAGCCTAATAAAATCGAAGCAATCGTAAGGATAAAACTTGAAATATTTTTGCAAATAACCATTGGCAACCGGCAACCGTAAGAGATCGAGTGTCTTCGTCATCTGCGAGACAGGATAGCTTATAAGAAAAGATGTTAAGTAAGGGTTAGTACTTTCAGTAAATATGCGTAGCTTGGTAGTGGCCGAAACGCGCTCAGCGAATTTTGTTTTTTGTTGGGAATCTGCAAGACGGAATTAGTCATGTCATCCCGCAGTCTTGGCTGGATGACATTTGTATCAGTGCTTTGGTGCGGACGGGGGGACTCGAACCCCCACGAGCTTTCGCCCTACGGATTTTCTTACCTGCTACGGCTTTCGCCGCCGCTGTCGCCAGCGTTTGTGGTCTGGACTATCCCTTCACCTTAGCTTGGCCAGATAGCCATCATGAAACGCCGGACAGAGCCGGTATTTCAAAAGCCTTAGGTGCTGCCCGTCTAGTCTCTACACCTTCCCTTTCGGGCTTGGCTCGGGATTGCCATTTGAAAGGGTTCCCCGAATTTGGGCAGTTCTACTTCCCCGGTTTCCCGCGAGAGCACTCAAATATTCAAGTCCGTTGCGTCTACCGGTTTCGCCACGTCCGCATGTGTGAAGCATCTTGAGCCAAAGCCGGGAATCTGGCCCGGACTGCCCCGGTTGGTATAACGGCAAGGCGCCATCGCGCCAAGGTGCCCAGTGCGGCTTTCCAACGAAGACCGCTCTCCGCCGGGCGCGGGATCAGGATACAAAATTGTCCGTCTGATAAAGAGAAGAGCGCGGGGCGCATGCCGCCACCGTCTCCTCGGCGAGCACGGATGAACTGGCGAGGTGCTCCGTAACGGCGCAGGCGAGATCGCGGCTCGCGTCATGCCAAGTCCGCAAAGGGGCCGATCGGATTTTGCTCTCATAGGAGCCCCGTGAGACCGGATCGAGAAGCGTCTTGATCGCAGCCTCCATTTCGTCCTCACGGGTCGGGTCGAAATAGACACAAAGGTCCTGTCCCACCTCGGGGATGGATGTGGATTTCGAGGCAGCACAAGCCTTGCCAAACCAAAGACTTTCACCGACCGGCAGCCCCCAGCCTTCTGCGAGACTGGGAAAAACTGTGAAGTCGCAGGACGCATAAAGCCACTGCAATTCCGTATCGCTCGGCCCTTCGACGAAAAGCACGGGTTCGCTGTTCGGAGAGACCTCATCTCTTTCGTTTGCGGCATCGAGGAGCGCGATCGCCTGCTGTGCTTCCCAGCCTCTCTTACCAGCGATAATCAGCAAAGGCAGCGCCTCCCCTAATTCCGCGGCAAGTTTGTTCCACACCTCGATCAGCCGGAGATGATTTTTCCGGACTTCCACCGTGCTGACACAGAGAACGAAATGGCGGTCGCGGACCATTCGCTTGAGCCGGCCGGTCAGCCCCATTGGCGGCTGATTTCTTTTCACTCCGGGAAATTCGTGAGCGAAAGACACAACTTCAACCGAAACCGGCATCTTGGCGCCCGGAAAAAGTTTTGTTGCAAGAGGAAGGTCGCGTTCGGTGGCATGCGATGCGGTGATCACATGGATCGGAAGCTGAAGGATGGGCCCAAAAAATCGATCAGAATTTTCCACCATGAGATTCGGATGGGTGATCGGCAAAACATCGTGCAACAACACGATCAGTTTAACACCCTTGGCCGCGGCCGCCTGATAGAACCGCATAATATTAACGTCAAGCCAATAGGCACCCGGCACGAAAAGCGTATCACCAGCCCTTAATTTCGCGAGGTCATCGCACGACTGGCCGAAGAAACTAACAGATACTTTTTTGTAAAGATGAATGAGTTTGTCGATCATCTTGCGAGGCACAAGGTATATGCACTCGCGCCTTAACTCACGCAAAAGCTCATCCGGGGACCCAATTCTGTTCCGGATAATAAAGTCCAAATCCGAAGAATTAATTCCGTACGAATTAACAAGCGTATAATTGAGTTTATTGTCTATAAAAAATTGTAAAAAGGAAATTTCAACGCGTTGGATACCCGTAATTCGCTGATTTTTGATCGCGTAAATAAGTAGATCGGAGATGTCTATGAAAATGTTTTTCGTAATCATCGACGCATAATCTCATAGAAACAACCGTATTATACGTAAGCTTTAACTTAGATAAGATGCTTGGTTCTGTCCATAGTCGTAACAAGACGTATTAGATGTGCAAAAAAGAACACATGATCAAAAAGACATTTTCGAAAGCGCCGAATTTACATTTGTTTTCATAGAGATGAAGCTTTTAATGCCGGACAGGCATTTGTGTCATTTTAGACACCCGTCATTTGAAATGTCTCAAGCTGGTGCTTGGCGAATGTGAATTGGCGCTTCGCATAGCGGCGCGTGTCTAAGATTGCGCGCATCGCAGCATCGGCAAGCGTTATTTCACCACGTAAATGGCTCAGAAGATGCGGAATACCATGGGCTCGCATGATAGGCAGGGCCGGATCGAGCCGGCGCGCAGCAAGATCGCCCGCCTCAGCCAGCGCTCCTCCCATTAACATAGCTTCGAATCTTGTCTCAATGCGTTTTCGCAAGACATCTCGATCGGGGGCGAGAAACAATGCCTCGTAACGCCCTTCTGGGAAAAGCGGCAAGCTTTTCCGGTTCTGGAAACCAGCCAAGCTTTGTCCCGTCGCGGCGAAAACTTCGAGTGCCCGCAGAAGCCTTTGCGGATCGCTTGGACGCAGCTTTTCTGCCATCACTGGATCGCAGGCAGCGAGCCTTTGGTGCAAAACCTCAGGCGGGACGCCTTCCGCTTCCGCCCGCAATTTCATGCGAATCGCCTCGGGCACGCGAGGAATATCGGAGAGCCCCTGCGTCAGGGCTTTGAAATAAAGCCCTGTCCCGCCAACGAAGACCGGCATCCGCCCGCTCTGCCGTATTTCAGGCAGAAGGCGAGCAACATCCTCCAGCCAATGCCCGACTGAATAATTGACGGCGGCATCTACGTGTCCGAATAAAAAATGCGGGACGCGCCGTTCTTCATCTGGCGACGGCCGTGCCGTGAGAATCCGCAGGTCGCGATAGACCTGCATTGAATCGGTATTGATGATCACGCCATTGCGGCGAAGCGCCAGTTCCATCGCAAAAGCCGATTTGCCGCTCGCGGTAGGGCCTGCGATGAGAATAGCCTCGACACCATTTGAAAACCTCTCGCTTGCGGTGGCATCAGGCATAAAGGAAATCTGCTTTTCATTTGAGCGCATGAAGCCAAAAAGGTGTCCCGGCTTTTCGCACAAGAAGATGCGTCTCAACAATTGCTTTGACTCAGAGCGCTTTCCGCTTGGGCGGCATCACCCAAGTGATAAGAACTCGCTCCTAATTCAAAAAGTTAAAGCATGTTCTCGTCGCAAAACAGCGTACACTTTTACGGAACATGCTTTAAATCTTACCCTGGGAATCAGTGCCGCATGGGCAAAGCTTCTGCCAAAAATCTGATAACCGATGTTCCTGGGCTCCTGGTAGGCCATGCGCAGGACAAAAAGCTCGCATCCGGCGTGACGGTCCTCATTTTCGATGAACCCGTCACGGCCTCTATCGCAACGCATGGCGGCGCGCCTGGATTGCGGGACACGGCTCTTCTCGAACCTGAAATGAGCGTCGATAAGGTGGATGCGCTC
>Ga0209208_10011225_pt1 | contig 11490 bp, 6 predicted proteins | sample S1TSphfallax_3_FD_187694 | JGI IMG/M metagenome (GOLD analysis project Ga0209208, IMG submission 187694) | Host-associated microbial communities from peat moss isolated from Minnesota, USA - S1T2_Fd - Sphagnum fallax MG (SPAdes) (version 2) | ecosystem: Host-associated > Plants > Peat moss >...
CTCTTGCTTCCGAGTAGTTGTGATTTTCTCACCTACAAAAGAGGGAAGAAGAATATCATCTCCCTCAACACCATGGCCAAGCTCACAAACCTTGCCACCGATTGAAGCTTTCTTCCCTGTAGTACTAGCACTCGATATACAGGAGCTTTGTGGTTGTTGTTGTGTGGTAATTCTACAAGAGCGAGTGATGGGAGCCATAACTGAACCGATGATGACGATGATGTTACTTGCTTCCGATGCTGCTGCTACTGCTGAGACGGCGATTATCATCTCCTCTACTTACAAGCTCCATTGTACAACAATTTCTTCCCTTCTTTTTCCCCCTTGTCATTCTCTTCTTCGCAGTGCTGCTATTGGAAACAAGAGTTTCTTGCCTTGTTTATTCCTCTTCATCCTTCTACTCACTCGCAGCGCTGCTGATCGGAAAAAAACAAGGAGCGCATCATCACGTAAGGAAGCGCTCTCTCTCTCTCTCTCTCTCTCTCTCGCGCTCGATCGCTCTGTGCCAATTTATGGCAAAGTTCAAACTTCAAACCAGAAACAGTGCAAATAACAACTTAGCGACACGCTCTATGAAGTTCCCAAAGAATGGAATATTTAGCCAAAAAAAGCCATATTAAAAATTAAAACAGCTAAAAAATCAAGTGTTTTCTTTCAATATATTCAATAGCCATATATATATCACAATTTTAACAAACATCGCCAAAATTCTCTACTTGATTCAAGTAGGGTAGCCAAATGAAATAGCAGGATGTTTAAGATTTTTTGCTTTCATATTTCCAAAGAATGGAAAAGACAGTTTGAAACAGCCCTTTTTTTTCTCTGGCTATATATATACATTTAGCCAAAACGCCATACTCAAAATTAAAATAGCTAAAAATCAAGTGTTTTATTTTAGGATTTTCAATAGCCAAAAATCATAGTAGAGTAGCCAAATTAGATGTTTAAACCAATGGAAGTAATGTTTCTTGTCCACCTATTACCATACTCCCTGATCAGATTTGGCAACAAACTGCCAAATGATTAATTAAATTTTTACATTTTTAACTTCAACACTCGGTAATTTTTATTTTTTTGGCAGGTAATGGCTATGAAAAATAATAAACATATTTTTGGCTATGTCTATGGGAGAGTCTAATGTGTCTAAACTGTTTTGATTCTTAATTTTACAGAAATTATAAAAATTTCAACACAATTAGTTTTGTTTTTTCAAAAATTCAGCAAAATGAAAAATAATTTAATTTATGTCAAAAACGTTCGTGTACTATACAGTATACATCCATCATGGTGCATTGGGAGTTGTTGGTAGGAGCCACAATGAACTAACACCCACCAACACATCTTGCAAGATGAATGGTGTTTGCACCGCAAAACGTTTCTTTTCATTGTGTTATTGTAACTATGTATTGATCATCCACATACATCCACATTAGCATTAGTCTCGATAAAATCTACTAAGCTAGAACGGGATTTATAAATTATCTTAAGATCATTAGGCTAATTTTTGTTAACAAAGATCAATTTGTCCAAATTTTCTAATTGTAAATGACATTTGGTAAGACTAATAAGGATTTCAATGAAAGCAAAAATATATATGTTTCAATTTGAAATCCAATTATCCCTAAGATTTGTGTAACACACAAATGCCAACTATTAGAAACATGCTTTCATTTTTTCCCACCATCGTAGTGGAAACTTGATGTTTTTAACATCCACTTGATAACCCATAAAAATCAAAAACTTTATATTGATTGATTATGTTGTTGGTTCACTTGTGTTTAGTATCATTCAAAGATATTCAAATTGTTATCCTCTTCAACCCTTTGATCAACAACACCCCCTTTAGATTCAACCAAAAGATGTAAATGATAATGACATTTAAAAAGCATAAGAAACAAATTTTTTTTATCATATTCTTCAACAATTACCTTATGTTGCTCACAACCAATAAGTGAGGACAAAGATGAACAGTTTTAAACCTAAGGTTCAACATTGAAAAAAACATATTTTAGGATTTTCTTTCTTCATATTTTTAAGAAGGAAAGAAAATAATTCAAAACCTAAACAATTTCCTTTTTCATGTTGGAGGCCAAATATGATAACTCATAAACAACATTCCATTTTCTTCCATTAAGTGATTAAAGGTTGCAAAATCAATTTCATCCTTAAAATTTAAACTTGTGGATATGGTAGAATTTAGTGCATCACCTAACAACCAATGACCCATACATTGATTCAAAAGACAAGCAAACAGAACATGGCCAAGAAAATCAACAATAATCTAATAAATGTGCCATGTCAAATCAGATTGTACTCTTGCACTCATTCTCACATAATTATGTTTACTATAACATAATATAATTGTTTCTTTGAACTACAAAGCTTCCTTTAAAAAGATAACTTTAATAACAAATATGTAAAAGCAAAACAAAATGTTAGACTATGCCACAATAGGAATTGAAAAAAATGTAAACACAAAAAAATCTAGGAAAAAAATAAATGCCTTGTTTTCATTGGAGTATTCAATTTCCTTAGGGGAAAATACGAATTGACACATGCCTTCTCCCATTCTTGCCTACCTCTTCTTCATTTTTTTGGCCAAGTTATGCATTTTTGCAAATCTCCTTGGGTAGTTTGATTGAGGTATATTATAAGTCTTTACAAAAAATTTCATCCATTGTTACATATTAGCATGCTTTAAAATTGTATGACTAAAACAAGTGCTTTGAAAACTTACTTCCAAACCCAACACATCACAACTTACAATTGTTTTAAGGTTGTAGTCATAGTGTTTATATTAGGTCCCTCATCCTTGACATAAGCAATAATTTTTTTCCTCTATGCATAACTATCCAACAATTATGTCAAGTTTTTGGCCAATGTTTGTCCATTAATATCATTTGCCTCAAAAAAGCCAAGTGTATTATGTTTTGGCTACTAATCAACTCCTAAAAGTTGATCGCCAATGCAAAAATATCATGTCCACGTTTTGACATCCACAAATCAAAGCTTGTAATTGGAAATGACATTCCACTAAAGTTGGTAAAACATACAATTGTTTTGTTTTTTCCACTAATCCGAGTAGTAATGTATGAAAATTTTGTTTTCTAGATGGAAATACAATTCTTGGACACAAATGCATATTAAATCTTTTCAACCAACTACTTTCCACAAACTATAAAAGAATATGGTTTTTGAAAATTAAAAACCCAAGTCTTCCAAATTTTGTTTTTACTTCAAATCATCTTTTTTGAAAGGTTCCTTTGCAACAAAAAAATGGGATATGGAACTAAAAAACATATTTGGTCTCTTTCTGGAAAGTTACTTTTCATCTTCCCTCAAAGGATTATTCATTTCTTCTTCAAATTTTTAAAAAATCTTACAATGATCTAAATTTACATGTTTTTTCAATCTAACTACACCATTAGTCGTGTTATATATGATTAATCATCTCTTAGCTTTAGATTTTGGATTTGAATTCAAAACTAGATTATTGTGACAAAGGATACAATTTTTGATTTAAGGAGTTGTTATGTCAACTTCTTTGTCATCATTAACACAGTAAAATGCCCAACATAAAACAATTATGCTATTTGGTTTCCAAAATAATCTTTATGCATGTAATTTGTTTGAATTTTCTTCCATTTTTTCTTCATTAGTTTTCATATTCCTATTTCCTTCTGTTTGAACTAGTGTTGGTTAGTTACTAGGTTTTAAAAGGAACAACCAATTTTAGCTCCTCAAAAAATTTCAAAGCACCGATCTCAATTAGGTTTCGTTTTTTATATATAAAAGGAATCAAAGTTCAATTATGGTTCCAATTAATTATTTTGGGGTGGTTGCAATCCCAATTTTATAAATAAGTTCCAATTTTCACCAATTCCAAGTACTAGTTCCATAATTGTTAATTATAGTTGACCTTTTGTTCTAATCCCAATATGCAAAACAATTCAAAAATTTGCAAATTTCAAATTGAACCAGTTCCAAGTCAGGGTTCCAATATGAAACAAAAATAAAACTTTTATTCCAAAATCATTGCTTTCACAAATGTTGGAAAATATCAAACCTATTTCATACCTAGCCTATTTTAAAACTCTAGTGTAGCCTATTTCCAAACTAACCTATTTTTAACATATAATCTATTCCCAACATTTTTAAAATATCAGCACCATTTTATTTTTTTGTTATTTGGTTTCATGTTTAGATTTCAACCAATTGTTACACCACCATCAAAAATGGCCTCCTTCCCTTTATTTTTATTGTACCAAACCTAATTATGCATGTTTTCCCTTTCACATTATGACATTTTTATTTTTTTCACAACTACCCTTGAAACCCAATTTTTGAATTGCACTAGACATTTGGAACTCATTATATTTATATGCCATGAATGTTAACAAAAAAGTTGCATGAATTGTAAAATTGCAATTCACTATATATACAGTGCAATTCATTGCAACTATGTCAAAATAACGCATTTTCAACTACTATGCAATTCCATTATAACTACACCTAATGATATCATGCTAACATCAGTAATTGTCATCCATCCATTAAAATCTAACAAATGGCATTATGAAGATTTTTGGACATGATTTTTTTTTATATTTTAAATATTGATCTCCATTGTCCATTGTGATTGTTAATGATGGTCCAAGATTGTGACATGTGGCATAATAAAACATTGCCACATGGCATATTAATTGTGTTTTGGAATTTTGTTTTAAATATTTATTTTAATAGTTATTAAGTTGTACATAACCATAGGTAGGTAGGTTGGTAGGTCTTAAGACCTATGTACTTATTTAAAACCAACCTAGATAACTAATTAGAAAATTAAAACCTACAAACATACTTAGGTAGGTAAATAAGTAGGTAGCAAAACACAAGACTAAATGAAGTAAATAATAACTATGAATTTTTTTTAAAAACATTTATGTTTTGCCTTTAAGGTTAAGTTTTTTTGAACTCATCCCAAAATGGCACATGTATTTTAATGTGAGAACATAAAAGAACACGTCTTCCTTATATAATTTGTAACATTGAATCAAAAAAAAAAACATATGGGTTAAAATTATTAGTTGTTATTAATTAATTGCAAATTGAATTACAACTATTAAAAAATAATTCCCATATGTTTTGTGTTTTTTTCATTAGTAAGTTATACAATTAAATTAATGATTATAAGACAATTAAATATGTGAATTAATATTTATTTATTTGAAATAGTGATTTGAATTATTTATTTGAATTAATATATTTCCAGATAATTAATTATCAAAATATCTTATTTGATTTTATGAAAAATATTATCTAAAACATAAATTTCTGAATTAAATATATGACAATTAATTATTTGGAGTAATTAACCAATGAATTAATGAATGGATTAACCAATGAACTAATTATCTAAACAATTATTTTAATTCCTATAATTAGTCACTTATTATTTTCATTTTTGAAAAATAATTATTTCTCCTTATTAAATATTAAATATTAATTTGGGTATAAAACATTAAGCTACAAATAGGCATATCCATATGTACATCAAATTGAGTTTTTAATATAATATACACATTTTTTAATTTTTCATCTAAATTAATTATATGTATCCAAATAATTAAATGGTTAATGAATTTGAAATAGTTAATGATTTGGTAATTATTGATAAATCAATAATTATTTTAAATTATCAATCTAATTCATTATGAAGTATCCCCAACTTGGATAAATGTTTATTTAATTATTATTTAATAAATAATTATTTTTAAATTAATGTAAAATTAATTATATGAATTACACTTATTTATTCATATTAATAGTTAATTATTAAGTATAATCAATAAGTTCATAATAAGTAAGTGTATTAAACATAATTAATATTTCATAGTCAAATTATTGAAACAATAATATTTAAAAAACATTACATATGAATATGTATCCTTATTAAATTATAAATAACTGCATTATAGTCATAACATAGTTGAATAATAGTACTTTAATAATGGTGCACTATTGGCCTTAATAATTATATTAATGGGAATGATAATCAAAAACTAATTACAAATGTATTTCATAATGGGTGGTGGAAATATGAACACGTGACATGATTGCATGTATGTACATAATTGTTACTTTAGTGGCACATTTATAATATTTCGAAAGTAAATGCCACATGTAACTACACTGCAATTTTTGAAAAAATCAAACATAGTTGACTACATTATATATATGATGTGTACAAATTACTATATAGAAGACCCATTTTCAACTCACTTACAACCATAATACAATTAACTAATTTTGTGATGTGGAAATTTATTCATTTAATACCTCATATTTCTAGGGGGATAATTGCACGATAGTTATATATGAGTTTTTTTGAGCTTTAGTTACAAAATAATGTAGTTTTGACAAACGTAATTTCTCATAATGTCACCCAAAACTCTTCAAAACAGCCCCAAATGTGCCCCAATAATATTTCAAGTCAAATCTCCATATCCATCCCAATCTTACCCCAAAACAACCACCAATTGAATCTTATTTCCAAAGTTGAAAAAAACCCAAGCAATCTCCCAATGCCACCCCCAATGCAACTCCAACACATGCCCAAATCAAAATTAAAAGGGTAAACAATAACCCTACATCTAGGAGGTGTAACAAATAAGTAACCCTAAACAGTAAACCTAGCAAATAATTTGGTTACATCATCTCCAAGGGTTAGGCACTCCTCACTCCATGGCCATTTTAATATTGTTCCAAGGTCTGAGAGAAGAAAACAAAGGAAATTGAACTAAAAAAAAACATTATCCAATGAAAAAGAAAGAATTTTGACATATTTCCAAAACCCAAAAAAACTTACCTATAATCTATTGCCATTTTCTCCGATGTCCAACTTGATCAATTAAACCTTCATGTTGTTCCACAAGGGCTTCCTCTATCTCCATGAATTACTCCATGGATGCCAAGCCCTCAACACAAGCATCATTGGCCAATTCTTATAGATGCTTATTAACATCTCAAAGATTTTTTATGCCCAATTGAGAGCGTCGAAGGTTGGTGCATATGCCTACCACATTGAAAGAACTCTTTGCCTCAATCTATGAACCAACAATCCTTAGAATTTGTTGAGCCACAAAGTCAACATACAAAAATTGTACTTCATACACTTTCCACCATTTTAATGAATTTTTGGCCTCCTCTTCGATAACTTTCTTGAACTTGAAATGGTTGAACAATTTTTTCACCAATGATGATGCCATTTTCTCATTAATTTCCATAAGATCATAGAGACTTTTGGGATCAACATTATAAGATGTAAAGCTAGAAGCTCCAACACCTACATAACTTGGGTTTTTAAAGTTATATGTAGAAATAAAAAGTGGAAGCAAAACTTGATGGTCATACTCACTAGCAATTTGCAATGCTTTCTCCTTGCCAACAAATTGAATGACTAGCCCCAAACCTTTTTAATGAATGTGTAACATCATGCACAATATGTTATGGGTTTTGGTCTTTTGGAAAAATAACATAATTTAAAACAAAAATGGGTTTAAGACTTGTACCACTTGTCTTTGCATGTTTTGCAAAAGCACTTAGAGCTCCCCATCAAAATCTTAGGTTTCACTAAAATCAAATCCCAAACCATTAGCTTGAAATTGACATATTAGTGATATGGCAACATCTAAGGCATTTGAAAACAACCAATATCACCATTTTTGGTTTAACACACATTGTTGAACCATAAGGCCCACAACATCAGTAACAACTTGGGTTATTGCCCAAACTTGGGGACTAAACACATGACCTTATAAAGTTAACAACTATTGACTTCCATAACAAAAAATAATCACATGCTTAAACTCAAGAGTTTCTTGGAATATGACAACTCTTGAAGCAAAGTGAGCTTTCATAAGAGTTTTTAATTTCCGTGGAGGCACCCCTGCCAACTCACATGCTTTGCCCCATTTTTGACATCCCTTGCCATTTTTTTGGTCCAATCATTGGTCTTTTGCAAAACAAATTATGCTTCTTTAATTGAAATAAAAAGCGAGCCAACACATACCTTGGAATCATCTAACACATATTGACAACATTTAGACATTACTTGACCCTAACAAGAACCTACAAAAGGTGGTAATAATCCCAAAACCTCATAAGACACAACAGATGTTAATGCAAAGGTCATGGTGGCAATATTGTTCCTAAATCATTTTTGACATGTGCAAAAAAATGAATATTCAACCCATGTTTGCAAGCACATCATTCACTTGTATTACCATGGCATTTCCAAATGTGTTTACAATTTCAAAAAATCCGAAAGTTACATGACAAAACTCCCATTTGTCATTCAAGAAATGAACAATAAGAACAAATGTATCAATACCTCCCCTCAATATCTAAAGATCAAAAGATATAATGCATGTATTACATGATTGAAGGCTAAGGAAACAAATATTTCTTTTGTCTGTTCAATAATCATAGGCAAAAAATTATTTTTAAACTTTTGCCATAATGGAAAATTCAATTGGGGATTTTGCCTTAAAATTAATCTCCTAAAAAAAGGAGCTTCAACAAATGACAAAGGCATAAATTCCTTTGTAATGAATAACACAAGATCTTTTTCAAATTTTTTATTTATGAATATCAACATTTTTTTAATAAGGAACATAACTACCCAAATAGGTAGAAATAATGTTAGGAGCTAGGCTATACCTCTTTTTTGTTGGATTTTTTTCTCCTTCAAACCCATCCTCATGATGTTTAGTCCATTCACTCCAAAGCTCTTGATGATTTCCCTTTAAATGTTTTCGCAATGCAAAAATCCCATTTACAATTCTATAATTGATCAAACCTCTTTTTATTTTGCATTTGGAATAAATGGATAACATACAACACATTTCAAATGTTTAGCTTATGAAGTCAAATTTAAATTTGAACTTACCTTTGGTGTAAAAAAGGTCAGTGACACATAAAAAGTGCAAGATGTGGTAGTTTGATTTTTAAGTTTCTAAAAATCTTGATTTTTTGCCAACAAAGCCCATAATTATGAATGATTTGTGCTTGCAAAAGTATCAACATGTGATATTGATGTTGAAAACAAATTAAAAGCAGAAACATGCAAGACTCCACTTCTAATGGAACCTCAATGATTTCCCCATCATGATCCATGGTCCTACCACATGAACAATAGTACAAACAAAAAGAACACGACCAAAAACACTAACAAAGCCTAGGAAAACAACAACTAGGAACACTAATAGAGCTTAAAAAAACATTACCACCAACACCAACAAAGCCCATGAGAACAATGACCATGCACACCAACAGAGCCCAAGGAAAACATGACCATGAACATCACCAAAGATGAACAAGGGATATATTATGAGGAATGAAAACTGCCATTGTGTAATGTAAGACCCACCATCACCATCGCCACAAGTATACAAACTACACAAGGAAAAAAAATGTCAGCTCAAATTCTACCAACACCAACAAAGCCAAGGAGAACAATGACTAGGAACACCAACAAAGTTGAAGAAATCATGACCACAAACACCAATAGAGCCCAAGAGAACACAACCATGAATAATGGCATGAACGAGGCTGACCTTTGAAGTTTTTTTCTTTAAACTTCCTTCCAAGGTTCTTCCTAAACTCCCAAGCTTCAATGTTTGACCTTTCATGAAAACACAACACAAAAAAAAACCCTTTTCAAATTTCTTTTTTCTTTTCCCAAGCTTTGTTGCATGATTTCTTTTGAACACAACACAAATATTTTGCGAGTTTCAACCTTTTAAATCACTTTAAGCTTAACCGTCTTGGGCTTACACATAAATTATGTTCAACTAGGTTATTTGGAATGAAAACCAAAACTACCAATTCCCATTGCCCTAAACGAATACCAATCCAACAATAGTTTGAAACACATGCAAATTTTTTAGGTTCTTGCAAAGGTTCATTTTTTATCCTTACTTCATTCATAAATATATCACATGTATTTTCATTTTCAAAAGATTGTTCCATGTTTCATTTGAAATTAAAATTATTATCCAATGAATAGCAAAAAATAAATAAAAATTCTATAATCTATCAAAAACCAACATTTACAAGCAATTATAAGACAAAATTTACTTTTTAAGCATTTACAAAACAAGGTAGATAAATTTTCTAAACTTTTACAAAACAAAAGGTAATAGGGTTTTGTAAAGAAATGTATAAGAATATGCAAGTTAGGAAAATCTTGCAAAATAAACAACAAAGTAAACAAATTTAAAACATAACACATTAACAAAATAATAAATAATCAAGATAGATTGAAAAAAATGAAAAAACAAAATTCACCTCTAGTGCTCAAGATTTTGGTGCTCCAAGATCAGAGCTCCAACTTGCATAGGGCATGAAAGGGGGGGGGGGGGGGGGGGTGGGGGTACCATATTAACTAGGAAAACAAAAGTAGCACTAACATGAAAAAAACAACACCAATTTGAAAAGAACACCAATAAGAACTAAGCCAATGGGTACTTGAGGCCGTGAGAAGCGCTACAACATGAATGTGAGAAGAACGGCAACACCAACATAAAAAAGGTAGCACTAGCACGAGAAAGGCAACACCGGCATGAAGGGGCAAGCACCAGCACAAAAAAAATTAAAAACTAGCTTGAGAAGATCCCCCACATCAATGCAAGAAAAACAACCAAAAAAAACAAGGAGGGCAACATGACCTACATGAAAATAGTAGCAATGCAAATGCAAGAAGGGCAACACTAATGCAAGAGGGAAATATCAACAATGTGAGAAGGAAGTAGCACCAACGTGAGCAATAGCACTAGCGCAAGAAAAGCAACCAAGAGATTATTTATTTTTAAACAACCAATGCAAGAAGAACACACTAAAAAAACAACTTTATGAAAAAAACAAAACTCAAGTTTGATTTTATAATTTTTCCATTATCCTTAATCCTAAATAGCACCTCAACATCCATAGGTAGTGGCTTCTATTTAGGAGCCCTAAACTAAAATATTTTGAGAACCAAATGGAGATCCTATGAAAGAACTTGTCCAATTTTTCAAAAAAAATTAAATTTTAAAGAACCAATTATCATAATCGGTTTTCATTCATGTGAAAATTGAAGGTTAGTTCTCAATCTGGTTTTAGTGCGAAAATCAAACTAAGAACTAGGTGACAATTCGAAAACCACCCAACACTAGTTTAGTCCATTATCAAGTAAAGAAATATAAAAAGTATGTTTTTTTTAAATTTCTTCTTTTTTCAGCACCATATTCATGAACAATTTTTGAAATTTTTTTTCATTGATTTGCATCTTATTTTTCTTGAATTCAATATAATTCAATTCAATTCAAATCAAATCAATTTGGTAATGCACAATTGTGGGGAGCCCAAGTGAAGAAAACTACTCAAAACAATTAACATATCCCATTCTAACATGACGATTGATAACAAAGGTTTTCCTTTTGCCTAGGAGGCACA
>Ga0209208_10011227_pt1 | contig 11489 bp, 13 predicted proteins | sample S1TSphfallax_3_FD_187694 | JGI IMG/M metagenome (GOLD analysis project Ga0209208, IMG submission 187694) | Host-associated microbial communities from peat moss isolated from Minnesota, USA - S1T2_Fd - Sphagnum fallax MG (SPAdes) (version 2) | ecosystem: Host-associated > Plants > Peat moss >...
ATCTCCCCAGAAGAGAATATCGAGCTTGACTGGTGCAACAGTTCTCTCTGCCTCATCCAATTAGCCAGGAATATAACGCGGTGATCAGTCTGTAGTTCGAAATGTGACTAGTCTGCATGATTACTGTCTTCTTCTTATACCAGATCTGCAAGCCATCCACTCTTGTCTGCAACTTCATGAGATGGGAAAGAATTGGGGACAGGGATATTGTTTCCAAACTCTGTTCTCATTATGGGTGGTTGTTTTCATGCAAGCATTGTTGGCAGGCTGATTGAAAACGGGTACTTGGGTCTTTGCAATGGAGTGCTTGACCAATCAGCAATCTTACTTTCAAAACGCAACTGCCTCACTGCCATTCATTGCTCGGTTTTTCCTCTGTTCTGTACTTCTGAAGACACTACCTTCTTCTCTTTATACAAAATATGGATATAATTGCCAGACCCTGATTATATGTATAAACATAAATCTCAAAGGGTGTACACTGTCTGTTCAAACCTTAGAGCTTTGGGTTCATAGATTCTCTACCATGTCTGATGTTCTGGGTTTGAAAAATATGAAAGTGGAAGACAAACTACACAAAAAGCAATGAAGAGTGAACTTTTTTGTTTGTTAGCCAAAACAAGCTATGGATCTCCATGGGATTTTGAGTCAGGCAAATATGTGATGATGGGGTGACAGAGTCGAAAGCACGAGTTGGTTTATCCTCCCTGGTATGACAGAACAGAAGAACATTACAAGATACTTTTAGCTTTCTCTGGCTTGCAGCACGCTTTGTCGAGCAAACCAGGATACAACTTGCGAGTTGCTGAATGTCAAGAGGCTGCCAGAATCCTGCTTCGGTAAAAAAAAACTAACACTTTTATTCAGCAAAACTCTTTGTAAAAAATCTGATTAGATGATGTCCACAGCTGCTTCAAAAATTCTCATAGATTATCAGTATCTCTGTGCTAGATGTTGTTGGCAACCCAACCCATCATGCATATTGAACACTAACAACAGTGCATTCTTTGTGTGCCTTTTTTTTGCAGGGCTGCAGGAAAAGAATCTGGTGAATCATTGCTGGGTAAAGGTGGGGGTTTAGGGCGTAAACCTGCTGCTTCTAATGTTGCAGAGGGATATGATTTTTGCATCAAATTAAAATTGTGTAGAATTCCAATTGTGGATTTCAGAGCAGCAGCAGGTGATGATAGATTTTCTGAAGGATCTTTTTCTCTGGTTGCTTTTCCTGACAGTGACTATGGAGGAGTATACAACCCATCAGGTGCTTCATTTGTCCTGTCTAAACAAACTGTAGGATTGCATGACGGAACACTTTGGTATTTCATATTTGATAGGTTGATTTGTTCTCTTTACATAGGTTTTTGTGGTTTGTCGTACTATGTCATGAGATCTTTGAATTGTGTGCTATACCCTAACTATTTGCCTGCATTGTTTGAGGTTTTGATGCAATCCTTTGAAATTATTGTGAGACAGGGATTGCTACATGGAGATCTTGCCAAGAGGGCTAAGCACTTCTTCACAGAAAGTGCTCGAGTTTGTGCAGGTACACAAAACTCTGTCTGTCTTTTTTGCTTACATATTGCACCATACATAAAAGTCCTCCCAACTCTTCAGAAAACAAGAATCAGATGTCAATGGGATGGAGACCGGTTGGCACAGGTATTGATGCCTGGTCTTCAGGGAACTTGGAGGCTTTTGGAAAGCTCATGTCTCAATCAGGCCTTAGTTCCATACACAATTATGAATGTGGTGAGTGTTTCTTTCTTGTGTTTATCATGATGCATACCTACTTCTCAATTTTATCCTAAATGTCATATTTCTGCAATTTCTTATCAATATGTGCAAAAAATGGATGTACATATTCATGAAATTTTTTCAAAGAAATTCAGTGTTCCACCTGTTTGCAGGCTGTGAGCCATTAGTGCAGCTTCGGGAGATTTTAGTGCAAGCACCAGGTGTTTTTGGGGCACGGTTTAGTGGTGCTGGGTTTCGTGGCTGTTGTGTTGCATTGGTTGCTGCAGCACATGCTGAAGAAGCTGCTGAGTATGTGCAGGAGTCCTACAAGAAAGCTCAACCTGAACTTGCTAAGCAACTTAACAATGCCACTGCAGTTTTCATCTGTGACAGTGCAGACAGAGCTCATGTTCGATGATCACCACTCATAAAATCTGCCCTGTTGAAGATGTATCATGGGTCATCAATTTGGTTGTGTTTGTTCCTGTTTTATCAGCAATAAGTCTTTACAAGACCAAAATTCAGGTTCTGTAGACACTGGAGATGTGCAAAGAACTAGTGCAATGATCCCCCATCTAGAGGAGTACTCCAGAAAATTCTTTGACAAAAATTCTATTGACAGATTGAGGAAAAACAAATAAACCTGGAGTTCAAAACAACCAGGAGGTTTGGAGAAACTGTTGCCATTTTGTTTTGGAAACTTGCGAGACTCCTCTCTTAAGCTAGGAGTAAAAGAGGTGATTAGGCAAAACTAAAATAAAAAAGGAGTAAGGAAACCTAAAACAGATATGGAGCTGTAATGCATAACTGCATCTCTTTGTGGCAAGGATATTGGGCCCATGTAATGATGGTGTCCTCCAACAGAACACCCAACAGGTTTTAGCAGGATCATAATCTGTATGGGACCTTTAAAGTTTAAATTGGGAGATCCACCGCTGACATCAGCATCTCTACACAAACACCACAGTAATCATCAGTACTCAGAACCAAAACATAGCAACTGGTAAGATTTACCAGTTGTTCAAATTGCTATGGAAATTCAACAGGTGTTTTGCACCCACTGTTACCACTTACAACAATATCTTTGCCATCTGTATGAAGCTTCTTATTACTAATGTGGCTTAACATAAATAGCACCACACAGTAGCTTGCAGGGAGCAATGATCTTTGAATGCCTAGACCTTAGAAATGAGATGTGCCGCACCCTCGTTGGCCCATGTGGCAATCAAATGGTAGGCAATTGCATAGGGTCCAGGCACAGTAGGTGTGCTCAATTCTGTTTTCTCTTCTATTGTCCCTTTTGGGGCCTCAACTCTTTCATCTCCAAAACAAGCATATCTTATTTTTGAAGCTGCATCCAGTGTGCCATTTTCATAATCACTAGATCTCAGATACCTCTGCACTTGTTCACGGGAATGCCATTGCGCATCTGTCAAGACAACAAAATACACATCAGTCCCACACAAATATCCATGCAGTTTCATAGCAACTTACTACAATCCAATCCCATGTACACTTCAAGGCAGTTTCAAAAAGTGGGTTTGGAAAAGTGGGAGCCAAATGTCTCCATACCTTCAAGCTCCTTATGGTCAACATGAATGTCAAAACTTGTGGCAAATGCAAAGAATCCAACCATCAAGTTACATGGCATGCTGCTGGGACCAACTGCAGAATCAAGGTGATAAATGAACAAATCAACCATCATATGTAGAAACATTGACACTTGACAGGCAATCTTTACAATGCATAAAAACTACCCATCTATCAAAGGACCCAACAAGTCACAGGAAATGACAGGCATGCCAGAAGTCATGTCCAACTTGAACAAACTCTTCTCCACCCAGGAGAAAAAATTTGGACCTTGGAAGTAAAAGCTCAATGGTTTATTCATATTATGTCACAGGAAAGGTGCACATTTACCAGGCCAAGGTTGAGAGCTGTGGTACACAATGTCACCAAGTTCAATACCCACTTCCTCTCTGGTTTCGCGCCGAACTGCCTCCTCCAAGCTCTCCCCGGGCTGAGATTTCAAATATAAACAACACAAGATTTCCAATTGATCTTTAACCCAGATTTACACCAGAGTGGATTTTGTGGGAAAACTTTACAGAATGTTGTGTTCTCTCCATGGCACCCAGACACAGAAAGCTACAGGATTGGATTGAGAAAACAAATCGTTAAGAATACAATGGAAAATCCTAAAACATCAGGAAAAGGCTCAAATGAAATGGCAAAGGCGCCAGCAGGAATGACAGACCAACCTCCATGAAGCCTGCTAGACAGCTCCACATTCGTGACACAAAGCGTGATTGTCGGCCCAAAATGACACAGTCCCGCTCCTTATCAATCACCAGCATTATAACCACCTGCAGACCTGCCTCTCCTCACATCAATACATGTTGGAGTTGGAACACTTTCTTCTCCAGAGACTGACTGACACATGATGCAAAAAAGCCATGCTGACAAAAAAACCTCTACAACTAGAGTTCCACTCCACCTCAAATCCAAACACTAGCATGCATGCAGCAGCAAGAAGAAAGGACTGCCCTTGTTGAGAGAGAGAAAGAATTCTCACAGGATCTATTCGTGGGTACAGCTTGTTGTTACACTTTGAACACACTCGCCGCTGCCCAGACAAATAAGACAAAGTCTTGCTACCACATCGTCCACAATACAGTGCCTCCTTATGCCACCCAAGCATAACCCTGGCCTGCCACCATCAAAGAACCAAACAGAGAAGAAGAAGAAGAACCACCACCTCCATCATCATCATCATCATCATCACTATCTCCTGAAGAAGGAAAAAATTCTTGCAAAACTCTTGGCCCTCATTCTTGCTGCCTGCAGCTAGGTGTGTCTCTCTCAGTCAGAAACATGAACACGATTTCCCTTTTGCATGCATCCCTGGATCACACTAATCTCCTGAAAAAGAATAAAACTCTTCGCCTCATTCTCGCTTGCTGCTAGGTATTTCTCAGCAAGTGTAACTTGATTCTGTTCTGCATGCATGCATCCCTGTATTGAAGAAGCTAGAAAGAGCAAGAGAAGGGACTGAGATGATGTGGAAGGGTGCTCACACACATGGCCGGCTATGGAGAGCTCTGACATGGCCTCTTCATCTGACCAATTCGCTGCTTGCATGAGCGTCCTGGCATCCACGAACGCGACTCTCTCGTCGTCAGAAGGCGAGGCAAACATAGATGCCAAGCTCCTGAGCTGCTTTCCATCGACTCCAGGTCTTCTTCCCTCAGCGCTCGGCGCAGGACAAGCCGGCACGTCTATAGCAAAGTACGCCAGTCGCTCTTTCTCCCCCAGATACACCAGCTGATCATACATCGGAGGAGGGTTCTCGCCGGAGGAAGAAGAAGTGACAGAAAGCGGAATCCTTTCACCGAAATCCTCCAGCGCTTGCCAAGCGAGTCGCCACACACGTGCAGCAGCAGGTCCATCACATGACGGAGAAGATATGGAGGAAGAAGAAGCCGCCACCAGAGGCTTACCGTCACACAACGGCAAAACCTTCACCCGCTCCACCTCTTGGGAGGCGTGCAGGAGCGACGGCAACGCTTCTGTCGCAAGCTTATCGCGCTTTCCTGGGATGATCGGATTGCCCGCAAACGCATGCCGCATCTCGCCCCTCGACATCATCCCCTCTTCTCACAACACCGTCACTCGCACCACAACAACAACAACTCTTGCTCGCAAAGGAGCAATTGCACCACCACCACCGCACAGTGGACCAAAAACACCAACAACCGAAGTGCAAAAACCCGCAGAGAAAACGTCAAGCTCCTCCTCCGTCCTTCGACGCTGTTGTTCTCGTGCGACGCCGATTCTCGTGGCACGTAGCTCCTCCAGCTGCCACTCCTTCCCTACACACAGGATTCACCGGGGCCCAGATCTAGGGTGGTCGTGAATAGTGAATCCCGCAACAACGCAGATGATGCCATTACAATTGGGCTTACACCACTCAAGCTCATCGACGTCTCATCGTGCACGAGAATTAGGGTTAGGGTTTTGAGCTTTGAGAGAGACACTGATCTTCTTCTTCTTCTTCTTCTTCTTCTTTTCTTCTTCGGTGTGAAGGAGGTTCCCGAAGCAACTCGGCGATGGCGTGATGATCTCTGTCATCTGCTCGCCTTTGGTTACTACTTTTTAAGAAAAGAAAGCTGAAAATTCTCAGGGCCTGCAAACTCGACCTCCAACATGGTAAAAGTTTGTTGTGTTTCTAAGCTTCTGCTGCTGGAAGGAGTGTCATCGTCGTGGTGCTTTGGAGTTTTCTATTCTGCAAGGATTTGGAGTGTTGTGTTCTTTCGGCTCCTCTATTCTTCCTGCAGTTTTGGTAGGTTGCTTAAGTTGCTCGCTGAGGTTGTTTGTCGGGGAAGTGCAGGTGAAGAAGAAGACATCGCGTCAGAAGGTGCGGGATAAGGCTTCCAAGAAGCAGGAGGGGAAGAAGGCCAGAAACAAGGTTTACAACAGAAACAACTTTGTTTGCATTATTGTGCATTCTCGCTCATGGCACTTGTGTTTTATCTGTAGAAGAGAAGGTGCTTGCTTGCTTGCTTGTTTGCTTGTTGGCTGTCAAACAAAGTGTAGGTAGTTTGGAGTTTGGAGTTGTCTTCTTCACTTTCCCATGGTGATGAACTTTGTGCTGGCTTTCTAAACCCTTTTGGGAGCTTGCAAAATTGGCAGGAAGATGAAGACTCCATCGTGGCTGCAGATACAGGCAGGTGAGTATCCTTTGTAGCAGGGTCCCCAGTTTCTGTGCAAATTGCTGGAAGTAGGATCATTTAGAAGCAAAAACAAAATCCTCTGCAAGATTTGCAACAATAGTCATCTGCAAGAATTCTCCAACTGCTGCCTTTAATACTATACCTCCAGGAAGCGTGAGAATTTTGGATTCCAGTTTCCCTTTGTTTTTCTATGTTTTTGTGGCAGCCTGATGAAACTCCTCATAACTGTCCATCTCTGCACAGGCTGCCAAATATCAGAGAGGGATCTCTAACACTTCTGTAGTGCTGCAGTGAGTGGGATGGCAAGGATTTGATATCCACTGAGCGTGCAAGCCTGAAGAGGAAAATGGCAAAGCAGCTGCGGTTTCTTTCAAGTTTTGTTTCTTAAACCCTTGAAACTCTCTGGAAGCTTTTTGGTTGTCAGGCTTGATAAGGTCTGTAGTATCAAGGCTGTTGCAAGTGGATCCTCCTTGAAATTATATCCTGCTGATAGGATCACTGAATCATCTGTCTGGTTGGTTTTTAGTTGGCTGCACCATCTGTCTTTTACTGAGTTGGCAAACAAGCTTGCTTGCTGCTCCATTGTGAGGGCCGATGCTTTGTTATCCACCTGCAAGACACACTCATCCACAGCATATGTGAGGAAATTGGAAGCACAGGTTTCGGTTTCTGCCGGTCCTGTGGGTTGCTTTCCTCCTAAGCTCCTTTCTGATCACAGGAAGCTTGTCTACTCAGGACTGCTTTTGGTTTCCAACTGACTTCATCTTTTTGCCACCATGTACAGAGTTGCAAGAAACACAACGGGTCCTGTCTGCTACCAAAAAAATAGCAAAGGTTTATCATTGTCTTCTTCTCCCCAATTGTCTGTTGTGTTGTGTCCCCAGCATCAGGTTGCTTGCATTTGGCACTTTTTGATTGCTTGCAGCAGTTGTCACCTGGGTTCTTGTCCCTTTTCTTTGGGAAACTGTCCAGCCTCCTGATGTCAACTGCTTCCACTCTGGAGAATGCAGTATGTGCATATCTGAAGAGCTATGATAAGAAAGTGTATTTACTTTGGGTAGACTTGATGTGCTTGGGGTTCTCCAGAAAAGGCGCAGAAGTCAGACTGCAGCTGGAAAAACACTCAATGACCTCTCTTCATTGGCTGAGTTTCTACCCTCCATCTACATTCCAACAGCTGCTGCAGAGGCGAAGCCAACAACAAAAATTTTGCGAAGCAAAGCTCGACAAAAGATAGTGTAACTGCCATTGCCTGATATACATCACTTTCTAATATATCTTCTTGATAATCCAAGACTAGGTCAGAATCCAATGAAGACAAATGGAACTAGTTTGCATGGGTGGCTATTCAGTTGAATCAAAGTGTTAATGATGATGCTCTTCCTGACCACTTACAATTTCTACAAGCTACCCACATGAGTCGTTGATGATAGAATTTGTGAGATTGACATATCTGCTGTCTGCATACTTTTATAATGGTGTGGGGTCCCTTGGTAGAGAGTGCTGTTGCATGGTCTTTTTGCTCGGTTAGCTCAGCTGCTGCAGTTTTGATGGCCATACCAGACAGTAGCAACTATGAGCACCATTTCATTCCATCAACTCTCTTGCAGATTCTCAGCCTTAAATTCTTGGTTTTGTTTTTGCAGTGTACAGGAGACAAAGCAACTGGCAGCAGTTCTGTCACATCCTCAGTTCAAGTCCAATCCCTTTGCTGCCATTCAGCAGCATCTTTCCAACACTCTTCCCTCCCCACCTCCTCCTCTGCAACCAAACACAAAGCAGATGGCTAATCAGAAACCTGGTGCCAAGAACAAGAAGACACAAAAGAAAAATGCTCAGAGCATGGACGTGGCCTGAGACCAAAGCTAGCACAAATTGCATCTGCATTTCTTCAAAAATTTTGCTTTCAAAGAGTTTTACATAGATGTCCATGGACAGCAGAGCATCATATATTACATAGGAATTTGTGGGATACCGCTCAGTGGGAGCAAAGAGTCAATGCTGTGATGATGGCATCATATTCAAGGAGACCAGAAACCTTGAGATACAGAAATGTATAGTTCCCTGAGACAGTTTTTGTTGATCTCACAAGGAAATATTTGAAGACCTTACTTTCAGTGGTTTCTGGATTTTCATAGAGATCCATTGAATTGTACTTTGCTGTATCCTTTGAATCCTTCTAACATCCCAGCAAGACATCAGATGAGATTGCCCATGTTGGTAGGTGTAGAGGCATGAAGAAATATGCAAGTAAAGAAGATACTCAAATGGTTGCAGCTGCAGAGGATAGACAAAAGATTGATGCGGAAGTTAAGAAGATGCTCAACATTTGCATTTGCAGAAAAGAGACAAAAGAATGATGCAAGTAAAATGAAGAAGATACTCAATGTTTGCAGTTGCAGAGGAGAGACAAAAGAATGATGCAAGTGAAGTAAAGAAGATGCTCAATGTTTGCAGTTGCAGGGGACAGAAAAAGAATGATGCAAGTGAAAGAAGAAGCTCAATGTTTGCAGATGCGGATGAGAGACAAAGAATGATGGAAGTGAAGGAGATGCTCAATGGTCAAAGCAGGAGAGATGCGCATCACCTTTTGCCGGTTTGATGCAAGAGGATCAGGTGAAATCTGTCTGGTGCAAAACCTGGTAGAGAGAACAGAGAAACACGACGCGCTTTGCCATGGCTGCAGCAGTATTGTTGCGTTGCGGAGGTCTGCACACTGCAGCAGGAGGCTTACCACTGCAACGCACAACAACACCGCGGCGTCTCATCACCAAGCTGCCATCATCCTGCTGCGTCTACAGTGCTCTCCATACCGTAGTGGCATCTGAAGACCCCGTACGCTTCTGCCTCCTCCTTCCCACTCTTTCCCGAATTTGCGACTAGATTTTGCAATGATCTTTGGCAGAGTAGAAGATCATCTTGCCGGTGTAGCAATCGTGTCATGGCTCAGCAATCTTCAGGTTTGCCATTGATCCTGAATCGTGGTAGCCGTGATTGTTGTGATGAGTTTTTTTTGAGGAGAAGACCATCTCTTCTCTGGCATGGCAGAGTGGAGAGCGCTACAAGAACATCGTCACATCCGGCTCTCATTCTTTCAGAGGTGATCTTGGTGAAGCTTGGAGTGCTGGCGGAACTGCACCCGAGTAAGAAACAAAATCTTGTTGCCAATCCCTTCTCTACGCAGGATTTGCAGGTCTTCTTGCTGACTTGATTTGGTGTTCTTCTTCTTCTTCTTCTTCTTCAGTTCAGTCATGTGTTGTCATTGATGCTCTAGCAGAAGAGCTTGAGCCAAAACCTAAACCTTGTTTTCTGGGGAGGCTTATTTATAGCTCTCCTTCTTGTTGCTGTGCACCCCAGGCCAAAGGATTATGCACTGGCTGGACTTGCTTTGTGCACATCAATGACAATCCGTCTGGTGAGTGAGTGAGTGATTTCCACTAGCTTTGCAACGGAAGCCATCATTGCAATAGAAGAGCTCTGAACTGAGCAGTAAGCTTTTTTTTTTCCTCCATATTGTTTTTGACAGTTTCTCATAGGTACCAATCAAGATATTTGATTTTTATCAGCTTCTCATACACAAGAGAATTTGTTTTTTGAGCAGTTTGCAGACAGAATGAAGTGGCCACTGCACCATGTCCAAGTAGAAGTGCAGGAGCTTGGGAAGGGCTGTAAGACTTTGTTCCATCTCTGAAGTGATATGATGCCTGTAATTTGAGCCTTCAATGACACATCTTCAACTCCAGAACTCATCTTGCACCAATTGTTCTGCTGGATGGCACTTACAGATTTATATATCCCCTTGAAATTTGATCAAGACTATTGGAGTTCAGTCTCTACTGTCTTGCTTTGGACTAAGAAGAAGATTGAAAACTGTGATTTGGAATGAAAGAAGAACAACAAGAAGATGTTCAAATTAATGAGTTGTGAAGGTTTCATAGGTCCCCAATTTTGGTATGCTCTTGTATGAAACAAACTTATCAAAAACTCAATCAGAAGTTTCTTTTGTAAGCAGTTTTGTATAGAGCTTGTTTTGAAGGTCCAGATTCGGTGTGCAGCTGGTTCAGTACCTGATGGGCTTCAAATGACCCTTAAGCTGGAAGGCAACCTAACATCACAACAAAAGGAGAGGTTATTACAAGTGTCAGGTACTCAGCTTATTCAACTTGTTTACTATGTCGCATTTACATGTATATATTTTGGGCATTGCTTTGATGTGGCACAGTTTTATCAGAAAGATGGAGATGAAATTAAAGAATTAAGTTCTCATTGCAAGAGTATGAGATGTTTGAGCATAGTGGACACCTGTATGCACAAGGTGATACCAAAGGTTATGATATTGTGGATATCTCATTGTGGGTGCTTTTTTGCACACACTGAAAGATAGTTCCATACATACATCTACACCTAGACTTTGTCAATAGGCATGTTTGAGAACAATTAGAACAAAATCATATGTTTGAGACATGCTTGGTGGTGGCAAATGCAGCAAAGTGTCCAGTTAAACAGATGATGCTAGGGAAAATGCGAGATGGGATTGATATGAAGCTTGCACCATAGCAAACAGCTCTCAGAGGTTAGGATCCGTGACTTTGAAGTGCAATTGCCACACTTGGAGACTTATTGTGGAGGCACAATGCTCACGCCTTCATGAGGTGTGTACCTGGTTCAAGACTCAATAGTTTTACTGGAATAAGGGCCCACATGAGGCAGAGCCAAGTGTGGGCCCAAATCCAGTATAGCCCACAGCCATGGGCTTTACTAAGTGTGAAGACTTGTGCCAATTCTTTTCTATAAAGTTCCCATGATACCCAATGGGCATCATGGGCATAAAACAAAATACTCATGTGTTGACTACCTTTGCCTCTTTTCAAATCCCTATGTTCAGTGTCATTCATTAAAACTTGAATTTTTCTTTGAATCGCCATGGAACACTTATTCTTATTGAAAGTCGACTGGATTGAATTAGTGTTTGTGGAAAGTATTCATAATTGGCTTTGAAGATTATGCTAATGGGATTCTTTT
>Ga0209208_10011228_pt1 | contig 11489 bp, 6 predicted proteins | sample S1TSphfallax_3_FD_187694 | JGI IMG/M metagenome (GOLD analysis project Ga0209208, IMG submission 187694) | Host-associated microbial communities from peat moss isolated from Minnesota, USA - S1T2_Fd - Sphagnum fallax MG (SPAdes) (version 2) | ecosystem: Host-associated > Plants > Peat moss >...
AAAACTGAGTTTGATGATAATGTGACAAGCTGAGCTCTAGAGGCCAACTTATTGATTGCAATTCTCCAATGTCAGAGACAAACCAACACACACACCACAGGAATGAGTGTAGTCCTGACGTCGGCTTGCACTTTCGCCGCCGCTGGAGAAAGCATCTTGAGAAGAACGAGATCGACAGAAAGCTACGCTTTAAAAGACTCCACAGATATTTACGAGAAGATTGTTGACATCGAAAAAGTTCTAGGAGCCTCAAGGAACGAGGAACAAACAGAAGCGAGAGAGAGAGAGAAGAGTTTTAGGATTGAGGTTTCTTTTCAGCATTTTACCTTTGGCATCAGGTTTTTTCTTGAACAGATTCATCTTCCGGTATCCTCCACTTCTTCCACCTCCTGTTCTGTTCTGTTGTTCTCTTCTCGGAAAATGGAGCAACCAAAAACCGGATCCAGAGACAAAAACAGCCACACACCGGGAAAAAAAAGAAGAGTTCTTTTACTTCTTCTTCTTCTTCTTCTTCTTCTTCTTCTTCCGGACCTCCTGAACTAATAACTCTCTGACCTACTCTCTCTTCTCTCTGTCTGCACAAAATGCAACTGGACTTTCTCCATCATACTTCGCTGTGAGACAAAAGTCGGTTTCATCTCACACAAACAAAACGTAGAAAAAATCGACGAAACACGCACATTCCTTTGACGATGAACGAAATCTGATACGGAGGAGATGCAAATACACACACACACACACGAGAACCGCATTAAGCACTTATATCGAGAGATGGAAGCACGTCGTTGAAGAGTGCACGGGCCGAAATTCGGCGGCGACGAGAAAGCTGCAGAAGAAGTGTATAGAGGACGGACGGACGACAGGGGGAAAGAAGAAGCCCCGTATTTGCGACCGTGCGTGCGTGTTTTCCCGTTGAAGCTGCAACGGCTGTTTTGAATATGCTGCTGCTGTAATCCACCTTGATACGGACCCCTTGTGGCCCCAAACAGCCTTCCCAAGGACCCTTCCTTTTATGTCCTGGTCCTTCGTTAGGTCCTTAATCTGCTGTTGTTATTTATACCCGATGGGAATTTCACCATTTATTTTCCTCTCGCGCGCGTTGGTCAGGGGAAACCATGGTTATACAGCAGTTCCCTTGGTTTTTAACTCCAGTAAGTGACCAGGCTGAACCAGCATCCACACTGGTGGTACCTTTTACACTTCTTTGCAGGAGGCCTCTTATGGTGCATTCATACTTGATGTTAAGTCAGTGTTAAATAAAAATCTAGGTGACATCCTACGTGGCAACCAATGTTAAATGGGTGATTAGCTTAACATAAAATTTTCATGGTAACTAAGTTAGTCCTAAATGGCTAATATGGTGTTAGTGGACTCCAACCCTAGAGTCCCTAACACCAAATGTGAATGCACCTTTAGTGATCATGTTAAGAGCAACATCTCCACCGTTGCCCCAGTATTTGTCTTTGCACCTACAAAGTGATGACACTTGTAGAGGAGATGGTGCATCATCACTCCCACCCTTTTCTTGTTATTTCATTATTATATGTCATATATTTTTCTTTAGAGGTGAAGAATTGATTCTTGTATGTATGCATTTTGCAATGTGCCTTTTCTCTTTCGCTCATATGATTTTAGTTTTTTTTAATTTGTGTTATTTGTCATTCAATTTGGCGATTGTATGCAAGTTGATCATTGTTGGCATTATGCATGTGCAAGTTCTAGCGATGAAACAATGGTGTGCAAATTTGTGTGATTTGATGTAACTTGAATTTGAGGTTGATGATGATGAGCAATTGGTTTTTTATGTTCTGTTTCACACTCAACTTAAGGGGAAAAGCAAGCATGGAGGTAGTTGGATAGGCCATAGTGCAAATGTTTGGTGAGAACAAGAGTTTGATATTACTTGTTCATTGATGGAAATGTCCACCTTGGTCAATGTTTGTGCAAATCATTCATGAACCCCAAGGGGGAAAATGAACTTACTTTGCCACCTTGCAAAAAAAATTGGATGAAGAATGTTGAACATGCATTTCGAGTGTTATAGTCTTGTTTTCACATTTTTGCCAATATTTCTTGGCAATGGGAGTAAGAGATCATCTTAGATATCTTAATGGTGTATATGTTGTTTCACAACATGATTCTAAACAATGAAAATAGTGAAAAGTTAAAACCTTTTGAACTTAATAAAGACCTTCAAATGAAGACTAAGTTTTGTCACTCTTAAACAAGGCACAAAATACACACAAAAACATTGAACTACATTCATTGATTGAAAAATGACCTCAGTTGTGGGCACTCAAAGGCAATAGTCATACATGAAAATAAAGTTTGATGGCTTTCTTTCTACTTTTCCATTATTTATTGTCTAAATGAATTTTTTTTCAATTTTTTTCTAGGTTTTGGATGTCTATAATGTCGAGAGCTTCATGATTTGTTATAGGTGCAATAGTGCCATATGTTTCAAAATAATGTGGTGTTATGGTGGTCATTGATGCATGTCAAGTTGTAAAGGCAATTTGTGAAGTTGATGGGCTAGATGTTGAAACTAAAATATGAACTCGCAACTTTTCCAACTCCTCATTTTGACATAGCTAAAAATATTATTTTGCCTTTGGTGTAGTAAGTTGCGCATCTAGTAGCATGAATAAACCCATGATGGTTGCCTCTTCAAGAATTGTTGACCTTTCAAGAATTGTAATAGCCATGTTTTATGTTGCATGCACTTGAGTTTAGATCACACTTTCATTGTTTTTGTTCATTTGTCTACCTTTTTTGCCTTTATAACACCTTGGTGTCATTTTGTAAGTGTGATAGGCACAACAACCACAATCTTGACATTGAACTTGTTTGAAAAGACAAAATGTTTTCACTCTTGCCCATTAATGTTTTATAAAGGGTTTAGCATTTTTGGTGGTGATGATTTTTAAAATGTCATGCATGTTTACCCACTTGGGCATGTCTTTCAGCATGAACCAATAATTGATGAAGGCAAATCAAATGTGCTTTAAGTGCTTCAACTTGTAGTACTTACGATGTTTTTTACATAATGTTTTCTTTAAAGCTCCTAAATTCATTCAACGCAACCATGAACTTTTAACATTCGCAAAGCTTGGCAAAGTCATGTTTTATGATCCCCCATTTTGGTTATAATGTACTTATTAGTTTCTCAAAACCACAAGCATAAATGTTTTTGTTATAATCCTCACATACCTTGTCCCAAAATGTGTTATTTTTCTAACCATTCCCCAATTTTGGGTCTTGGTTAATGTGTTGGAGCTATAGCCAAATTATCACCCAATAATTGGTTCACCAAAAGTGGGAATACACCACCCCATGACATTCCTTAAACTAAACCTTTATTAGTGTTTTTCACATCCAACATGATTATTTCCCCATCCCCAATTAAAGACATTTCAAATTGAACAATATGAAGGTGAAACATTATTTACATGCCATCACAATGGATTATTATGTCCAATTTCAGAGAAATGTCACAAAATGGCAAATATTCACCACAAAAAACCAATTAGGGAAATCCAATTCACCACAAAAAATTGCTTGAATCCAATTATTGTGAAAATAATACACTATTTGAAAACCATACTTATGGATGATTGCCACTTGAACAACATCTCAAGATTGAAAACAAAAAAAACATTGGCAACTATCATTTGGGCTAGCTAATCGCTATGACTGAGTAATCAAAAGTATATATTTTCTTTTATTTTTTCCCTTTGGAGATCATTATATCTTATGCATATGACAGGTCCCAACAAATGTTGGGCAAATATCAAAAAACTAGTTGAACATAACAATTAAATTTAAAAAAATATCAACTTGGCATTAGGATAAGATAAATTGTCCATCACTAATCAAGCACCCATGATTAACACATGGATTTAGTGTGTTAAAATATGGGCTTGAAGGTTTTATTTTGTGTTAATGATCATTTTGATGTTAGCCATAATTGAATGTTTGTTCAAAATTTTATGTGTTCAAAAATTTAATGGTTGAAAATTAGATTTGGGATGAAATTGTTTAGGAGTAGGTGTTTGATTAAGTTTTTATTGAATTAAACCATTTGAAATTGCACCCATTTGTGATTAGTTTTGGGATTTTTTTTGGTTTGGTGACATGGTCTAATCATGTGATTTTGAATTTTAGTCCTTAGGCACATAAAATTGCAAAAAATGGACAACAAAAGAATCCACTTTGTTCACAATGCACCTTGAAATACATTCCCACACTATGCACATCAACAACTTATATCATTTTAAATTGAAAAGACTTTGTTGAATTCTATGAACTACTTTTTTTTTGGTGAGGAAATGGAAACCTATGCAATTGAGCACTACCTAGATGTAACATTTTTTTAATCTATTGGTTAAAGTGCAATAAATGGGCATATTCACAATTAGGGTACCATTTTTTTATCACAACATTCAAGGACTTTGTTTTTGCTATCTTCCAAATATAGAATCTAAATGGAAAAAATATAAGTGAGGGATATTGGATAATTCAAATTATAATAATTTTGATAATTGTGGTGATTTTTCACATGTGTATGTAATTATGCATAAATATTTTGGTTAAAAAAAATGCAAAAAATGAATACATAAGCTTTTATATACAACTTAACATGTTTTCTTACATAAAAATTTCCTACACGTTTTGTCACTTGGGGCCACAAATTATAAACCTAGTGAATACAAAAAAAAACCAAATGGGGAAAAAAAAAGAATCATTTTCCTTATTGCCCTTTCAAAATGGATTTTATAGCCTTCAAATTTTTTATATCATATAGTATTTAATCAAATACATTATATGAACATTGTCAAACATAGATGTATGTATTACTTATCCATGAAAGAAAAATGAAGTCAATTGCATTATTTAATACATTCCTTTTAATTCCTTTAAAATTGTTATTAAGACAAGGATTCAAATTATTTAAAATGACTAAAAAAGACATTTATATCATATCCAATCTAATTTTAATTTTTTTAATAGATTACAATGACATCATTCTAGTTATAGTCATATACTAATTCTCTATAATCATGAAATAGTAAATGTAATAAAAATCCAAAATAGTCCTTTGCGGTCCTTTTTCCATTAGACCATCCTTTTGGGTACCCTAATTGTGAATATGCCCAAACATAGATTCATATTACTTGTACAAGTTGAATGGACACCCCTTAGTGTTTGGAGGTTCTGATTAGGAAGGCACATAGGGTTAAGATGAAGGCACCATGGTGCTATTCCACAACGTATTAAAGGTGGACCACTGGAAGATTTAATCGCAACAAATTTCAATGTGCCAAGAAAACAATAGAGTGAGGTTTTAGTTCAATGCCATGAAGACCAAGAAAATCAACAACCTACCCCAACAATAGAAGAGATAAGGTAGTCCCAATCCACCAAAACAACATTGTAAGAACAACAAACCCCATCTTGTCATAGTAACAAAAAATTATTGAAGGAAAAATAAGACATTGCCTAATGCATCTAGATGTGGCAAATGGACATATCAACAAATAAAAGATGCCATGAATGTATTGGAGCAAAAAATACCTTTTTAGGGTGAAAGCACACTATGTGGGGGCCAAAAATGTTGTTAGATTGTATTATTTTCTAGGGGTGTCCATGTTTGAACTTCAACCATGGTAGTTTTGGAGCATATGTTTCCAATATTTTTGCATAATATGGTAGACTATAACATAAATAATTCAATTGAAAAAATAAAATCCAACTTATATTGTTTGATTGCAAAATATATTTGTGGCAAAAAAATGTACATCACTATGTATTAAAAAATGCAAATATACTCAAAAAATGCTGAAATGATTTTTAATGTTTATGAAATTTGTAATATTTATCAAACATTGTGATTCCATATGATTAGAATAAGTTTGTGAGCCATGTGAAGAGTTTGATAATTATCATATCACAAATGGGTGTTTTTGGGGGATGATGACCATAAGTATGTGGTAAATTAACATTTTGACAAACTATCACTTTCAAATGGAAGATGACAAGATATGTGAGGTGGGTCATTTTCTAAAATTTCATTTTGAACATTTTTTGGTTGAGTAATTCAAACCCAAACCTAGTGCATTCCAAAAATAAAAATAGGCTTTATTATATTGCATATACCATAAATATACCCATTATTCTTTGAATTTAATCTTTAATATTTTTTTTCAAATAATATTAGATATCATTAACTTTTTGAAAATTAGAATATCAAACCCAAACACCAAAAATGAAACCCAAAATTAAATGCAACATGTTTTGCAAAAATATACATTGCATACATGTCGCAAAAGTGCCCAAAGTGGCCCCATGTAGTGCATTTTCACCTTTTGAAAAAAATTAATAAGTATTGGAACATCCTTTTAACTTTGCTATCATATCATCTCAATGATAAAACTAAAACAATGAAAGTGGGTCTATAAGGTATGTTAATGAAACAAGGAGATGAAACAATATCATCTAAATTTTAAACATGCAAAATGTGGGTATATCCATCACCTTAAATAGTTCAAGTTGAAGGTAGTTAAAGTTACACAAACTAGGTCCACACCATTTCATAATGGTGTTCTAAAAGGTAGTTGGTGGTATTAATTCAAATAGAAACATCCAAAAATTAACATACGAGTTGCAAAAAGGTTGAATGTTTATAGTGCACAAGGGCTAACTAACCAAACATGCCATACCTTTTACCTCAACTTGGAAAAATTGTACACACAACACAAGTACCCACTAATCCACATCTAAAATTCAAATGAGACAAGGGTTCAAATTGGGCATCAAAATAATGCTCAAGTTTTGGTTAGGTGAGGCTCACATGACGTTTACAACACCATCCCCAAGTCTTGGGAATGGTTAATTCTAAATTGTGTTATTAATGTAAAAGGGCAACCTTGTTTGTTTTTTACATTTTTTTGGGTTCGAGAATGAGGGAAAATTACATACAATTATGTAGACTAGAACATGCATGGACATATAGAAAAAAAACATGGACGATTGCATACCTCTTTGAGAAACAAATTCTTTTTTAATAGATTTATACCAAAGAAAATTTCTCAAGAAAATTGTCATTTATTTGTCTTAAATGGGCATGGGTTACATGTTTTTGCAACCTTAGCCTTGGGCTCACAACCAAGGCAAAGGCTTGTAAAGGTGTGGGCCAAGTGTGAAGTCCAAGAGTCACATTTCATGATTTTGGAAGTGTGGGAGAGTGTGAGAAAATGAACCTCCACACTCCCAAGTGATCTCCCACTTTGGGAGTTGGAGTCCCGATGGATTTCCAAATCTTTAAAGAGCGATTGTAGGGGTCAAAACCCATTGGATTCCGGAGTTCCTTAAATCATTGGAAATATCTTGGAACATAGATGTCTAAAATGGGCTTGCATGACCCATTTGGACACTTCAAACACAAGTTATGGCCAAAAGAAAGGTCGACCACTAAAAGTTGGGAATCACCCCGATTTTCGTCCATGCAGGTGGCATGGAACATACTGTTGGAAAGCTTTCGATGAGGGCTAAAACTTTGCTTTAGATTTCATCTCAATCGGAGGTTTGCACACAAAATTATTGGCCCCCAAAGTTATGATAATCTCACTTGTGGGAATGTTGGGATTCCCCTAGGACAAAATGACATTTGGGTGTCGGTCTCATGACCAGTCACATAGTAGACTATAAGGGGGAAGGTGGTGGCTTGCCCCAAGTGTGGGTCGTGGTGAATCTTGTGAATCCATGTTTGTTCATAGTTCATCCGTGCACCAAAGTGCTCCAATTATGCATTAACCAACTTGTTGTTTTGGTTTGTGCAAGTTTGTGTGCATGATTGAATTCCTTGTCAATCTTCTAGTCCCATCCCGGAGCTCCAACACTCCCCTCTACCCCCGAAGTGCTACGAGCCAAAGACCACGCCCCAACTCCTTCTATTTTTGTTGTTCACCTTTGGACTTCTAGTTGAGTCCATCAAGGAGCTTGAGGGTGTCACATGTCACAATATAAACATTTGAACAAACAATTGAAATCAATTTAGACATGGTAACCTTACATTCTCATATGTCACATGCATTATAGCCATTAAATGTAACTTGTTTCAAAACATTCAAATGATAAAAATGCATTCAAAAGGAAGCAATCATCTATTATGGCAAAAAACAACTATCTTGAACTAAATAAGATCACATTAGCAAGATGGGTGGATAAGGCTTTGGAACGTTCCTTAAAAAATGAAAATATTAATTCAAGGTTAAGGGTTTGTGCAATATGGCAATTGAATCTTGTTGGAAAATTTGGTCCAAATAAGTTGTTCATTCTAGCAAAATAAGCGGACCATGAAAGTGGTTTTTTACATGCAACAAATTAGGATAGTGATTTTGGGGATGAAGTTGAAGTTACCATGGACTTGTTGGATATTATAAAGACAACACATACAAATATTTTAACACGGTTGAATGTTCCTTTTCACACACACCTCATTACTATGTAGTAATACCACATAGTTCTACCACCCATGTAAGCAATTTGAAACATGATCAACTAGTGGTGAACTTGGAGGATTTTAGTATTGTATTAAACAACCTACATATTTCACATTAAAGAACCTCCTACATTAGTTGACCTACTATCATTACCAAGATTGTTGAGAAAGAAAATCCATGGCAAGGAACCACTAGTAGATTATTTCACTTCTTATGGTCACATCAACTTATTTAACAATGTTAAAGTAAAAGGCAATGGACAAAACAATTGTAGATAAAATCAAAGAATTGAAAACAAATGAAAGGGAGATGAAAATGTCAAACATGGTTCACCATACACTTACACAAGAGGAGTGAACAACTCAAAGGCACATTGAAAAGCAAAATAGAACTAGATTTAACCCATGGTCTATTGGTGTAATTAGGGTTGTTGGAAAAAAACTCCACAACAATTTCAAAGCAAGGTTTTGAATGTCTCATCCTTTAGTTTATAATGGGTACAACCTAGGAGTCACATCTAAACATCAACAAATTGCTAAACAACAAAGGATGGAAAAATGCAACTTGCTAGACATCTTCGAACAAGGTTAGAACCATGTGCTTTATAAGAACATGTGAAATAGATGGGGAGGGGTTTGTGGTGGGTTTTTGGAGCATAATCTTAATGACAATTGGTGAGATTGGAGCTTCAAAAAGGTTGGATGGAAAGGTTTTTAGTGGGTTTTGCAACACGATAATATCTAGTAATGAAAAAAAATAGAAAGAAATTATAACAACATGAAATTAGCAAGTGTAGGAAGAGGAAGAAATGGGAGGGAAGATTGAGGGCAACTTTTCAAGCTTTGAGTTGATTTGTGTATAATGCATAGGTTAATAATAGCATGTGCGCATTAACAACATGCACCACACCAACTCCTAGCAAGATGGAATCTTGGAATAATGGTATTAACATTAGGAGTGATGAAGAAATGAGGCATCGAGAAGAAAATTGGAAAGAGGTTAAAGCTTGGAAAAAGATAGTTACATTTGTAATAGCATGAAATCAATAGGTGTAAGAAGAGGAAGTGGAGAGAAAATCAAGGGGGGCAACATTTGAAAGAGCTTGCAACTTTGATTCAAACTTTGTACAATGCAAGAGGTTAATAATATCAACAACAACATGTGTGTAACAATAACAATATGTGCACAACACTAGCACTATATGTTACCTGCACTACCTTTTTCTTTCATTAAACTATTATTATTAGGTTTGCAATACTTACATTCTAGTTAATACCAATTGTAAAAATACGAATCCACTAGCTATAATATCTACATGTTAGGTCCTAAAACCTACACTAAACATGGGACCCAACCTTGTAATACTTGCAAGTCACAAAATACATCTTACATAAAAAAAAAAACCCATCCATGCAATACCTTCAAATCACAAAATATAACTTACATTAGAAAAGGGGACCCATACATGTAATACCTGCATATCAAATGCAACTTACATTGGAAAAGGGAGCCCATTAATGCAATACCTACATATCAAATGCAATTTACATTGGAAAGAATGACCATCCATGCAATACCTACATGTCAAATGATACTTACACTAGAAAGAGACCCATGCATATAATACCTACAAGTCAAATAACATAAAACCTACATTATAGAAGGGACCCAATTGTGCAATACCCATAATCGACCCCTAAATGCAATGTGGAGTTAAAACTCCTCTCTTGGAATACCTGCATGTAGCCTTGAAACCCACATAGCCCCTAATACTTCATCATACAATACCTACATTCCATAACAAAACCATTGTATGTATTTAGATCATGAATTTAGTATCTACATTTGAGGCCCTTACTATATGTGGGACTTTTAACTAGGATAAAAAAGAGACCCATATGGATACCACATAATTTTTGATTTAATAATTTTTTCCAATCTTAAGAATTGTGGGGGTTGGAAGAAAAAAATACCTTTAAATTGAAGAAACAAGGTGATCACTCATTTTGCAAAGCTACCCAACCTAGATCCAAACACAATTCCAAATAAATTGATGCAAAAACTTAAACAAATATAGTGATATATTAGTTTAAACTTTAAACAATTATAGTGATAGAATAGACCCTATAAATTATACATTTTCAAAAAAATGAAAACCCTACTTTTAAGATTTTACATGTATAATTATGGATGAGACAGTCATGAATTAAAAAATCACAACTAAATTTTTTTAAGAATTCAAATGAGTGAAGGTAAAAATTCCTACTTTGAGTTTTCCAAACCTGAAAAATTGTCTCCAATCACTTTGAAAAGAAAAGAAATGGGTTGGATTTACTCAATATATGTGGTCGGCTTTGTTTCCCTTTAAAAGTATCCTAACTTAGGGTTTAATTATTTTACCAAAAACATTGTGCAATAGTTATAAAAGTTTTGTACATTCACTTAACCTTAAATGCTCTTTGATTAATTTTGTGGCAAAAAAAGATATATATATATATTATTGCAAACCATGGAACTAAATTAATTAACTACATTGTGTAAAAGAAAAAAAAAATGAAGAAAAGTGGAGGCTCAAGGTGTAGGAGTGTCACTTAACCCTAAATTCACTTTGACTGATTTTGTGGTAGAGAATAAAATCAATTTTAACTATGAACCATGGAGTAAATTAATTAATTACATTGTGTACGAAAAATAACAAATGGAGCAAAATGGAGGCTCAAGGTGCAATAGTGATGACGAGAGGCATGTTTTACAATACCTGCATGTTGGGGGAGGGGGGAAGAATATGCATTAATTGATGTCAAGCACTCGAATGCAATACTCGAATATCTAATTATGTGCATCAAGGTGGGTGAATGCAGAGATTGCAGTTGGACGATTTATTACGAAATTCCAATACTTACATATGAGTATATTGTAGACACCTTATGCATTGGGGTGATTAATGCTTTCTTGAAATGCAATACTTGCATAGGGTTTCCCTAACAT
>Ga0209208_10011229_pt1 | contig 11488 bp, 12 predicted proteins | sample S1TSphfallax_3_FD_187694 | JGI IMG/M metagenome (GOLD analysis project Ga0209208, IMG submission 187694) | Host-associated microbial communities from peat moss isolated from Minnesota, USA - S1T2_Fd - Sphagnum fallax MG (SPAdes) (version 2) | ecosystem: Host-associated > Plants > Peat moss >...
GATGAACCAAACCCGACCAGCGCACCATCATCCACTTCAAAGCCTCTTATGACTCACTTGTGGATGAACTTAGTTTGGGACAAACCTAAACAAAATTAACAATTATGGATGAACCCAAACTAAATTAACAATTATGGATGAACCCAAACTAAATTAACAATTATGGATGAACCCAAACTAAATTAACAATTATAGATGAACCCAAACTACATTGACATCGGGTATGAAATTTTTTTAAAATTGAAACTGAGTTAACCACAGAGCTAACTATGGTGGTTAGCTTTGGAACTGGAATCGAATGAAAAAAATGTTTCCTGTCCAATCATCATCCATCATCTCTCATGGTGCGGGCTGGTGGCTGCGGGGTTCACTCCGGTCAATTTTTGATGTGTCCGGAATTTGCTTTATTATTATTTGCATGGGGTAAAGGAGATAGAGAGCCTCGGCCCATGGTAGCTCGCCTTTTCGGGGAGTACGGAGGGAGGTTTACTCCCGCCCACCTTATGCAGTTACACTTTTGTCGTGATATATATGGCTTGTACCAACTTCCAACTTGCCCCCCAAAAAAAAAAAAAAACGGAGTTGAAAGAGTCTTTCATCATGTGCACTAATTTTTATTTTTTTTCAAACACACGAGTTTCCAAACATTCTAGAATGCTGTAGTTTGTTGGCCGTCCGTCAAGTTGTGATGGCTTTGCGGAATGTGTAAAATTGCGGATAGCAAGTTGCAGAACTTTTGACCTTATCTATTAAAATTTTAAGAAAAAAATTTTAAATTTTAAAAATTAAATAAATAAATATAAATAAATTATAAATTATAAATTTAAATATAATTATTAAAATTATATATTTATAAAAAAACAATCCTTAAGTGTGAACAATAATCCTCAAGTGTGTGAATCCTCCATTGACCCAATTGTTAGTTACGTAACCTCCAACGAAGTCCATTGTTCGGGTTGTATGGTACCGATTATTCCCCAACCCAAAAAGCAACCCATGGAACAGAAATTGTGTGAGACACTTTGTTACTCGTCCGTCCGTAGCAACCGAAAAAAAAAGGGGTTTATACATCTATCCCGAGAGAATTATTGTTTTCGAGATTGCAACTTTCTGACTCCACTTTTTTGAATTATTATTATGTTTGTTGATGTAAAGGTGCAAGAGTACCACTATACAAAATTCCCCCATATCTTTTACCACAACTATATTGGCAATTGTGATACCCCCTAGTTGGCAATTTTCATGTCCATTTTTAAAAATACAACTACTATAATCACTCTCAAACCTTGTGCATTAAACGCTGAGTTTCAGCATTTCATACCCAGATTTAGTAAAACTTCTTTACTTTGCTGAGTTTCAGCATTTCATACCCAGATTTAATGAAACTTCCTTATTTTTCTGAGTTTCAGCATTTCATGCCCAGATTTAGTAAAATTTCACTACCTTGCAGAGCTCATTCATACAAAGGGGAGGGGATAGGGGGTGAAAGGAGGCCCAAAGACAGGGTGACTTTTAAGGAAAACTCTATTGTATGCTACTAGTGGTTTACTTGTTAGGTTTTGTGAATGATTGATGAACTTAAATTGTGGAATTTACTAGAAAGTTGACATTATGTTATGGTTACCTTCTGGAACCTATTGTCTAAAAATTAGAAAAAAAACATGTCCTCGAAACATGGTTACTTTGGCACTTTTTTTGCACAAAAATCCATACAAATCCTTTGTATGAGTCATACTAGATTTCTATTTTTATTTTGTTGCCAAGTGGTGAAGTTTTTTAAAAAATAAAATAAAATGCTGGTTCTAACTTCTAATGTCATAGTTAACAGTTTTTTTTGGTAAAATACTTTATTCTTGCTTTTTAAAAGGCACAGCTATAGAGGGGACAAGAACTTGTTGGCATCATTCTTTGTCTTGTTCCCTTGTTTATAGATTTTCTTGGGAGGGACCCAATTTATGTTTCAAATGATTCTACAAAATACATTAACTAGAGCATAATCACTCACCTAATGTTAGGTTTAAAGATCCCTTGAAATACTTATGAAGGAATTGTGACTTAACATATTGTTTTGTCGAGTGTCATTTCTTTCGAGGTGTGTTTTTCTTATAAAAACATAATCAAGTATTTCACCTTCTTCTCATAAGTACTAACTTTACTTAGGGCTCATCTCTCATCCACATATTTTAACTAAAATTGAAATTAATAATCAATGTGTTTTTAGTGTAAATTCAATTTTTTTTTGTAGAAAAGCATTTTTTATGGCTATTATGTAGTGGAGGCTTAGTGAGGCTCCCTTATGGGCAGATTCCGCCATTGCTCCCCGGAGTTCTCATGGCTTTCCCCTGGCACTTACAGGGGTGAACGTGCCGTAAAGGGTGGATTTTGCCAGATGTGGCCTCCCATGTGGCTTTCGCCCATGAGAACTTCCCTCAAAAAAAAAATACCATAGTACCTTTGCCATTCCAGAGGTAATTAAATTATTTTCAATAAATGTTGATATTTCTCAAAATTAACTTCTTGTAATTCTAAATGTTCTAGAAGTTTGTTTGACATTACTAATCAATTGCATGCCCTAAAGCTTGTGATGCGGTGTGCCTAAGTAGTGAAAAATTCCTTGGCATTTTTTTCCCACCTCAATTATAAGAATTATTAAAAAAATGGTATTTTCAAAGCCAAAGTGAAAAAAATGGAATTTTAAAAATAATAATAAATAAATGTCACAAAAGATACGGGAATGATAAAGGGACTATGGTATGCCATTCATGGTCCACAATCTAGTGCACAACACCCACCTCCAAAGAGGCCGTCATGTTAGACTTATCTATAAAGTACCCCAAACTAGGTATATTGGGCCCCATTACCCCTAAATTGGGGATGAAATGGGAAGTCAACTTGTAAACGCTTAACATGTGTCAATTGACCCACAATTTGATGCTAAATTATAATTTTAATATAATATGTGTCACAATAAACATCACATATTGTACATTGTAATGGATGAAATCATAAAGTTTATCTCATATATGTATTATGAATCATGACTTTTTTTTAAATTTTGTGAAGAAACACATTCTCTTGTATCATCATATGTATCTATTAAGGAAGGTTGTTTGTTGGTTTGTTTGCTTGTCAGGCATGTACATTAAGATCTCCCAAATCTCCCACCTCGCTCTTGGTACCATTGGAAAGCTTTCAATGAATAGGTGATTTTGTATGTTTTAGACTTATGATGTAAGAATTGTTGAATAATTTTGTGAGAATTTTCAACAAAATCAAACCCAAAACTTTTAGGGACATTAGTGGGCATGCTTGTAATGTTATTGGAATTTTTTTGATGAGTGGAATTTCATGAAAGTGATTTTATATTTTTTAGACATAAGGTGTAGGAGATATTGAATTTTGAGTAATCTTTGTCATTGGAAACTCAATATTGAAAACAATTTTTTTTAGAGTTCACACTTGGGCCAATGCCACATGCCACACAAGTTTTTTATTGAATCAAAGCCTTGGTGGAGTAAGATCCTAAATTTTTTTTTGGAATTCATACCTACTTTATGAAACAATGCCCAATTTCACTTGACAAATACACTCAAGTTGAGGACGAAGTAGGGTTTAGAGGGTCAAACTCGAACCTAAAGACATACACTCAAGGTGAGGATGAAGTAGGGTTTCGAGGGTCAAACTTGAACCTAAAGACACCGTGACATTTGAGAGAACTCTAATATTTTCATGGAATACATAGATGATAAGGCCACCCAAGAAGGAGAGGAGGTACTTACCACTTAATTCACAAGTTGATTCACAAGCCATAGACCGTACCCAAAGAGAAGCCAATACTTGACATACCATAATACCTTTACCCAGCGGGAAGTAATTAAATTATTTTCAATAAATGTTAATTTTTCTCAAAATCAGCTGGCTTATAATGTCAAAAGTCCTACAAGCTTCTTTGACATTATTATTGACGGACCGCTTGCCCTGAAGCTTGATGGTGCAGTGTGTCTAAGTAGAGCAAAATTACTTGACATTTTATTTTATTTTCCCATCTCAACTGGAATTTCAGGAATTTTTTATTTTTCATGAAAAGAAAAAATAAAATAAAAATAAAATTTTCAAGAAGATGCCCAAATGGTAGTAAAGGTAAAATAGAGACCCACCTAAGGAGAGCTTGGGAGGCAATAACACCTACCTACTACAAATGTGACCAATATAGAGCCCCACCCCCCTTCAATGATGAGGAGGTAGTTGCAAGTTACTTTTGACAATGGGTGCCACTCAAGAGAAGAAGAGGGTATAACACCTATTCCAAAAGGAAGAAGAAGAAGAGGTCAACTTACACACAAGCATTCCCAAAGACTTACTTGACATTACTTTTGTAGAAAAAACTTACAACACATAGTCTTTTTAAAAAAAACTACTAAATGGGTTGTTGAATGGTGCACTAAAGAAATGAAAGCAAACAAAAGAAATTATCGTATTTACACCCCTTATTTGTAGAAGGAAATAAATCATGGCTTAGTAGGATTGCTAATGAATTAGCCATGATTTAACCCTAAACCCCTAGAAGAAAACCCTTAAACCCTAAAAGAAAATGAAAGAGAACAAAAAGATTTGCTTTTGCACCCTTTTATAGAACAAATTGTGGGTTATGAACACATGGGTTTCTTCTTTTCAGATTTTTTGTTTTTTGGGGTTGTAGTGTCAGCAATGAGAATTTCAAAAGAGATAGAGCATTAAATGATGACTATTCTGTGGACAACATCTACTTTTTTCTTCTTTTTTTGGGGGCACAAATGAAAAACTTCATTGGGAAAAGAGAAACAAGAGAACAAGCCCAAGGGAAGGAGGGGGGGAAACAAGCCAAACCCTACCAGGAAGGAGGTGAGGACCCCTACCACCTAATTACACAATCCTTAGGTGATTGAAAGCACCAACTAACGTGAAGATCATCATCTCTAGAACATATGGCAGAATGAGCACCCCACATGTGTAGCTTCTAGAGGGCATAATTCAATTAGCTTGAGCTTTTTGTTCCATTCTAATCTAGCATACTCCAAAAGTCATGATCTTTACCTAACAATTTAGAGAGTTTTTCTTCCTTTGTCCAATTCTAAACAAATGTGCTAGTCCATAAAGGTCAATCTTTGTGCAAACCTTGACATATGTAGTGTTTTTACCATCATTGATTTCTAGACTTAAGGCAACCTTGAAGTCACATAAAATGATTATCAAATTGTTGATGAACTTTTTCTAACATTTGACAATTAGAAAGGTGTTGTCAGCATATTGGAAAATGATTTGTTGCATACTTTTTCAAGTAAAAACACTCTAGTAATTTCCTTGTGCTCAACAACATGTTTCACCATGAAGTTTAGGGCTTCCCCAAACACGATAAACAAGTAGCAAGCAAGGAGGCACCCTTGCCTTACTGCACGTTAAATTTGAGACATTGCGCATGGCTTCGATGTAAACAAAGAAAAGACAATTCATGGTAATAAACTTGGGAGCCATGCCAAACCTTTTCAGAACCCTAACATAATTGCCATGAAATCTTTGTCATGTGCTTTAGAAAAATTCAACTTGAACAAAATGTATTGTTTGGATTCCTTAGCCCAATCAAAAGTTTCTTAAAAAAGAAGAATCTCTTCTAGGATGTGTTAAAATGGAAGAAAGGTCACTTGGTTAAGATCTATTACATCCATAAAAATTGGTTAGAATCTATTTTGGAAAGCCTTTGCAAAGAAATTGTACCCAATATTTAAATGATCGATGGGTTTCTAATTTGAAAATTTTTCAACGGAGCTTTGTGAATTAGTGCGATGGTACTTCTAGTTGTTCCATGGAGAAAAAAAAATTCATCGTGGAGGATGAAATCATCTTCCAATAATCTTCCTTGATCAAGTCCCAAAAGCAAATATAAAATTTGATTTCTATGCCATTCAGTCTTAGCACCTTATCAATAACCATGCATTTGGCAACATGAATTAATTCATCTTTAACAAGGGGATCAACCAAATTCATGTTCATAGCTAAGCCAAATATTTAAAGAAAAGTCTTTAGCACCTATTATTTGATTGTTTTATCAAACTTTCAAGATGGTTGTTCCTTGTACAACTTCCTCTGAAAGTGTATGCACACCCAAGGTAACACCTTTGAGCTCTCCACGATTGAACCATCTTATTTTTTGAGGTGTAATGAACAAAGATATGGGTTTTTTTCACACCATAATAAAGATATTTTGGACATGATGTTTCCCTTGTGTCACCATTTAATTTTCATTCCAATTTGTTACTTGTTTTGCATTGTTTTCATGAGCTTTTAACAATGTGTGTAGCTTACTAATTTGGGATTGTTCATTAGATTAGAAGAATAAGATTATGAAGTAAAATTTCATCATAAACTTTCAATATCACAAAATTTCAATAGAATTCATGCAAAAATTGCAAAACAATATGTATGTGCAAAATTCGTGGGCTTCAAAGTGTAAAAATGACATTTAAAAAATTAAATAGAAATACATATAAACATATATACATACATACATACATATATATGATGTGTCTTTTCTACTTATGATATTTTGATGTGGAGTATGTACAATTTACATTTTAACTAAACATGTACAATTATCATGATGTAATTTTGTATAAATTATGCAATTTTTCGGTATTAAATATGAATATTCATGTATGTCATTCAAAAACAATGTCTCACGTGTTTGAGTATTTAAGATATTTAATATGTACAAATATTGTCATATTGACCATAACATGGAATTCATGCAATTTTTGTATGAACCTATGAAAATTTAATTTCACACAAAATTTATACAAACCTACAAAATTTGGTATGTTTGTGATGTGTTTCATCCACTTCCCATCTTAACTAAGTTTTTTTGCTTTGAAAATTGCATCTTTCTTTTTATGAAACAACTTATAAAATTTTATTACTTTGAACATCTTGTACAAGAAATTCACATCACATGTAACAAATTATATCCTCTTAATGTTTATGTTTACTTAATCTAATCAATTAACATTCATCTTCTTTATGTTTTGCCTTTTTATGTTAGTTCCAATTTCTAAAACTCTAGAAATTAGGTAATGATTTGAATGTGAGTTGTCCCCATGAATTTTGTATTCCATGATGTTGTTCAATTTGATATTAAATAATAGTAGAACTTTGGGGGAGTAAATTTTATACAATCAAATGAAGAATATTCTTTGGTCATTTTCCTTATTATTACACTATGAATAAATGGGACCACTTGTATTTGAAAAAAATCTTCCACTATGATAGTCTTTTTTATTTCTTCCCAAAGTTTTTGTTCATAAAAGGGCATCACATGGTTGCATGTAGAAGATTTATTTTTTGCCACCTCAACCATTTTGAAATCCATAAATTTAGTCCACTTACAATTTTGGAGGAAATTTTGGAACAAATCTCTCCAAAAAGCACAACATTATTAAAGGTCATTTATAACATAAATATTAACAAAACTCACATCAAAGGTCAAAATTCATTGGATTGAAAAGTTTCTTATATCATTGGAAATATCTTGGAATGTAGATGTTTAAAATGAGCTCAAATGACTTGTTTAGGTATTTAAAACATAAATTATGGCCAAAAGAAGGGTCATGAGTCAAATTGACAATTTGACTCCCGATCACTAAAAGTTAAAAATCGCTTTGATTTCTTTGTGTGCAAGTAGCACGACACATACCGTTGGAAAGATCTTGACGAAGGTTACAACTTTGTTTTAAACCTCACATTAATCGAAAGTTTGCACACAAAATTATGGGCCCCCCAAAGTTTCGAAAGTTCCAATTTAGGGAATTTCAAGATTCCAATTTGGGAGTCTTGGGACAAAATGACATTTGGGTGTTGGCCCCATGGCCAAGCATAAAGAATACTATAAAGGGGAAGGTGGTGGTTCCCCCCAAGTTCGGGCCATGGTGAATTTTGTGAGTCTATGTTTGCCCATGGCTCGTATGTGCACCAAAAGTGTTCCAACCATGCACTAATCAACTTGTTGTTTGGTTTATGCATATCCATGTGAATAATTAACCTTCTTGTCGCTTGTCCTAGTCCCATTTTGGAGCTCCAGCACACCCCTCTACCCCCAAAGTGTTATAAGTTAAAAAACGTGTTCCAACTCCTTTTCATTCCACTATTTTCACCTTTGTATTCACAATTGAATCCATCAAAAAGTTTGGGGGTGCGTCACCTTTAAAGAAGGTGTGTTTAAAAAAATGTTATTTTTTGTTTTTAAAATTATATTATTGAATCTTAGGCAACTAGAACCACCCCTTGTCCATGCACACTATAATTAAATGTGGATATCCTCGGATAGTAATTAAATACATAGAAATGTTTTTCATTATTTTAAATGGGGTTTTTCTTTTATGATTTATAATAGGAATTGGAGGAAGATTTGGCAAACACTCATTTATTGCATCCATAAAAGCATCATCATCTTTTTGTGTCAAATTTCCAACTCCAATCAATAGTTGTATGTTTCTTACACAAGTGATGTTGGTCTATGAACTTTATCATTTTCAACATTGATGTCCATGGTATACAAGGGAACAACGATGCCCTTTTCTCCTTGAATTGCTCAAATGGATTGATAAAACTTTATATTACATTGATGAAGTAAATGATATATATATATATATAATGACATATCCTAAAAATAAGTATGATGATCGTTTCCCTTGTGATAATCAATAATCTTTTTATAATTAGAGTGTAGGGAGTTCCACTTATCTTTATACATTGTTATATTTTTTGGAAACTTGCTTTTGGTGATTTGTTGTAGCTCTTCAACTATCTTGTCCCAATGTTCCAAATTAGGGATCATTTTTGTTCATGGATTAATGAACTCCTTCATAACTATGTGTTTTATGTGTTTGCAAGAAAGAAACATTAACATTTGTATTTGTTCCCAATTGCGATGCCTTTGACAAAAAGTTGTAGATTTTTTGCCATTACAATTATGATTTACTTTGTTGCTGCCATGACCCTTTTGTTAACCACTTGCCAGTTTGCTTCCTATTTGTGAATATTCGTGTATTGCTTGCACATGTTCATGTGAATTTATTACTAACACTTGTAAATTTGATGCATGTGTTGGTATACTTGTTGTTAGTGTAAGTAAAAATGTATTCATAGACAAAAATGACATTCTTCACAATTGTTCACAAATTATCATTGAAGATCAATGCCATCATAACAACAAAATATATAACATTAGAAAATTGCCCATAATTGTGCAGAAGGAATCCTACTGACTAGAGATTTTGTTTGGTGACTATAACACATGATTATTATCGCTTTATAGGCTATGTAATGTTCAAACATGGTGACCTTTGATGCAAATTGTGTCTTCATCGAGGTTGTTAATTTGCATTCAGGTAAACCAAAATCCAAACAAGCACACCTCCATTCTTCCACCCCTTTAACTACAATCCATAACATAAATGGAAATATCAACATCAAAATCCATAGCAATGCCAAGATCCACCACAACAATGCCAATATTCAAAATTATCAACATACCAAACTTCTTTGGCCATGTGATGTAAGTTTGAAGTGATGTTTGCGTAGATTCCACACTAACATGTTCCTTGGAAACCTTGTCATCATTAGTCGCATATCGAACTGTTTTGCTCATTGCATGCCGAAATCATGTTCCATTAAATGGGGCAAGCAAGTTGAGTGCCTCGCATGAAATAACTAATTTTAGGGTTGTGGTCATGGTCCCCAAGTTGGTTCCCTCATCTTTGACATAATATAAAATCTTGGATGTGAACCCAAACTTTCCAACATCGCTTTCAACTGCTTTGCTAACCCTTGCCATGTAATATCATTAGCCTCAAAAAGGTCCATTGTGTCATGTCGAGGCTTCTAGTTGGAAGATTAAAAAAATATGACAAAAGCAAAGGTGTCATGTTGCCCCATACTCTTCCATAAATCAAATGTGGCCATGGTTGTAGGTGACACAACAAGTAGAGGTCATACATACAAATTTAAACACCTATCAACCATGGCTGGAAGATATTCCTCTACTAATGTTTTTTGAGTAGGGAACACTAGTTTGGAGTTAGGCTTCAAAACCAATCTACGCATCCAAGCATTTTCACAAGTGCTCAAAAGGAGATACCCTTTAGCAATTAACAACACCAAGTCTTTTAGAAACAATTTTTGAGATTCATCATGCATTTTATAAAGGGTCTTGCTACCAAAAAAAGAAAAAATAACCCCTACAACTACTTTTGTACAATTCTTGGCAGGTTGCATTAACTTACCACCTTCATCATTCCATTCTTGTGAACATGTAACATTGTCATGAACAAAACATTCAGCAACATATGTTGTTAAAAGCTTGAGATGCAAAGCTTCAACATGATGTTTCATAGAACCAATCCCACAAGACTTGTTCTATGCAATCATCCCTTTCTTACCTTTCGTCTTTTTCTCAATCAAAGAAGGAGGCACAACATGTGGGAAACATATATTATATTTCAATTGTTGAATTTTGTCACAATTGGGAACTTCCCCATTGTTCACAAAAAAAAAAACCCCATGGATCAAATTTATGAGTCCAAGTAGCCCAAAACTTGGCTTGCTTGTGTAAAGTCAACAAGGATTCTACATGATCTTGTTGTTTAGCAACAAAATTATGGGTGTTCATACTAACCCATGTAGATCAAGATTTAATTCCCTTAAGTGTAAGTCAAATGGTCTAATTTTTAACTGCTGCACATCATTTTTTTTTAGTTAGTAATTGCATTGAAATCTCCAAAATTAAACAATGTTCCTCTTATCTTGCCATTTCTTTAACATTGCCTAAGAAACATGACTTAGAATTTAGAATCCCAAACAAAATTTGGAACTTTTCTAAATCAAGTTAAAAGATGACAAACATTGAATGTTTGATTAAAAATGCACTTGATAGATTGGTTGTGTTGTTGTTATTGTTGGTGTGTGTTGTTTAAACAACTATTATATGAAATTTATTGTTGTTCAATTATGTTATGTTGTTGTTTAACTCTACTATTACTTAGCTCAGTTGTTACCACCGCTTAAATACTATTAATTGATGCTACCTAATTGCTATGTTGTTGTTGGTCAAATATGTCATGTCGTTGTGTTACTATTGATTTGTTGTTAGTGAGGTATGTGCTACTGTTGTGTTGTTGTTATGTTGTTGGTGTTATTGTTGCCATTGTGTTGTTGTTGTTATGCTATTATTGTTGTGTTACTAATGTTGGTCATGTATGTGTTATTAGTGTGTTGTTGTTGTTGTTGTTAGTAATCAAGTATGTGCTACTATTGTGATGTTATTATTGTGCTATCGCTATGTTGTTGCTAATAAAATATGTGTTGTTGTTGTGCTACTATTGTTGTGTTGTTGCTATCGCTTTTCTACTAGTTAAGTATGTGTTGTTGTTGTGTTATTATTGCTATGTTATTGTGTTACTCT
>Ga0209208_10011232_pt1 | contig 11488 bp, 14 predicted proteins | sample S1TSphfallax_3_FD_187694 | JGI IMG/M metagenome (GOLD analysis project Ga0209208, IMG submission 187694) | Host-associated microbial communities from peat moss isolated from Minnesota, USA - S1T2_Fd - Sphagnum fallax MG (SPAdes) (version 2) | ecosystem: Host-associated > Plants > Peat moss >...
GTGTGGTTTCATGCAGGCCCGTGTGAGTGAGTAAAGCTTGTCCACTCTTCCTAGTCTTTCCCGGGACTTTTAGCACGCCCCTTTTACCCCCCTCTAGTGCTGGAAGTCGAGATTGTGCCCCAAGTTCCAACCGCTTCCGCATTGCCGCATACTTGGACCCTCAAGTGGGTCTACAAGGAACTTGGGAGCGCGACATTAGCACTTTTAGTAGAACTACCCATCATCACACTCCCATGGATAAACAAACATCCTGATAATTTGAAAGATGGCCCATTAACAAATGCCACCCAATTAATAATTGTTTAGTGATATCCTATAACCAAATGACTAGTTCTATAAACTTGTGATTAAGGTTTTGAAACTTTCCATTTAGAAATGGGGGTTTTGTGTTTGTCAATGGGCTTCAAAACTCCCTTATGTCAAAAGATTTCATCCTTTCATTTGCTTCTTCGTGTTTCTTAATAGGTAATCGCTTTCCATAGTCAATATTTTTGACGTTGTGCATTTCCACCATCTTTTTTTCACTTTTTGAAAGGCAAATCATGCTTGTGCATGTGTGGTCATTGTTAAAAATGAAGTTGTTTTGAATAAAGTGCACATCATGTGATAATTTGAAGGATGTTTGTGTATGAAATCTTGCATGTTCAATTATATAATGCACTTTACTTGCACATGAAAGTTACATATGAAATCACATGAGGTTGGGATGTTTAACCTTGGTTATTTCAAAGATTTTATCTTCTTCATTTCAAACCCAAATAGAGGGCTATAAATGATTTTAAGAATGTTGGATGAAGAGTTTTAAAAATCCTTTGAACTTTGAGAGTTGAAAGTGATGGGATAGTGAATGCATGCTTTTTCGGAGCTTAAGGGCCACTTTAGACAAGGGTCGAAGGAGCAAAGTCCAATGAAATCAAACATTTCTATTGGTGAAGAACTTTAAATTGGTCCCAAGGCTTTTAGACAAAGGTCCAAGACCAAGGCAAATAAAATTGTGATTTAGCTTAAATGGCATGATTTTGGAGGGAAAACCAATAGGTTTGGACAAAAAGAAAGAACTTAAAAGAGAGCTCATGGTTTTGAGAATAAAAGTGTAAGCTAAAATCCAAGGTTGTTCATTTCTTTGGTTTTTTTTTCACTTGTTTCTTTTACCCTTGTTGTTCAAATTTTGTTAAAATGGAAGACATGATATGGATAGAGGACATTCTTAAAAGCACACCAGCTCTCCCATTTTTGACCAATTTTAGAATAGACATGGCTAGTTTTGTGAATCCTCACAAAGTGGTTGGTAGAAAGAATGCATTTTCAGCCTTTTAAAGTGTACGAAATTAGAGTTGAATATCTAATGATGGGGTAGAAAATGAAAGGTTAAAGCACCAATTTTCACAAATGAAAGGAGATTTGTATTTACAAAACTTGAACCCCAAGCCTTTAAACACACTCGTTCAATTGTACCATAAGAAAAAAAATGTTTTTCTTTAAAAATGTGAAGAAGGATCCAATTCAAGGTTCAATTTCGTTCAAACTGGTCCTTGGGCTTTTCACACTTGGACCCTTGTCTAAAATGGCCTTTAAAAGTGTTCACTCATTTGACCTATTGACCTTATATTTGGTACCATTGGTAAAACCCCCAAATGAAAAAAACTACAATTCACATAGCAAGTAGTAAAACAACACCTGGTGAGCATTCCTGAAGATGTGGGACCAAATGAAACCTTCACCTACATAGGTCCGAGAGAACTGCCCTGAGAAGTGCCAGGGATCAATTTTCCTTTCACAAAATTTAGGGTATTCCCAAATGGTCCAAAACATTTCTCTATTTTTTTTCCTTCAAAAACTTTAGGGTATTCCCAAATGGTCCAAAACATTTCTCTATTTTTTTTCCTTCACAAAATTTAGGGGTATTCCCAAATGGTCGAAAACATTTCTCTATTTTTTTTCCTTCACAAAACTTAGGGTATTCTCAAATGGTCAAAAACATTTCTCTCTATTTTTTTTCCTTCACAAAATTTAGGGTATTCCCAACTGGTCCAAAAAATTTCTCTATTTGTTTTTTCCTTCACAAAACTTGGGGTCTTTGGAAAAGAAAAGTTTTATTTAAAAAGAAATTTCAACATTTTATGAAAATAGTGTAAATTAGTGTGGAAGCTGCCCAAGGTAGTACCTACTACGGGTAGGTAGGCATATAAGCCCTCTTTCAAGTTCCCAAAGAAGCTGTTGCTTTTAGGGTTAGGAATGGTGCACACATGGGTGCAGTATTATTGATGAACAGGATTCCAGAGAGAGAGAGAGAGAGAGAGAGAGACGTAACACAAATGTAGTGAAGCCCACGTCTGAGGACACCCCTTGACTTCAACACGTCGTCGTTGTCGGGAGGGTGTGCAGGAATGGAAGGAAAGTTTGCATTTAAGAAGGGGTGATTCTCGAGGTTTGGTTTCTTTCTTTTTTCTTTGGGTGGAGCTGAAGAAGGAAAGAAACAAGGAAGCAAATCGTGTGTTTTGGGTAACACGCAGGAGCAGGTGGTGGTGGTGGAGGAGAAGAATGATGGTTGCGATTTGGGAAGGATGGCGGATGATGGAGAGATCGATGGGTTTGGTGGGCGTTCTGCTTCTCTTATGTCGTCGTTGACGTAAATTTTTTCTGATTAGTTCTTGGGTGGTGGTGGTGGTGGTGGTGAGTTGGTGCTACTTTTGTATCGAAGATGGCGGGGGTCGTAGTAGATTCAGAAGAGACCTTGAGAGCAGAGAATGCTCGGCTGGTGGCGGAGATGGCCTCAATGAAGAAAAAGATAATGTCAGCGATGAAGAAGCAGAGTGCGGAGGTGAAAGCTGCACAACAAAGGGCCAAAGCTGCTGAGGAGGCACTGGCAGCTCATGGATCTGGAAACCCTAGTTTGCTCAACTCCCAGTTAGCAAATCATTATGCCGCTACTGCTGCAACAACTACTCCTCCGAAAACTCCTGATGGATCTGGTGGTGGTGGTGGTAGTGTTGGGTCCGAGTCACCCTCTTTGGAGCTTGCTGTTGGAGGAGGAAGACTGTCTACAAATGGTGATGATGTAGGGGATGAAGCTGAGGGGGATGCAGCACCAGGGCTTTGGAGTGAAATTGAATCCCTGCGAGCTGAATTGGTTAAAGAGCAAGAGCAAACCCGAAGTAGACAAGAGGTTTTCGAGCTCGAAAAACAGAGATTAGAGCAGGAGCTTGTCCGATGTATGTGTACAAAGCTGACCTTCAAACAACCTATTCTGTTCTTCTGCGAGTCTAGACCCAAGTAGTGGTGAGAAATGGTATTATTCATTGTTGTTGTGTTCTTTTTCCGGGCACAGCTTGACCAGGAGTGCTCAGTTCTCAGGAAGGAAGGAATCAGGCACTTGAATCTTTGGATGGATTGTTTTGGGTGTGCTGCAGTGAAGGAGAGTTTTGAATCGGATTTGCAGAAAATGTCTGATGGAAACAGGGCACTGGAAGCAGAGTTGAGTAGTTTGAAGGAGACGTCGCAGGAGCAAGCTGAGCAGCTGAAGAAGGTGGAATTTCTAATCTAAATCTGTTGGTTCAACGGCATGTCAATGTGTGCTTATGTAGATCCATCTTCAGTGCACAATGAGAGGTGCATTTTAGCTTTCAGCATCATGTTAGAAATATTCAGCAAGCAACACACATCATTGTCTTCATGCAGGCAAATGTGCAATTGGAACTTCAGCTGGAGTCAGTTGTGCCCAAGGACAGGGGTGAAGAAGCCAATTTTCTACAGCAATATGAACAGTGAGGACTTTGACCTATGTTACTGGAGACCTATATTTTCAGGGTATTTTCATAAGTTGAAGTATGGCTGAATGGGTGTTTTAAGGGGAATATGCTATTCTTGGTCCTGATGGACTATATTGCAGGATCTCCAAGGAGCTTGAGGAGACACGTGCTGCCCTTGTTGAGGCACATCGCCAGCAGGCTGAGGAGAAACTTAAGGTTTGTCAGAAAACCAATTTTGTGTTTTCCAGAGAATTGGGTCATTGTGCTATATTCCTACTTTTGAGCTTGCAGTTTCTATATTTGGCTTTTTGTTGCTGCTGTTGCTTTTGTTCTTGCTTAATGGATCATTGTGGCTAATCTCTGTTTGCAGGTGAATAGCCTTCAGCAGCAGCTTGAGGGCAATAATCTGAAGGGCATTGAGCAGCAGGATGATCTGCATGTTTCTTCTTCATCACAACTGCAAGTGCAATATAACGATCTCCAGCAGCAACTCCAAGAATCACAAACTAAGGTCCAGAACTTGCAACTTGAGCTTCATGATCGTTTGCAGCATCAACAGGCTGCTGAAGCTGCTGCCCTTCGCCTCTCAATGGCGTGTGCATCGGCTGAACAGAGAGCTGACACTGTTTCTACAGAGCTTGCAGATGGTAAGGACACAGGTCGCCTGTTGAATGTCAACCATTGCTATGTGAGCAGTTCCTCTTTTGTTTCTGTGTGGACTGTCATCTACCCGGTTCTGGTCTCCCACAGTATTCTACAGAAGTTGAGGGTTTTGGGTTTGGTAATCAGAGCATACATCATACTAGTAGAGTAGTCAAACTTCTCTGACTGTTGTAAGCATGCATATGTTGTGATCCTTCAATTTGCTAGAAATTGTTGAGACATGGACTCTGAAGGCTTACACGGTGTCTACAGCTTCCATGAAGTTTAACGAGGAGACAAAAGTACGAGACGAGAAGTATGCAGAGCTGGATGCTAAATTTAATCGCCTGCTCAAGCGCTCCAAGCAGCGCATTCAAGAGGTTCAGAAGGTATGATGGTTCATTCTCATCTCACTCATGAGTATACAACTTGTGAATGTTGGTTTTATAAGGCTCACTTTTTCATACACGGAGAAGCTCACTCACTGCTTGAGGGACTGTAAGCCTTTCAATTCTAGTGTCAGTTGAAGTAAAAGTTGATGCTGGGCTCATCAAAAGGTCATGCTCTTAAAAGTTTTCCATTTTTGTTCTCTCTTCTCTTCCTCTTTCCTTGTTGGGGGTTTTTTTGGCTTGGTTTCGTTCCCCTTTTTTCTGGGTTTCTTTGGCCTTCTTCTTTGTGTTTTATATTTTGTGCAGCTGACTGGCATTATCTCTCAAGTTCTCTCAATAGATAAGAAGATATATGATTCTGAACCCTGGTTTTGATACATCATTGGAGTCCAGAAACTGGCATAGAACTCAAACTTGCTTACTTGCATGCAAAGCTAATAGAATGGAAGTGGTTTGGCGATGGAATGCAGGAGAGAGAAGATGTGGAAGCACAACTCAAAGTAGTAGAGGAGAAGTTAACTCAAGCACTTACTGGTCAGGCTGCTCTGCAAGCAGATCTGGACCAAACCCGCAGTCAGGCTGGAGATACCATTCGTACCCTTGATTCTGAGCGGCAGCAATTGAATACAGCTGTTCGCAGGTACTTGCTTAGTTGTGTTGGGTTCATAAGCATACTTTGGGGAGTGTTCTCATGATCTCAGCTGCAGTGACAGAGTCAATCTAACCACCCATTTTTCTGTCTGGCATCAAGACTCCAATCTGTTCTTTTAGTGATGTATTCTCAAGTTGTTGGTGCAACATTGCTTTACAACCTGCCAGCAGTGTACTCATGGCTCTTTGACCTTGTGTTGACAATTCTTTTCTGCTGTATCCCTTTTTCCTCTGCGCACCCCTTTTGCTCCATTCATCATTGTGGACCTGATTGGGTGTTCCAAGACCAGATTGACTTTTTATCTTGGGGAACTGCCCTGATTAGAGGCCTGCTGAAATACTGAGATTTCTGCAGGTTGAGAGAAGAGATTGAAGAGTTGCACCGTTTACTTGATGCGAAGGAACACAACCTTGCTGAGTCACGACGTCTGGCATCAGAGAAGGATCAGGTTCTACTTTAACCTGACAGAATGCTGAACTTTGAGCAGCATTCTGTTTATGAGAAAAGGGATGTACTGGGTGGGTGATTTGTGAGCGGTTGATGGGGGTTCATTACTGCTTCACCAGAGCTTCATTTGCTTTTACTAAGTTCTTTCAGAGCATCTTTACAGTGTTGAGCTGTCAATGTAATGCTGAATTTTTTGGACAACATGATTTTCCCTTTGGGTTGTAGATGGTGTTGGAGATGGCATCTGTGGTGAAGGAAGCAGAGGCAAAACATGAAGCATCAATTATGGATTTGAAGGACAAGCACCAGATGGTGTGTGATGCTGCACTTTGAAGTTATTGTTTGATGGAAAACAATGAATATCAGTGCTTGTGTGGAGGTGAGCAACATGGTAATGCTTTGTACTGGCCTTTTCATTCTAAGTCAGATTTCCTGTGCAGGTGATAGTGGGTTTTGAGTCACAGTTGGCTGATTCTGTGAAAGAACGCAGTAAAGTGGACGAAATGGTGACTTCATTGCAGGTGAGTAGCATCATGCTGTTATTCTGCATTCTCATCATTTGTTAGGTTTCTTGCTGGCAGCTCAGTTTGTGCATAGTTGGAGCATGTACTTGGTTCACTGGTAGTTTGCAAAGCATGCATAGATCTTGTGCTGCATGAGCATCATAAGTATGGAGAAGTTCTTAGCAAATTATGAAGGCAATTTGTTCATTGTTTATTTTGCTTGATTCTCCAGGCCCTTGTTTAGTTCTTGCAAAATCTAAAGAGGTGTAGCAAATGCAGGCTTTACTAGCAGACAAGGAATCACAGTTGGTGGAGGTTGAGGCAGCCAGCAGTGGCGAGTTGGTGCGTTTGGGTGCCTTGTTAGATGCAGCACGGGGTGATAGTGCACGTCTTACTCTTGAACATGTCTGTATCTGCACTCTTGTGTTCTTCATTGTATAATACTCATGTGTTCTGACCTTCATAGATGTAAATATGTATCCAAGGTCTTGTTGCTGATAAAGAGATCTTCTCAAAATTGTCTGGTGGGGTTCAGAAAAAGCAGCAAGAAGAATGGGACTTGGCTGTGACTCAGTTAAAGAGCAAGCTGGAAGCATCTGAGGAACTGCAGATTCAACTAGCGGCGTCAGCTGCAAAGACCAGAAGTAATAATATGTTCAGTTTTTTTGTTTTTTCCTTCCTTTTCTATTCCTTTCTTTCAATGTTCATATTCTCCACACAGCTGTGAACCACTTGCTTTTTCTGTTGCAAAAAACCACCTTTTGAGGGGATCTTCTGTATCTTAAGCATATCATGGGGTTGGTGGGGAGGGTCTTACAGGTGAATTGGAGTCTGAATTGGAACGTCTCCGCCAGACATTGAGTGCTTCTCAAGCAGAACTTGGCAGAATGAGAGATGAGGTAGCAACTCTGGTGCTGAACGTGAGAATGAAAGTGAATAAAAGGAATGAACTGTGGTCTATGAACAAAAAGTTAGAGTCTTGTGGGTAGAGGCCAGTGTAACCATTAGCCTGTGTACTGGATTTCTGTCAGCAAGGCCAGAAGTGATGGGAAGACTTGGCCATGATTTTGGCTAGCACCTAATAACAGAGAAGGGAAAAGCATAGAGAAAAAAGGAGGGACAGGAAAAAAAACAGCAAAAAGATTACACACAACATGAAGAAAGAAATGGAACAAACAGTTAGGGGAAAACCCAAAATGAGCTATGATCCATCTGTAACTGGTTTTGCTGAGATGATGCTAAAGGGCCCAGCTTCAACTAACGTAAGTGAAGGGTTTTGAACATCTCATATGAAGAGTAAACACTTGTTTTCATTTGGTGGCTGGGTGCAGGCAGCACAACGAGCTGAAGAATTGGCAGCCTATAAGGTGCGTGCCTATGCACTACTCCAGAAAAAAGAGGCCGAACTATCAGCTGCTCAAGATTCAGAGCTAGTGGCAGCAAAGGAGGCTGCTCTTCAGGTTTGCCAACCAAAGTCCTGGCTCTTGTATGCAGTAACAATTGTGTAATGCCTAATTCTGTGGTCGAAGACTCATATCTGTATATTATGCAACCTTAGGCAGGGCCCCTTCCCATTGACTTCACGATGTGAGATGTTGGTTTTTGGTGGAGAACAGGAGGCAAAGAAAGAGGCTGCAGCAGCTGGAGCTGAGCGGGATCGAGCTGTACAAGCTTTGCAAGCTACTGTTACAAAGTATCAGACACAACTAGATGCAAGGTGGAGGCTGCTACTACTCTCTTTACTTCTAGTCTTGGCTGTTAGGGCCATGTCTTACCTGTAGGTCACAGTGCAACCAAAGGCTGTTGGTAAGACTCTGTTGTGCAATGCTTGTGGTTTAGGTACTGAAATCGATTTTGTGAATTACAGAGCAGGGGCCATCCTGGAAGCGGAGCAGCATATTCGTGAGTTGGCCACCAAGCTGGAGTCAAGCAAGTCCTTGATGCTGTCTCAACAAGTTGAGTGGCACGCTCGTTTGCAGCAAGTTGAAGAGACCTGTCGTGGTTAGTTTCCAAGACTTTTGAGAGTACAGAATTCAGATATGCATGCCCTAGAAAGTTCAAGCTTTTCTACGATTTTGGTTCTTTTCTCTATTGAGGACAGGTGTTGACTGCTGCAGTTATGAGTTCAACAAATCTGTGTTACTTTGCTGACACCTCACTGATAGCAATGTGTGGTGTTTTGCAGTGAGGTGCGAGGCTGCAGAAGCAAAGGCAAAGGTCAACAGGCCTGATGAAACAGAACTTGCCAATGAACTTTCTGCTCTTCACTCAACACATGAGCAGCTAAAGGTAAGGGAAATCTGCAGTCCTTGCATTGGGAGGTGTGTGGTTTTGTCAGTTTGAGTTTAAAGTTGTGCAAATCCTAGATGTGAAGTTTTGTGCTCTAGATGTTGAATATCATCAGTTCTCTTCTCTAGTTATTTGTTTGATGCGTTATGCTTTCTGCCAATAGCTTCTATCTTATAGTGGTCACAAATTGGTGATGCAGGGTGAGTTTGAGACATACCAGGATTTAGCCAATCGGACAATAGAGAGCAAGGACAGAGAAATTTCCCGGCTGTTGAGTGACAATGCGGCACTTCAGAAATCTTCACATGTGCATTCTCAGGTGCTGAAAACCTGCAGTTCTCTTTTTCTGGTTGCACTTTGCACGCAAGATGTCCACCTGAAAGCATCTAGGATTCATGGTTCACCCACTTGTCTTTTGCAAAGTATATGCATGAACCTGACTATAGCTTTGGGTTGGCAGGCTGCAAGCGATGCATTGGACAAATCAGGTACATATCTCAATCCTGCTGGCAGTAAGAGAGAACAAATTTGGGTCTTGACATAAGTCATGCTTTGCCATGCTTTGAGTCTTTTACTCGTTCAACCAGTTACACAGAAACCGAAAGGAGTGTTTGATTCTGATGAATGGATGGCCAACATTAGGTTGTTCACAGCTGAAGGTTCATAGTAATTTGACATGGGGTAGTGCTTGTGGTGGATGGTGCACACAAACAGAGGCACGAGCTCCAGTTGCCGCAGAGCAACAAATTTTGGTGAGGACTCCTGCTTTTGCTTTCCTATGCAGCACCTCATACCTACCCATCGCCTGCTAGGTTGGTTCTTGTGTTGGAGCTGGTGTAGATTTACGATCTGCAAAGTCAATGAGTTTCATGTATTACCAGATGGATGAGCTTCACTGCTTTCACAGTCCTAAGCATGGACTCTAATGTCCTCTGTTGTTTAGGAGGAAACCAAGAATCAAACATGAGACAGTTCCCATCCAGCTAGTGCCTTTGGTATCTTTACCATGTCTTATGTCCATGATTGCTCCATCCTGTGTTTCAGTTACTGGCTAGGCAGCAAGCAAAACGCGAAGAGGAAGTCACACAGTGCCGTCGCCATATTCTAGCTCTGCAGGTATTGGTTGCTTGGTAATTAGAAATCTGGACTCTATGTTTCTTGGAATTCATGGTGGGAAGCTCAGGATCCATGCTGCAATCTTTGCTAGGGATTAAGAACTCCAAGAGCTGAACAAAAGTTGGGTATTTTAAAGTTTCTGCAGGTTTTGCCAGCTTCCTGTTCTTCTTATGTTGGTGATTCTGTGGGCTGGGTGCTGGTGGTGTCTTTCTGTAAATATTACCCAGGAGGAAATTTCGGAGCTAGAGCATGAAAACCGTTTGCACTGTCAACAAGTGAGCTTTCACTAGCTTCTCTCTCTCTTGTACTATGGAATGGTTAAGCCCCTGCCCATTATGTTGGGGTAAGGCCCCAGGTGGGCCTGTTAGGGCGAGCTAGGCAACACATGTAATGGGCAAGGGCAAGGTCATTCCATGATATTAAGGTCAAGTGACAAATTCAAAGAATTGTACAACTAATGTTAAAACAGGCACATTTGGGTCAGTATTACGAGTGTGTGACTGTCATTGGAAGATTATGTCATGTAATGTGGTCAAGAAAATGACATAATTTGCCACCCCAGACCTTAATGTGAAACAAAACAGATCACAATAATCATCCTCCCAATGTTTTGCAATTGATTTCTGAGTAGTCAGAATACAATGGCACAATCGTGTGTTCTCTTTTGCAGTTTACGGTAGCTTACTGACAGACAGGATCATTTTACATGCTTGATCTAGATCTAGAATGTAAGAAAAGGTTGGGGAAAGAAGGAAGGAATGAAGGAAGGAAGAAGGGTTTTTCATTTGCTGAAGTATCTCTTTTCTCTCTCTCTCTGACACTCTCTCTCACTGTGTGTGTGTGTCTGCTTCCTCATGTGTGTAGGAAACAATGTTGAAGGAAGAACTTCGGAAAGTAGAGCGTGCACAGAAACGTGAAGGAGTTGATATGACTTACGTCAAGAATGTAATTCTAAAGTTGTTAGAAACTGGTACGTTCTCATAATCTCTTTCCAATCTCAAACCTGTTTTGCTGCATGCAACTAAGAAGCTGATTTTGGAGAAAAACAAAGTTGTTTGTGGCATGGTGTGGGCTTCACTTTGGGGGGGGCTCCTCTTTCACAAGTGGCACACTTTTTTTTTTCCAAGGAGAAAAACATGCTGAAGAAACTGTTAAGACTAGTTCCAAGTCTGTTGCAACAATGGCTTGTGAAATTGGAAAGGCACACCTTGCTAATGGGTTTCTTTCTCAACGTTTATTTCTGCAATCTGATTTTGAGGCAGGTGAAGTGGAGGCACTGTTACCTGTCATTGCAATGCTTCTCCAATTTAGCCCTGAAGAGGTCTGTCTTTTCCTGAACTGGTTTTCCTGTGTTGATGAGAAGCTGTTTCAAAGAGTGTCAAAATAGTTTTGAATTTGAACCCAGGGTTCTCTCTCTTCCAAGGTATGTCCTCCATTGATTCAAATTTACTAGCTTCCACATCCAGCTCCAGATTTGTTGAGCAACTTAAATGACTATGCACAGGTAAGAGATACTTACAGTGTTATGTCATTTTTGCAGTTGAGGCGGTGCCACGAAGCGTACAAGATACAAGCAACAGCAGAGGTACCGTTAAGTGGTGCAGCTGCTGTGGTAGATGCAGCTGCCGCTGCCCCACGTTCTCTGCTCTCCAGACTTACTGGTGTGTAGAAGTAGAAAAATTTGTTCGGTATCTTTCTACC
>Ga0209208_10011233_pt1 | contig 11487 bp, 6 predicted proteins | sample S1TSphfallax_3_FD_187694 | JGI IMG/M metagenome (GOLD analysis project Ga0209208, IMG submission 187694) | Host-associated microbial communities from peat moss isolated from Minnesota, USA - S1T2_Fd - Sphagnum fallax MG (SPAdes) (version 2) | ecosystem: Host-associated > Plants > Peat moss >...
GGGGTGTGTCACAATGCGGCCTTGCCATTTACATTAAAAAGTATACATCTTAAGGCAAAAGAAGAATTATGAAAACTCAAATATTTCACCATGTAGAAAAATAATCTTCAAACAAAATCCTCTAAAAAAAAAACCAAAATCCTTCAAGATATTACAACTCTATTATAACTAATCTCAAGTTTCAACACAAGCCAAAATATCATCTTTAAAAAATGCTCATATAAATATAAATAAATAGACCTAGTATTATTATTATTATTATTATTATTATTATTATTACCTAGGGGGGCCTATAAAAATCCCTTAAGCTACTATACTCTATAATGAATCTAAACACAATATCCTTCTCGCCTTGGTAGCCACGGCCAACAAAATGCCTGCTGTAGTAGATGTATGCATTTTATTTTCTGAAATGCCACCATGGGATTGTATGGGTTGTAAGCATACCTCCAAATACACTAAGAATTTCTTCACAGGTTTTGGTTTATTTATTTATATTGCTTCCTATATTGGAGGTGAGATGTTGTTGTGCAAATGGGAAAGGCTCGTTGAGGAAGAGGCTTATGAGCGCTGTCCAAAATTCCTCGACTCTGATGAGGCCTCTGTCCATATTTGAGAACTTAAATGAGATCTTGAGACCTGTTCTGTAATCTCTCTTAGATAGGCAGCTCCAATACAATAGTGAGGGGGGGTTTTTGGGGTGGTTGTTGATGATGCACAAGGTTCTTGTATGTAACTAAGAATTTGGAAGGGATTTGCCAGTTTCCATCTTTGCTCTGGACCACAATGTGACTCGAAATTAGGGTTGTGGATGAAACCTTATTTGGATGTAGCTGATCATGAATTGACAATTGTCGAAAGCTAGAAAGCAACAAACTTTCAAATGGTGAAGGGGGAGAAGAAGTCGTGGTTTGTTTGCTTTGCATTTGGTTGGTGTTTTGTTTTTTGCAAGTTATTGGAAATGGCGCTACTAATGGTGATTTTTATTTAGATGACGTTTGGTGATGGTTTTGTGTTTTCTTGTTCTTGATGTTGGAAGATTTGGAGTTGTGTTGTGTTACTTTTTTAGGAAGATGAGAGTGATGGAGCAAGGGGATGCTTGGTATAAGTATGGTGATTTGGAAAGAATGGAGGGCAAAAACACAAAGCTAAGTTTTTTCTTTAGATGTTTTGTTTTGTTTTCCTTGGGTGTATTGAGATCAAGGAAACGCAATTAGGATTTCTTGGTGGACTATTGGGGATGAATATCCCTATTGTCATGAACTTATTACTCTCTCTTTGAAGTTTTGTATTTCTATTGCACCATGAACTTCAAAAAAAGAAAGGTAGGTTTAAACATAACATTTAGGTGCCATATTGAGGGAGATGATGAATGCACTAAGGATTTTGAAAATTGTTGGAAGGGCAACTTAGCTTTGACATGTCTAAGATATTGCAGAAATTTTGAGGGAGATGTTTGGTCTTGTTGTTTTGGAGAAAGTACTTGTAGTTGTGGGAGCTCTAAGGGAAAAAATTGAATTTGAAGAGAGGTCTTGGTGTGAGTTGAAAATTTTGGTTGATGATAGATTTGGGACCTTGCTTTTCTTTCCTTGTTCAATTTGATGGGCAAATTAGGTATGGGGTTTTGTTTATCTTACTTGTTTAGGGGAGTAGTTCCAGATGAAATTGCAATGTTCTATAGATGTTGGGATTTGCCACAAAGATGATCATTTGGCTCATGAGAATAAAATCAAAGAGTGTTGATTTCCCAAAGTCCATAGTCTATATTTCTTGTGTTCGTTAAGGTAGGCAATAAGTTCCATTTAGATTCAATGTCCTTGTAACTATGTTGGTATCAACATTATCATTGTTTCTTATGATTGTGTTTTTCATTTTTTATTGATCAAACTTTGCAACTAGAAAAAAATTATTTCCTTCATTTTTTTTGTGACAACATATCTTCAACAAGATTTTGAATATAAAGGAAGGGCATGGCCAGAAGGGGTTTGGTTGTTTGAAGGCATGGGAAACAAGGTTGACATGACAAGTTTTTTCTCCTTGAAAACAAACAAATTCCCATTGACCTTGCCTTTCTCCTACCTAAAAAACTACCCTAATTTTAAGAATGAATCATCAACATCATTCAAAGACCTACCCATAGGACCTTACAAATTTGTAAAATACCTCACAATCCATGGGAAATTTTTGCCTAAGGAGTTACCTACAAATGCAAAGGAAAAATTAAATGAGGTTTTTACCCTTTTTTTTTGGCAATAACCCATTAGGTAGGTTATCAACAAAAGTTTTAAAGTTTAGATTTCTCAGGTTATCAATATCAATGTCAAAATAATATCCTTGATTAACAACTTTTTTTAAAATAATATCTGCCAATATGCACGAGGGTCAATTTTCAAATACCAAATTCAAGAATATTAATTATATTGATAATTATACATTAATTATAGGATATTTTAAAATAAGTAATTTTAATTTTTTTTACATACTTATTTTTATCAAAAATATGTTTAGTATTTTAAAATTGATAACATCCTTAAATGATGCCCATGTCATCTAGATAGGTTATTAAAATTCAAAATTGGATATATACGACCAAATTTCAAAAAAATCAATACCTAATTAGTAGGTTATTGATACCTAGACCTAGATAGTTACCTAGGTCAAAAAAAAAAACTAGTCAACATTAGTTTCTCCTAGTTTTGGATGGTTCTTATTTTTTGGAAGAACCTTCAATTAAAATTAATGTTTTATTTTCAAACATGGGGGTTCCCATGTATTAAGGGTAATTTTGTTTATAAGGGACCGATCTAGGTAGCACCTAAGGTTTTGGGTTAGATTGCGCAAATGACAAAAAAGTTGGTCATTATAATGACAAGGCAAGTACTTGCAAAAAATTGCGTATGTTTCTATTTGAAACAATGAAACTACACCTAACTTGCAACAATTATGTGTTTAATGCCTATTCACTACTCACATATACAACAATACTTTGTTTCTTCATGATTGGGCTTTTGGGCATTTGACATTGGACAAACCATCATTCCAACTAAACAAACATATGATTTCAATATTACATGTTACAATTAACAACAAAAAAAACTTGACAAACCTCCAAAACAACAAAATTCTAACAACAAATCCAACCACACAAAATTAACAACTTCCCTCAAAGTCCAAGGACAAATCAAGCCACAAATCAACACATGATTGACCAACAAGAAAAAAACTGGGCTCCAACATATGATTTTAACACAAAAAATAAACATATAAATTAAACCTTTATTGCAACATATGACTCCAACAACATATGACTTGCAAAACAAAACCACATTGACCTCCTAAAACCCTACACATGACAAAAAATAAATAAAAGGATAGCAACTCCAACATATGAATGATAAAAATTACAAAACAATTAGCTAAACAAAACTAACTAAATTTACAAATGACCCATAGTTCCCAACCCTAATTGAACCCCCATTAAAAACCATATGACCATTCATAATTCAACCCATTTCATAATAAGAAATTGTAGCAAATGTGAAATAAAGAAATACCCTACATTGCAACATTAAATGGGTCTTCAATTTTCAAATCCAACACTATAAATGCACCAAGAAAACAACACAATCAAAATTCTAGCACTAGACAAATGTTAACAAAAAAAAAAAACAACAATGATGAAAGCAAAAAACTTGAACCTAAAATCAAATGAAATCAAGCTTAAATTTTTTTCAAACAAATATTATTCATCAAGCAATTTGTTGTGATCTTCAATCATAATATAATCCCTTTCCAAAAATTTAGCCATGGTTTTAGGCTTCAAGGGTCCATCACATCCAACATGCATGTCAGCGGGCTAATTCTTGATGATGAGGATTAACCAATCTAAACTATCAATCCCAAGCCTAGATCATCTTACATTAATGATCATACTTGCAACACTAAAAATTAGTTTATTTTGATCTACGATCTCATAATGCCAAAGGCTTGACAAACAAACAAGAGACATGGGAAAATTACATTGCATGATTTGTGCACCAAACTAGAAGGTTTTCAATTTATGCTAGTTGCATTGACAACCATTGATATAATTGCAACTTGTTCTTCAAGGTGGACATGATTGCATCATCACAAGTAATACAATATGCCTAGAAAATAGGTCATCATCTTCAACTACCATTGGCTGATCTATTGTTACCTTAACATGGTTCAAATGAAAACACAATTGTAATAAAACAATACACACAATATTAATGTCATAATATGTCACAATTTGAATGGCATGTGCATTGCCCATGAAGTTTCGTATAACCTTCATGTTTTTGAAATGGGGGTCAAACACAAAATAAAAATGTTGTGGGCCTTGACTTTATCGTAAGTTAAAATAAATGACAAAAATGGAATCAAAATATTGATGACTCGTGTCATCATCTTCAACTTAAATTCTTACAATTCTAAATAAAAATTCCCACAAATCAACAAATGATTTCAAGCTTGAACTTTAGCCACATTAGTTTTCAAGTAAATTGTCACGCAACACTTAGGAAACGACAACAAGGAAAAGCTGGGGATCAATGGGCCTGCCCTCATTAAGGCTCCCTAGTAAAGTAGAGGATATGGTTAGGATAATGAGCTTGAAACGCAAAGCTTGTCTAAAGCTAGACTAAACGTTCTAAGCATGATATAATGGCAAGTGAGTGGTTAGTACGCCAATAACGTCAAACCTATAGTTGATGGCATTAGCTTCACTTTTAGTGTTCCTTTGTATATATATAAGTTTTATCTCTTCACACGAAATTCCACTATCCTCTATCTTATTCAAGTAAATTGGTTTTGACAACATTTCACTAGTTGAGCTAACGACTTTCACTTTCAACCAAATTTACCACCTACATGCCTTTTACATGTAGTCATTCCAAATGAACATAAGAAAATGCATCCGATAATATTCAATAGCCTTGACTTTGGTTTTGAAAACACAAAGTTTCACAACAAGGAATACTATATTTGCAAACAATAACCCAAGTTTGAAATATTGACACCCTAGAAAAAAAATGTAAAACTTATTGTCCATATTGAATGGAAATAACATTTTGATAACCTAATTTTTGTGGAATAAGATGATTTTAAAAGAAAATCATGTATTCACTAAAGTTTTTCAACATCTTTGTGCAAACCTTACAATAACACAAGATTTTTTCCATTCTTGCTTCCCTTTCCTAGATTTTTTAATCTACGTAATTGTCTTTTGCAACAATGATTGAATCTTTTTCAAATTAACTTGAAAAAATCTAACACATATTTTAGTATCATTAGTAGCATATTGGGTTGCCTTTGAAATGGCATGCCCAAAACATGACCCTACAAATGGGCATGCAATCAAAAGGCAAAACAAAAAATCACAAAAGTTAATGTAGAAGTGAAAGTGCTTGAATTAAACCTTTCGTCTTTGATGTATGCAATTACGTTATCAAATAAACCAAAAGAATATAAAAAATGTTTTATCTAACTTGACATGGTTACACCCATAGTTTTATGTACCTCAAAAATCTCAAGTGTCAAATGGGACATGGGATTATGTGAAGTGTTGATGAAACTAACAACCATAGCAAAAGTATCAAAACCCACACAAAACATCCAAAGGTCAAATGAACATGTACAAGTAACACGAGATGCAAGGCTTGGGATGACATATTTTTGGTTCTTTCCATCATATATGGGAACACTTCAATCACTGGTGATTAAATGGAAATTGTACACCCCCATACTATCACAAAACCAAAGACCTTAGCCATGGATTTTCAACAAAAAACAATGATCGATAAGCTTTTATAACATATAACACCAAGTCTTTCAAAAATGCCTTTTGTAAGGGATTATTTGATTTGTTGTAAGGGTGATGGATGTCAAAAACTTGTATATGATTTGAGAAGGGAGGATAATTGTTTTCTTTTTTGTAGCTGGGGGTGGAAGCATTATTAAAAAAACCCTTTTTCTTTTAGGTTTTCTTGTGTAACTTGTCTTAAAACTAAAACAATCCTTATTTCATGCACAAATTTGGATATTCATGACAAGCATGTTTTTTCAAAACACTTTTGTTATGGTTCTTGTTGTAGTTCACAAGCCCCTTATGTTTTCCCTAGGCATCAATGTGTTCCAATTGAATAAAGTGACACATAAGATGGCATCAGTTGAAGTCTATAAATGTTTGTTATTGCACCATTATTCACCACACAAAAAATTGAATAGGTTAATGATTAATGACTAGGAGACCCCACACTTTAGTTGGCTAGTAGTTTTGGAATTAAAATCTCCCAAACTATATCAACATTGGATGTCACCTATGATTCCAAATTCAACTTCAAATTGAAACATAATATCAATGTCATTTTTTTTATTGCATGAAATTGTTGTTATAGGTTGTGTGGCACTCATAAGTGCCATTGTAAACATCCTTATATGGGTTTTGTTCTATTAGTTAATGCCAATAAAAAATGGACACAAAACTTACAGCTATGGGAATTCTATGTCATCTTCTTCATCAAAAATTGTTACTAGAAATAACTACTACATCACACTCTTGAATGTAATAATTGAAAATGTGCAATGTGTATAAGTGTTATCTTTCAATTGTGGTTTGCAAAAGAATAAGGGTTGAATTTTGAAGAGAAAGGAAAAGAAAACATAAGAAATAACAAAAACCCTACTAATACAAAAACCTAATAACTTTTTTTTTAAAGGTGACAAAGAGAAAAAAACTTACATGCAACACACAATGACCATTGCAACAAACATTGCAATGAGTTTCCACACAATTTTATATTAAGAGTTTGCAACAATAAGTTCAAAGATGTAACAAAATTTTTGACCTAAAATAAGAAGAAGAAAAGATTCATGAAAGAAAGAAACTTAGTTTTGTTGGTTGACGACCATCATAATGACCACCACAATGAAGACAAGATGATTTAATACAAAAGCTTATAGCAAAAAGCTTGGTGATGTGGTTTGAAGATTGATGATAAACAAGAAAAATGAAATGATGAAAAATAATAGAAAACCTTACGTAAACACAATGACCATTGTGATGACCATGATGATAACACCAACACTCTACAAGAAAATATTATGATACAAAGCGTAACAATGTAACAAGAAACCTCAACAATAAGCAATAAAAAAAAGGTGGCAAAACTTGAAAAAAACCTTATGTTGTCAAGTATCACTAAAAACAAAAGAAAATGAATTTTTTTCGTCAATATGAGGTATACATAGGGTAATGCCCTTGGAATAACATGGTTGTGCACTTATTTTGGAAATGACCCACTCCTTGGGCATTATCTTACAATTTTTTCTCTTCTTTCCTATGATTTCTTACCTTTTAATGTATAAATTGGGCCATGTGGGATAGATTTAGTCAAGTTTGTTTGCATAAAACAAGCTTGTCAAAATACTGCCCAATGTCAAATTGTGTAAAGAACAATAACCACTGAGTGAAAAGGCTCTTATTTTTTATTAAGCAATAGTCCTCTTTCTTTCTAATCAAGTAGTGCTCTCTATCATTAGGTGATAGTCTTTTCTCTTTCATCTTGCAAAGTCACCCATCTTAATGTCTAGATTATTTTTGGTTCATGTTGATAAGTTCATCCTTGATCAAATTGATGAATGTGTTGGTCATAGGCAATTGACCAATGTTTTGGGATGAAATTTTCACGTAATCAATAGAGTCCAATCATGTGAGGATTTTTATGACGTTTTCTTTTAGGCCTTTAAAAATCACAAATCCCTTTAAGAAAGGTGTTGGATAATAAAATGTGCAAGGTAAAACCCTGTGATTTGGGCATTCTCAAAATAAGGGGCCTAGGATGAAGTGATGCCCAAGTCCAACCTTATGTTTGGGAATGTCCCACACCCACCACCCATAGGTTTTATTTGTTGTAAAACACAATGTGAAGGCTATCATGAACCTAAACATAAGTAGATCCCCATTCCAAGGAAGGTTTTTATGCTTATTCCTCAAAAGTGTGAATGAGGCATCTTACACCTTATTGCATGTAGAACTTTTCATCTAGATGCATGCATCTATGAAACATGCCCATCCATTACATGACACATATTATTCTAAATGTCATTGATACATCAAGTCAAGTTTGAATAAAAAATTTCTACTTGCATCCTATAGTAATGCATGGTCTCTTCCCTAAAGGCAAAACCAATAAAATCTCCTTTAACCTTTGTGTTGAGTTTTCATACCATCAAAAAACTTTGCCCAATTTGTGGTCTTTGCTTAATCAATTGAAAGGTTTTTGATTTTTTGAAAGATCAAAATTTTGTGTTATTTTGTGCCATAATTTATTATGGTCAAGCAAGAATGTTGGTGCATGCTTCTCCAAGATTGCAACATAGGAATTCATTGTGAATACAAATTCAACATATACAAGGAAATTCAAATCTTCAATTTTGGAAATGCATTTAGCAATTGTCTATTTGATAATTAGGTCATAACAAGTTATGAATGAGAATTAAAAAGGTGATCCCTATCCATAGGTACCATGACTTGAAGCTTTGTCCTTGCATCCTTTATGAGAGGAGGGATGGCCATTGACATGTAAAAATTCAATAACAAATTAACTTGGTTCAAAACTAAAATAAGGTGAATGAAATGGTGTAGTTTTATTTTTATTTTTTTTGTAAATGTTCATTTTGTCTAGATCATAAATTAGTTTACTTAATGCATTAAATGTACATAAAATTGCCAAATTAAAAAGCTAGCATATTTACACATATTACCAACTATCAATAAACAATATGTAATGGAACTTTCAATAATGAAAAAACCATGTCAAATTAAATTTCATTAACAAATTCCATTGAAAAATTGAATTCAAAATTGGGTATGGGGCCCACATGAACCAACACACACCAATGCACTAATTGGGGATGAGGTCATTATGGTTGTTCTTGGATGAATTGTAACCACAACCCCACAACATCCCAACTTGGTTAGTTTTTCAACACCCCCCCCCCCAGTGGGTTTCTTCTTTCTTAATAGCTACGATCATCATGACCTCTTTCTTATGCTCACTTTTCTCTCTTGCCACTACCAACATAATGTAGTTTACCTTAGTACATGAACTTTATGGTGAATCTCCATGGGATAAAATGAAGTTCCATACCTTAACTTGCAATACTTGCATGTGAGTCACAAAATATGAATGTATTGTATGGGCTAATCCTAGAATACCTACACATCCACTTTCATTCTTACATTTAGAAGATTAATGTTTTTTAAAAGAAGAAGAAAAGAAGTCAACCGAAAAAAAACCCTTACAAAACAATAAAAAGTCCCAAGAAAATTACTTAACAATGAAAATATTCCATTGCCAAAAGCATTTGCCCATTGTCAATTTAAGTTCTAATTAACATTATAGAAGAATACTATAATCACTTAAACATTTTGTTGTCTATGATTAAAGTTTCCAATAGCACGTGGGTATTGTATTTTTCTACCCATCTTTCATTTAAGCCTCTACTTAGATGGTTGCTGATAATTTTGTAATGCACCCCAAATGCAAATAGTAGAATATAACTTTATGAAATACATGCATTCAAGGTCCACCTTATATTTATCATCAAAGCATTAAAAGTTATTTTAATGGAATATGCCAAGGTTTTTGTAACACCTACATGTGGCAACAATAACATCTAGTTTTTTTGCATTGGTTGATTTAATAGGTTTAAGGGCTAATAGGTACGTAGGTAGGTTCATGTTAGTGGGTAGGTAGGATTGTTCAAGTAGGTGGGAAGTCAATCTATAAGTATTAGATTGGTAGTCGACAAGTAAGGTTGGTAAGTTGTAAGCATGTACTCATTAAGTAAGTAGGTTGATAGTTGATAGGTAGTCAAATAAGTACGTAGCAGGTTGGTAGTTGTCTATAGGTAGCTATGTAGGTTAGTATGAAAGGGGGGTGGAGAAACTACCAAAATATTTTAAAAGGATAAATACAATTTGTTAAAAAATTTAAATAGATTATATCATTTAACCAAGGATAATTAACTAAGGGATAGGTATGAGATGAAAAAAATGGCCCCATCCGCTAGACAAAATGGCAAATTGGTGCATTGTGGGTGTTAGTTCACTATGACCAATGTATGGTGGATGAAATAGTCCATAGTATAATAGTCCTTAAGTTCTAATCCTCAATTGATCAAAATCACATAAGTTCAATATTTTTTTGCTTAAATTAACATGTGATATTTCCTAAATCAATATTCATAATACACTAAATGTGATGCCAAATTAGAAATTAAAATATTAACTTTTTGAGTTAACTACTTCTATACATTGACCAAGAAATTTATGACCACTTTTCCACATTGTGTACTTTTCACAATTTGAATTCTATCGTACAAAAGTTATGAGGAACCTAGAGTCAATTGTGCTAAGATTAAACATTAAGTTTAGTAGAAAAAATTGAGTGCATGAAATGTTTTGATTCATCTAAATGAATTTAGATTCAAACATGGTTTTCATTTAAAAACATGATCCATGTTTAAACATTTTGACATAATTAAATTGAAATGTTTGAATGCAAATGAAACAATAGTTTTGATATTTAAACATATTATTGATTTGGACAAATCCATTTATTTAGACACTTTGATGCAAATTAGTTTAAAGTATAAATAGACTTAATATTGATGAAGGTACTTTAAACATTTAAACATAACATTTTAGCATTGGTTAAAGGACTTAAGGGGGGGAAATGGTTAGTCATTTTTTTACATATAGATCTTTGTCTAAATTTGAATTCAATAGATATAATTAACTTTGGGTTATAATTCAATTGAACCTTGAATCTTTGGGTTCAATAAAATAATTACCATATATATATACCTTTGAATATTGTGATTATGAATGATCATACTTGTTTTCCCTAATTAAGTAAGTTGATCGTAAATTAAATTTGGTCAAATATTGGTCATAACACTTTATGTTGACAACAAAGGAGTTGACATTCGTGCCTTAATTTTGAATGGCTTGTAGTTTTTAATAACATACCATGCTATGGAAAAAAGAATTGGCAAAACACACTATTTGCTAACATTAGTTTTGATTTTTTCCTTCATTTAACATTCAAAATTACATCTATATTTAAACTTAAATAATGAAATTCAACTCTTGGGTCACTTTTGATATTTGTATAAAAGTATTATGTCATTGAATGTTGTGATTAGTAATCATATTCATATTACTGGCCATTTGAATAGGTAGCTAAACCTAAGTTGGATTTATTTGAAGTGGATGGCATCAAAACATAATGTACCAATAGATTAAATTTGATTACATTCACAGTATTATATGTTGATAACCAAACATTTCAATACCTTAATTTTCAACAACATGATTTTTTGTGAAAAATTGTTTCAAATTATTTTTTAATTTTTTTTAAAAAAAATTATATATAAAAAAAAAAAAACCCAATCATG
>Ga0209208_10011234_pt1 | contig 11487 bp, 12 predicted proteins | sample S1TSphfallax_3_FD_187694 | JGI IMG/M metagenome (GOLD analysis project Ga0209208, IMG submission 187694) | Host-associated microbial communities from peat moss isolated from Minnesota, USA - S1T2_Fd - Sphagnum fallax MG (SPAdes) (version 2) | ecosystem: Host-associated > Plants > Peat moss >...
GCAGAAGAACACAGACGCAGCCACCGCATCCTTGTCATTGGTCACAATGTAATGGGCTCGAAGACGATCGGATTGAGCTTGAACAAGATCCAAAGAGCTTGACACTCTCTGAGCAACTACCATGTGAACATTGACGATTGGGTGATCACAGGAAGAATTGTGCACAACTTTAGGGTTTTGCTACGTAATCATTGTTTTGCAAGCATTTCCATCGTCGTGTGCTTTCCATCTCCGCATGTTTTGTACTTTATGCACCCAATCTGTTGTTGTGGCGTCTTTGAAAAGGGACCCAACTTTTAGCATATTGCGATTTTGTCACAAGAATGGAAAGGACCTTGAACCAGTGTACTTACAAGATGATTGAGAGGAGGGACCCTCAGAAGCAAAAAAAAATTCAGCTTCCCTCTGAACACTTCCGAGCAGGAAAACAAACAAGAGTTCTGGCATTAGCAAAGGTGCTTGGTGGGTCCCTTTGTCCACGACCCACTGAAGACAGACGACTCCGGTTTTGTTTTACGAATTCTTGGAGCTCTCTGACTCTCTATTCTCCGGCGCTAAGACTGCTTCTGGGCATGGAAACAAATCATTATTGCATGGAAGAAAATATATGGATAGACTGAGCTTATTGAAGCTTGATTGTTGCAATATGCAGAGTTGAGTACAATGAGGAGTAGTAAAGGAATTGGCCATGGTGGAGACGAGGAAGGCAGAAAGCAGAATGGGAAGTCGGTGAACATTCAACAAGAACCTGCAAATCTACATGCCGATTCCGGGAATCGGGAGTTGTTTTTCCAGTATTGTGGCAAGAAGATTTTGACATTCTTGTTGAATATGGATTAGAATTCAGAGTGTTTTTTCCAGTGTGGCATGTAGATTTGCAGGTTCTTGTTGAATGTGGGTTAGAATTGAGAGTGTTTTCTCCAGTATTGCAACATGTAGATTTGCAGGTTCTGGTTGAATGTGGGTTAGAATTGGGAGTGTCTTTTCAAGTATTGTGGCATGTAGATTTGCAGTTTCTTGTTGAATGTGGTTCAGAATTGGAGTGTTTTTCCAGTGTTGTGGCATGTACATTTGCAGGTTTCGTTGCTCCTTTCTCTTCAACAATGCCAATCCAATATTGGCTATTGCTCCAAAATATTGTGTTGAAGCACAATAGGTGGAAGGTTTGTTTGTCTGATGACTGGTAAAACTGGGCGATGCAAGCTGTGGTGAATTCTTGGTAGGTGTCTATCTGTTCTCTTCTTGCATGTTGCATCATTACTGAATCTGTAACGCATGACTGCATGTTCAATGATTGGTGGCTGCAAATCCAGTACCATAGTACATGAATGGCATTTTGTTTTATGTTATTTCAAATTTTTGGAAAATTGTCAGTCAACTATGTTGAAAATTTCAGAAAATCAGTTCTCTCTTCAAGGTTCTCTGTTGGATTTGAGTCAAGGTCTATAGGTTCAAATACAATGACAATCATGGAATTCTGCACACACATTTTTTCTTTTGCAAATAATATCACATTTTTTTACCTGCTGAAAATTTCAGAATTCAAAAATCTATTTGCTGAAGTTAAGTCATCAATATATTTTAATTGTTGATAGTTACTTGCTGAACTCAATCAAGATCAACAGATTGGTGGTTGTTGATTCAAATGGCCCAAATGGGAGCTGGTTCTTCAAGCAGAGTATATAATTAAGGTCACACAAAACATTGAATCAAGGCTCATCTGAGTGTTCAAAGACATGAAAAAGTTTACACTCTTTTCCAGCAATTGAACATACTAATGTTCTCTTGTCTTCCAGTTTTCTGCCCGCTCACTCAATGTTAGGCTTCAACCTGGAAAGGATATTTTAGCAGCAGTGGCACCATGTTTGGTACATGCTTGTTGACCAGGTCTCCTCTTGGTGGGCCCAACCTAATTTGAGGGTTGTTGCCCCCAATCGGTGACCATTGTAGTCTGAGGTGAAGTACAGAAAGATCTTTTTACCTGTGTATCTGAGTGTGAATTGCAAGTCTCTTCAAGTACTGAACTAGAGTCTTTCATGAAAAGAAAATACAAAGGAAATAAACTGCACACAATAATGAGCCAGAACCCTGTCTGTTAGTATGATGAGGAGGTTGCAAGGTTGAAATTGTATACATGAATGCTAGGATTTACACAAAATTCAGAGAAGCATGTGTTAAAAGCTCCTTGCAATTTGCATGCCTTTCATCCAAGATTTAAGTACTAGTTCACCAAGCCCTCCTAAAAACAGTTCAAGACACCAACTGAACAATCTCATTGGCCACAAAACATTTCTTCAGATCAAGGCACAAGGCACAAACCTATGAAGCTATTACAACATTTAAGTGCCAGTTTATTGAAGAGAACTCCTGAAGACAAATTGAGGCTCCCATTCTAACAATCTCATTGGGGATATCACTCTATCGGAGGAAGGATCCCAGCAATGAGTTGTGTATGCAAAATGGCAAAAAACTCCAAGCCCGGTCACAAAACAAGGGGTCTACTTGATCTTCTTCTTGGGCCTTAACTGTCAATCACAATACAAGCCAAACCAAAATCAGCAACCTCAAACACATCCAGTACAACCCTGTCAGACAATGATAATATTGATACATGTTCTTCACAAGTATTATATGGTTCAGAAAAAGCATAAATGAAAACGTGAATCAAAGCCAGCAGATCAACTCAGTAACAGTTACAAAAACTTCACAGCAGTAGGAGCTGCCAATTTCAAATAGCAGATCCAACCCAAACTATGTCTTGAACACAGCATATGGTGTGCACAAGTTAATTTGGCAGTCAGAAATATCTTTGCAAACCTGGTTACTGTGGCCACACTTCTTCTTCCTACAATTCACTGCGCGTGGGTGAAGCCGGGCATAACACCTGTGGAGAAAGCATTGAAATGCAATCAGAATAGTATGTCTACCTGCTTTGCAAAGTTGCAGCATGGATTCTCAGTTGCAGCACTGGACTTAACAGCACCACTAGAATGCTAACACCATAAACCAAGAAGATTAGACACAGTCAGAATACCAATCTCATTGATCTCTCTGAAGCTGGTAAAGGAGAAGACTCATGCTAGATGAGGTTGCTGAACCTAGCCCTAGACTCTTCTTTTATTGAGGCTGTCTCTCCTCAAAAGTAACTAGTACATTAAGATCCCAAGACGCATGCAGAAGTGTCCGTGTGTAACTCCTTGATTTCCATTAAATACTATGACTGCAGAAAATTGAATTCACCAAAGTACACAGACAAACAATATAGATTGCAACTAGAGAACTTACTTGCGGCAAATCATCTTCTCCTGGTTGTATTTCCTTGCCAAAGCCATCAATGATGGCTCAATGATTCCTCCCCGCAAGCGCAATACCAAGTGCAAGGTTGACTCTGCATTAGTCTCAATTCCATATCAGTATAGCTGGAAACTGGCAACAAAAGCATTTCTTGATCTTTGGAATCAATGGGGACTTAAAAATTATGTTCAACTCTTTCCTCAGTGCATGTCAACATTGTAAACCTCTGTTTGAAAGTCCTACAACGATTAGGATGTTAAAACCCCGAATTCATCAAGGAAGACTAACCTTTCTGGATGTTGTAGTCGGCCAAAGTGCGTCCATCCTCGAGCTGCTTGCCCGCAAAGATGAGACGTTGCTGGTCAGGGGGGATTCCTGTAAGTAACAAGAGAAAAACATAAAGCTACTGAGGTCGACAATCAAACCCGACGATAACACAGAAAGGAACGAAATACACCGACATAAGGTCGTGGAAAAAGAGACCAAAACTTTACAAACACCAAACGCCGCTCGTTTCCGATACCTCTGGACGCAAAAAACCGCGATTAAGCAGGAGAAAAAAAAAAGGAAGAAACAAAGGAATTGCTGGAAACATACCTTCCTTATCCTGGATTTTGGTCTTCACATTGTCAATGGTATCGCTGCTCTCCACCTCAAGCGTGATCGTCTTTCCTGTCAGAGTTTTCACAAAGATCTGCATCTTGAAGATCCCCTAGAAGTGCTTCAGATCCTCAAACTCAAAACAGGGAAAACAGCACCAGAAAATTCGGTAAGAAGCTCCGCAACAGCGGTGACGAGAGAGGGAGGGAGAGAGAGAAGAGAGATAGAAGACACATTTCTCATGGGAAAAAAAAGAAGGAAGAGGAATGGACCACAGCTTCGGTACTAACCTAAAGCCTAACCTAAAACTTACTCCTAACCTAGAAACCAAACTAAAATAAATTCCTAACCTAATTATCTAGCCTTATAGAAAACAATGTAAAACTTCTTCGTTACTTCAGCGTCCTGTAATCTTCTTTCAAGATAAGGGACTTGGGACCAGTTGAAGTTGCGAGTCACTTACACTTCTTTCCAAATGACCCTAAATTTTTGAAAGTATAATGAATTCATTAAAAATATAATTTGTAATCTACTTCTATTTATAAAAATAAGCTGCTCAGAATTGATTATGAAAATATTTTTACAACATTTAAAATATTTTCAATCTGCATAAAATAGCTCAAGGACTTCACAGCATGCAATCAGTTTCTTTCTCCATTGCTGTTTTCTGTTTGTTGATTTGGGACAAATTTCTGCTGATTATCTTGAGCATTCTGCTTTTGATCAACCATTGAGCAGTTTGGTGCAATAAACAATAACCCACAAAAAACTGGCGAGAAAGGCAGTTGATGATTTGGTGGAGGAAGACAACAGTTGCCAAGCAAGTCATTACACCCCAGAATACTGAGAAATTGTACAAGGACATTTTCAATATGTGATTGCTGCAGAGGAGCTGTTTATTACACAAAATTTTACAAGTGGAGTAGAAACTAAATAGAATGATCATAAGACATATCTTTGATGCTTCGTGCAATACTACAGGACAACAATTCTAATTCAACAAGCCAAGAGTGTTAAGGATATCACTACCATGCACTCATATTTGAAACATAATTCTAGCTCCATTATTAGAAATAATTCTACAGTCTTGCTGTTGTGAAATTTGAAGAGAGAAACAGCATCCTCCATTGGTCTACCAATAAGCAAAGAACCAAGTTACTGCTGAACAGGATTTGGTTCAGAAGAGGGCTGCTGCCCTTCAACAGCAGCTGTAGTTTCACCTGTACACAGACAAAGCATTCACAGTTTTAGATGACATTCATTCCATCTCAAGTTGAAAGAGGTAAGCACAATGACACACATGATTTTCATTCCAAATTGTTTTGACATATTCCAACCTTAAATGTGTAGACAACCTAGTTGGAAGTTCATGAATCTGATATATGCTACCGACCCTTCATTCTATCAACAACATGCACAAGATGTGCAAGCTTGACCTCTTTTGACAATAGCACTTTCCCACTACAATGTCAGTAAAATTCGTACACAGCATTCACCATCACAAAATCCTTGATGTAAAATAGAATATACCTGTGGTTTCAGTTGCATTTTCAGGCTTCTTGCCAAACAGAAGATCTGTGAATCGACCCAACAACCCAGCTTCCTTGTGAGGATCATCCTGAGCTGCAGAAGGTGAATGTGCACCCTGGACAGCACCAGTAACAGAGTCCTTGACTTGAGCTGGAAAGTTGCTGATTGTGTCTGTCACCTTATCAGAAAGTGCCTTGTGTTCATCCTTGGGTGTTACTTTATCAATGGCTGTATCTCTGGCCGCTGCAGCCTGATCAGCAGTCCTGGAAGCATAATCCTTGCTGATGTCAGTGGCAGACTGCACGTAACCCTTTGAGGAGTCATATGTTGACTGGGCTGCATCTTGCACAGCCCCTGTTGCAGAAGCCACCTTATCCTTGGTTGAGTCTGTCACAGATCCAGTGGTACCCTGAGTGGTACCACTCTCCTTGGACTTGTCTGTTGCAGCCTGTGCATAACCTTTGGTATTGTCAACAGCAGAGTTCAAGTAGCCTTTGGTTTTATCAGCTACTGATGTACCATCGCTGGCCTTGTCCAACCCTAATGTTGCCGCAGCAGCACCTGTCACAGCAGCTGCAGTTTCAACAGCCTTGTCTGTGTAGGTCTGTGAATCTCCAGTTGCATTGTTCAACTGATCACTTTTCTCAGCAAGTTTTTGTGTGTAGTTTTGTATATCTCCTGTTGTGTTGTTCGACTCATTGGCCTTCCCAGCAACTGCATCTTTTACTTGATTTCCAGCCTCTGCACTCAACCATGACAAGAACAACATGCTCTAAATCCTTCAAAACCTCAACATAAGATGTGGGACACATTCAGGTATGGTTGTTCCTTGGCCTTTTCACAAAACAAACTTGAGGTCAATGATGTCCTACAAATCATAGATCACATCTTTTGCATCTCTTTCTCCTAGCATTTAATCGTTCAAATTGTGTTCATTTTCAGAAACACATCCTTATACAACTGAGGAGAATGCAATTGTAATACCTTGTAATGATGCTAGGAGCAGCCATGACTAAATCTTTACCTGTTGCACTAGCAGGAACATCAGGACTACTTTCCTGAGCTTGAGTCACACCCTCCTTAGCCTTATCACCGACAGTGTTTGCTGCATCACTTGCACCATGGGAAACCTGCTGCCCAAGATCTTGTGCTTTCTCCTGCACTCCGGGGGTGTCATCCTGGGTGGTGTTAGTGTCCTGATCTGTTTTACCTGATTCAGTGAGCTTGTCATATCCCACAGCTCCTGCAGCAGCTCCAGCAGTGCCATAGGCGGCATCTCTCAGTCCTTGTGCACCTCTGGCTGCTTTCTCAGTGTAACTCTGGTTCTCTTCTGGAGTGGCACCACTGGAGTCCTGATCTACAGCTGCATCCTGAGGTTGTTGAGCAGCAGAACTATCTTGATTCTCAGCATTCACATCCTCAAACTTGTCTTCTCCTCCTGCTTTGGGAGTCTCATCAAATTCTGGACCTCTGCCAAAAGCCTCTGATTGTCCTGAGAAAACAAAAGGAAATTTTGAGATAAAGAGAAATTATTCAAAGAGTATGAGGAGGCGAAGGTTTTGCAAGGGTATTTGAAAAATAGTTGTAAACGTGGTAATGATAACGTTAATGTGCCTTATAACATCCATTTAGGTCGGTAGGCGAAGGGAGTGAGATAGTTCACCAAGAAAGATTCATTTCGAGAGCGCGCAAAAGATAATGTCATGAATAGCTTGAAGCCATAAACTCTGGAACAAAATTGAAGGATGAATATATCTACCACCAGCACTCTTGCCTTTGCTCCTGCAGAATGTAACCTCTGAAACCGGGCAATCGACTACACGGAAATCTTCAAGGGAAATCAAGCACGTTGGACAGAGTGAGGCATATACGTACCTGACGAAGGAGCTGAAGGATCTTCAGTCGCAGTGGTATCTGTGCCGCTTAGCTTCTCCTCTGGCTCCAAAGAGCGCGGTGTAGATTCTGGAGGAGTCTCAGCTTCGGGCTTGGGCTCCGGCTGACCACTCCCAAAGTCATCAACGTTCTGTGGGGTCAAATCTGGAGCAGTTGTAGGTTCTGTGATGGAAGGCGTAGTAGGCGCAGGTGGTGCATCCTCGGCGCCGGTAGGCAGCTGCAAGAATGAGAACACGGGGAATGAGTAAGACACCGACAGCTAACTCAGAGAATTTCTCAGATCTTGAATATCAGGAACAAGATAAGTTTCGGGATGTCTCTTCACCAAATTGCTCAGCTAAGTGCCGAGCTTCGAAGATCATATCCTTTCACAAGGAAAGGCAACTCGACGCTATATGTTTGAAGCTTAGGAACACAGATGAAGAAGCTCTGAACGAGCAAAATGGAGTGACTGCAAACTTACATCGGTCGAGGTCTCCTCCTCCTCTCCCTCATCTTCGTCCGGACCCCTTTCGTCATCATTCTCATGAGAGTCAGCCGGAGAATCAGACTCAACTGATCCGTCACTTGGAGTGCCGCCTGACTTTTTCTTGCCGACCTTACTCTTGATCTGGGAGACCTTGTTCTTGGTCTTGTCCTTGAGTTTCCCGAACATGGAAGTTTTCTTGCCAGATCCGCCCGTGTACTCCTCGCTGTTAGTGTCCAGGTTCATGTCCGACTCGTTGGTGGTCATACCTGTGTCTCGCTCAGCTGCAGGAAGAAAGTTCAGGCAAATATCACGGCGAGTAAGTCCCCTGCTAAAATTCAGCTCCTCTTGTCCACTGATCAAGCACGCATTCAACAGCACAGCTAACTATTACACCTTCCAAACACCACCATGAATTAGCAAACAGCAACAGAACACCGCTGCTGTCAGGTGCACACATACCAGGAGTGAGAGCGGGATCATCATACTGCGACATATTGGAGATCGAATCTCAAGCACCAAAAAACCAAAGTATAATTCTAATTTACGGCTTGCTAGGATTATAAGATTTGCTGTACCAATAGTTTTTGTCAATCGACTCTCGAAGATCCAAAATTTCCCGAGGAAATGCAGAGATCTGTAGCTAGAACCAAACGAATCGCAGAAGCGTTGAAACTGGAAGCAGCAATCGAGAGGCGCAGAAGCAAACAAGCAAACACAAGAGCGAGACTCGAGAGTAGATACACGAAGGAAAGTAGCAAGTCGAATTCGAACTCGGGACGCGAATGGAAAGAGGGAGAGCGGTGGAAGAGGTAAAGCGGCGCCACCTTGTTATGAAAGAGAGGCCGCAGATTGGCAGCTGCCACATGGCAAGAATCCATAGCCGCCACTTGGTTAAATTGCGGTACGTGGCGCTTTCTCAGACGTAGTCCATGCAGGAGAACGATCCAGATTGCAGTCCACGTGCCGTCATTCGGGACCATCTGGTTCCTGATTTGTTTTTCACTTTTACACGGAATTCAAAATCAAAAACTTTTTTCTTTTTTCTTTTCTTCCTTTTTTTTTCTTCAAAGACAAGTTTACTTTGGAGCCAGGAAATAACAATTCCAGGTTCCAATTTTACTTTCAAAATTAACCATAGTCAATACTTAATTGATTTACTTGAAAGCAGGAGAAAAGAATTCTCAGGGCACGGTTTTAATTTTTTAAGAGAAATCAATTACTTTTGTAGTGCCGATTGTTATTTGAAAATTAGCTTCAACTTTAAGTAATTAGGGACAAAAAAATTTGGTAAACCAGTAATTTTTGTGGCTGCTTATAGCTCAATCCCTAAAGGGAAAACAATTGATCTAAAAACAAGAAGGGAAATTTTTTAAAAGAATAAAAATTATAGTTAAAGCACCCCGGTCGGTCATGTTAATGGCAAAAGCCACTTTATCACACAAACAACAACATTTATCAACACTATCACATATTAGCAACAATCTCGACATCACCGTCGAATTACATCTGAACCACACATCTTTAGTCATGTAGACACCAAGCATCCATCATCTTCACCCTCCTTTATGGCCAATAAGATTTATAAAGTTTTTTTTTGGCTAATCATCACATTTGCAAACACCATTTGAAATTATTGTGATGCATGTTCTATAGTTTGGTTGATATAAATTTTATTTGAAAACAATATAGGCTCTACAACCTTTGGATTAATAAACCTTTTTAACATGTGTACCAACTTTCTTAGTGTATTTGCAGGTAAGTCACACACATTAATAAGATTTTACCCTAGGGTCAGTTTTGTTATTAAATAATCCTTTAAATAATAAAAGAGATTTTTGTGAGAATATGAAGAAGTTGAGATGTGGAAATCCATCATAATTATTGCATGCTCCAATCTGGATAATTTCATCTGTTGTATAACAGTATCATAGTAGATCATGAAAAAATGAATAATTTTAAACAACTCAAGTTTTTAAAACATATTCTAGGGACAATGGTTCATTGGAATTGGTTATGTAGGATGGGTATTTTGGTGATCGTCATTGTGACAATTTCATGTAGGATGGGTATTTTGGTGATCGTCACTGCGACAATTTCATGTAGGATAGGTATTTTGGTGATCATCACTGCGACAATTTCAGAGTCATTTTGGATTATATGTATAAGTAGGAGGATTTTAGAAGGAGGAACAATTCAATCTCTTGCATTTTTACTTTTGATCTTCTCTTTGTAATCTGATCTTTGAATCCAATTGTGAACTTTTGCTTTTGCAAATAAACATTCTCACATTTTATTTTATTTTATCTTTGTTTCTGTTTCTTAGAGTTCAAATTTGAAATAGATTAAACCAGTTGATGTTTGTAAGCAAGTTAAAATTTATAAAATAAAAACCTTATTCTGTTTAATTTGAGAAAATAGAAAACACCCTTGGCAATTACATATATGAATACACCCAAAAATCAAGAAAACTTAACATTGATTTAGCTCTCGGTATAAAATATCCTCAAGAGGCCTTTTATGGGTGCAAGGTGCCTCTCACTCCTATCACGTCGTATGGTCAAGGTTAGGGCAACCTTGGCCTCATGCTTTAGGAGGTGTAAGGCCATGGTTAAGGGACATTCTTGAAATGTGGGGCCAGACTTGGCTATTACGGCCTACTCCTAGGCCCTTAATTGGAGAAGGCCCCCCATCCTAGGGCCTTACCCTACACTAAATTTGGCAACTGCTTTTGTTATAAGGTCTTTTCCATATACTATGTAGGACACAGGCCTTCCAGTAAACCATAGGTACCTTTTTAATTTCTTTCTCCTATTATTATTGCCTGATGTACTTTCTGACGCAAAAGCTAACTATTTCAGTTCCAAAAGGATACTTGTCAGAATTGGCAGGTGCACTTTATGTGTAAGGTTTATTTCAGGGCGCTAATTTCGGGAACGCCCTCACTCCAAGGGCGTTACCCTACCTAAAGCACCAGTACAATGTTTCTGGTCTTTTCTATGATACCCGGAGGGTATCCACCAGTGTTTTTTTGGGACGAATTATTTTCGCCATTTTGTCAAAATAATATTGAAAAAATAATATTCTGTCACAAATTCCTTTTTTTTTTAAAATTGCAAAGAAATGATTCTTTGTAGACCACCAAAAAATTGTCACACCTGCCTAGATATGAAAGGGTGCTTAAGATTTTTTACTTTCATTATTTTGAATATTGTCAAATTTGGCTAAATATACTCGTCACTTGAACAACATCACAAAATTGAAAACAAAAACATTGCTAGCCACTAAATATCATGAGAGAAACTGAGGGAACGATAAAAAAAAAACCCAAGTGTTTTGAATAGAAATGCCCCTTGGATCTGGCGAGCATTTCATTTTTTGAAATGGCTTGCCGTAAATTGCAAAGGAAAGATTCTGCTTGATAACATGGCCTCCATATACACTAGAAAAATTCTGCCTGTGCTTCACGAATTGCAGGTCAACAATTGTCACAAGTCGTAGAAGTGACATTTATTTTCAAGATCAATAGAACACATAAAATTTCCCCATTTCATTAAAAATTTCATCAGAGTAAAGTCACCTATCATTGCAATTTGTCTATTACCCATACCTAAGCCTATACCTTATTGCCACACATTTTTTGACTGGTGAGTTTTTTGGTGGTGAATTTTCATTACCTGGCAACCCAAAAAAAAAAAGAAAAG
>Ga0209208_10011235_pt1 | contig 11486 bp, 7 predicted proteins | sample S1TSphfallax_3_FD_187694 | JGI IMG/M metagenome (GOLD analysis project Ga0209208, IMG submission 187694) | Host-associated microbial communities from peat moss isolated from Minnesota, USA - S1T2_Fd - Sphagnum fallax MG (SPAdes) (version 2) | ecosystem: Host-associated > Plants > Peat moss >...
ACTCAAAGTAAATTTTGACTCAAGGTTATCCACTTTATTTGCTTCTACCTCAACAATGGATTTATTTATCTTCACTTGAGAAACTTGCATTTCTAACTCTTGTTTTTCTCTTTTGATTTTCATAAGTCTCTTTTCAGGCTTTGTCTCTTTTTCTTTGACTCCATTTCAAAGACCCTCCTTTTTCAACTTTGCCCACACCTACTTCACATCTACCTCATGCAAGACAACCCCCAAACCTTAATCACTATGAAAAAATAGAAAGCCAAATGGTTTCGAAAATAATTCAAACGCCACATTAAATTTGCCTAGTTCCCAAAATTTCAACATCCAAAGGCAATAATTTCCTCAATTTTTTTCATCTCAAATAAATATTATTAGAATATTTAACATTTTAAAAATAATTTAATTACTCCCAAACCTGAAAAGGTATTGTAATATCAAGGTTTCACATCTTTGGGGGCAAGATGGGGTATCATTTTTAAGGTGCCTAATCAAATTCCACATCTTATTCTTTTATTATTTAAAGGAAAATTGAACCAATTTGTTTATGCCAAATAAATGTTTTGCGCACGAGCATTTGCAAAACAAAGGATTCGTGCAATTTCATCTAATTTGTTACACAATGTTAAGGCCCTTATTTTGAACATGGATGCACATCCTAAGGCCTTACCCTCGTCCCTTGCACCCCCTTCTTTAGCAAGTTTTTCTATTTTACATTCCAATTTCACTAATTAAAAATATTTGGAAAAACATTCTAAGAAAACATGAAGCATTTTGAGGACATGAGTCACCTTTTCACTTCTAAAAGGCTTTTAAGTACACCTTACTTACAAGTGTATAAGGTGCTCACACCTTGGGGCCTTATGTTACATGTAAAACATGAAAAAAAATTATGTCTCTATAGGTACAATATCAAGCAAAAAAAATCAATTAATGTTTTACATTGGGGAATGCCTTTATCCTTAGGAAATACCCTTCTAATAATTTTTTTGGGCAAAGAAACACCAAAATGCAAATAGAAAATTGAACCTCTTAACATCCCCATTGTAAAGTTAGGGCCTTAATCCACATCAAGTCGCTTAAGCCTAATGTTGTCAAAATGGCAGCATTCCCACCTTCTCAAAACCATAAACCCAACCATCACCTCTTTCTCCCCCATGTCGTCATATGTTCATTAAAAGAGGTACCATCGCTTTAGAACTCTTCACCATCACACCTTCCTCCTTTTAAAACAAATCATTAGCACTTGGCAAACAAGGCCTACCTAAAAATTGCTAGCATTTTATGTCCATAAGGATTTTATATGCAACATCCATTTTTGCATGGTTTTGCATGGAGATGGTCTTATAATTTTGGTAGAACCATTAATTGCATAATCAAATTTTTTGTTTGTGTTTGCAAGTTACAACATGTTTGAATTTTAACTAAAAGTTTTCAATTTCCATGTCATTATCCTAACTCCTTAATTGCATTTTTGTTTTGTTGCAAGCTTTGTGCAATAAATTTAAAGTGGAAAATATAAAAATTTAAGGTTTCAACTTTTTGTGGTTATTTGATTTCTCATTACCAATGTTTTATGTTATTTTTTTATATGCTATAATCTAGACCTTAGAACCACCATACACACTTCCATCATACATGCCCATTTCCAAATGCCAAAATTTTAAAAATTCAAAGTTTTTTTTCCCTTATTTCCTTACCCATCAAGATGGAGATGTTCAATTTTCACAATCACCACCTTATTGCCAATTGTTTTAATGATAGCCCATGTCGCAACCCTAACCTTGGGCTCACAACCAAAGCAAGGGCTTACAAAGGTGCGGGCCAAGAGTGAAGCTCGGGAGTCACATTTCATGCTCCCAAGAATGTGGGAGAATGTGAAGGAATGAACCCCCACATTCCCAAGTGAGCTCCCACTTTCAAAAAGCAATTGCAAGGGTCAAAAGTCATTGGATTAAAAATTTCCTTATGTCATTGAAAAGTTCTTGGAACTTAGATGTCTTAAATGGGTTCGCATGACCTATTGGGTAATTTATTCACAAGTTATGGCCAAAAGAAGGGCTGGGAGTCAAATTGACAATTTGACTTCCGACCATTAAAAGTCAGGAATTGCATGACTTTCTTATGTTCAGGTGGCATGCCACATACTGTTGGAAATTTATTGACAAGGGCTACAACTTTGCTTTAGATCTCACCTCTATCAAAGGTTTTCACACAAAGTTATGGGCCCCCAAAGTTGCGAAAGTCCCAACTTGAAAAATTTCGGGACTCCTATTTGGGAGTCTTGGGACAAAATGACATTTGGGTGCTAACCCCATGGTTAGGCACAAATCATACTATAAGGGAGAAGGTGGTGACTTCTCGCAAGTCCAGGTCGTAATGAGTCTTATGAATCTGTGTTTGCTCGTGGCTCGTCTATGCACCAAAAGTGCTTTAGCTATGCACTAACCAACTTGTTATTTGATTTGTGCAAGTCCGTGTGAGTAATTGATTTGCTTGTCAATCTTCCTAGTCCCAAACTCAAAGCTCCAACATGCCCTTCTACCCTCGAAGTGTTGCGAGCCAATCAGTGCACACCAACTCCTTCTTTTTCCATTGTTTTCACCTTTGGACTTGTAGTTGAATCCATCAAGGAACTTAGGGGTGTGTCAGCCCACATGGGTCCAAGCATAATCAAATATACTCACAATTATATTTTTTTGGTTTGAATGACAAGTAACACAAAATGTATTACAAAATTGTGAAACATGTAAGTTGATTGAGTTAAAAGATTGAAATTAATATGATTCTTACTCCTATCCTCCTATGTAAGAAAGAAATTATATAATAGGTAATCAAATAGGTTATTATGTTATGCAAGTAATTATACATCATAGATTTACAACGCAATCTTTTATAAAAGTAGGTGCAAGTAGATTAAAATAACTTCAAAATGTAAATCTAAAAGGGAAAGGCATTAAACATACCATAAACTTTGTGAAAACATGTTTTTGCAAGTTATTTATTTTACTTTTGGAATGGAAGTAGTTTTAATATGGATTTCACATATGTATTGAAATGTACTTTCAATGCATTTTTAAATGGCAATTGCTCATCAAAATCTAGTTTCACCTTCTTATAAGGTTAATAGATGGGCTAGAATGTTTAGTATTGTAATAAAGTGTTATTTTAAGTTACTTCATATTTACATGTGAATGCCATATAATTAATTGCATGTTGATTATTTTTTCGGTCTAATTGGTTGTGCTTTCATCAACCCATCATCATTTATGATTTAACTTTTGAAGATCCAATAAAAGGTCTAAATTTTTTAAGGTGTACCAAAATCTTGTCACAACATCACCCTTTTTTATCTTTTTTACCTAGTCCTTTTTACCATGTAAATACACATCTATGGATGATTATTATGGAATCTAGAATTGTAATGCCCCAAAATATAATCCTCCTAAATTTTTTGACAACTTTTGACACATTATTTTTTACGAGCATCAAAATATAAAGTAAAAAAGGACTACAATAAAGACTAGACCTTTTTCGTCATGTGTGGTACACCTTAAAGGAATTTCACCCTAAAAGGAAACCTTAAGAAAAGGAAATTATATGAAGGAGCAAAAAAGTTCCAAGATGGTTGGATTGTTCACTTGTCATCACTTGAAAATGTCATTGATGACAAGGGTTTAATGCATCGTGATTAATGTAAGAATTGCACCTATGTGGAAAGAAAATAAAAGTTCATGGCTCCAAAGTTGGATAATTTTTGTAAACATGTTAGCTATTGAAAATGCAACGCTTCAAAGCCTAGAGTTGAAACATGTTTTTATTAGTACATCAAGGATTCAATGCATGTCAAAAATGAACAAGCATACATTGTTCATTATCAACCTTATATCTTCAACAAACTTTTGTTGATGTGCCTTATAAACATATATGCAAAAATGTGCACTTGTTGTGCCCTTCCACTTTTTTACTAATGGATGTCCCATGATCAAATACAAAAACATGAAAACTTGGTTGCAATTGTTAAACATGGAAAACTTTTCAAAAAAAATAATGTGATAACTTCAATTAATGCATGGAAAAAGTCACACACATTATCTTGTTGAAGGTTACAAAAGTTACATTTGTTACAACAATTTTCCTAGTAATTAATGTAAATGAAGTCATAATAATTGACAACACCCAATGAACATCCATAACCTTGTATATGGTTCAAGCATGGAAAAGGATCCCCATCCTTCTTTTTGTAGAAACAATTCATGTTTTCGACACATCTAACAACATTTTTTCTTTAATGTTGAAATGATTTCAAGTTGGAGGAATGAGGTGGGAAATTGGTCAGTGTGGGGTGTGATGGGGACAATGTTTTCTAATGCAATCAAACAAGTGTGATGTTGCAATTCAAGGAAAAGATTGCCCTTTTGTGAATGACATTTGTTGGTTTGTTCATAAGATTAATTTGGTGGTGGTTAGTTTATTGAAGTTGGATTTAATGCATTGATTAAAAGTTATTTTACAACATCTATATGTTTATTTTGCTCACAACCTTAAAAATTTGTAAAGTTTTAGAAAGCTTTTGATAACTTGTTAAACACAAAGGGCAACAAGCTTCTCAAAAATGTCAAAACAAGGTGAATTTCCATCCATTTTATAATGAAACATGTATAGAAAAATTTTATTCCCTCATGATCAAATTACACTTTGAAAATGCAAAAATTGAGATTGCAATAAGGAACTTGAATGCCTTATGTGATATTGAGTTCATGGTTAAGCCCCATTGCATTTTTCAATTGTTTGAATGTGTTCATACATTGGTTAAAATTGCATGAGGCCTTGAGGAGGAATGACAACCTTAAACGTGCAAAACACAATCATTGTTGTGTCTGATTTTATGAATTTCATCAAGCTAGCCCAAAATGATATTTATATGTTTTATTGCAATCCATATGTCAAGTTTGGAAATCCATATTTTGACAATTTTAATTATATTGAAGCCCTAATCAATGAAAACCTCCAAATGAATTGGTTTTTAAACACATAAATGGTGGACAAGATGTTAGGTTCCTTGTGTTTTCATTTGTTGGACACAAATACATTATTTACCAAACTACTATTGATGGCATTGGAGATTTGCAAATTGTCACCAAGGCTACTTTCAACTAGGCTATCAACAAAGTGAAGGAGGAATGTGAAGGGTAATTTAGAGCTTCATTTCAAAGTTTGAACACCATTTCCCATCACACAAAGTTTTGATTGCCTTTGGTGCCATTTACTTGTAGTTTTGGGCTAGGAATCCAACAAAGGCAAAGGAAAGCTTTCACATTCACTTGAGTGTGTTGAAACAAATGTGTCCTTTGCCAAGCGGGTGATTAAATGGTAAATTTGTGCATGCCTTGCTATCAATTCAAACATTTGATTTGCAAAAAATTGATTTCAAGATGACCATGGTTCATAATTCCAAACTAATTTTGTGGAAGGACAATGATTTGAACTTAATCACCATGCTTTCATGTAAAGTTTCTACATCTACCATCTTTAACCATAAGTTCTCTAAATATATTAAATTCGTCAAGATTGATGATGTCCAAGTCATTAGTTTTGTCAAAGATTAACAAACTTTCAACATTGTTAGTTTCATGAATTGTAATGAGTTGCAAAACATGTTGAACAATCATTTAGATCTACATACTAGATTTTATAATCATTTGTTTTTTACAATGCAATTTTATTCATATGAACATGCCATTGCCAAATGGCAAGGCAAATTCCATTATTGTGTGGATGTGTAATTGAATCCTAATACTAAATTCATTGAAATTGCAGGTAGTTTGGAAATAATTTGGATTGTAAATTTGGGTGGAAAGTCAAGATGTGCCATAATTTTCATGTGGTTTGTGTGTGTGTGTGTGTGTGTGTGTGTACATATATATATGTTTTTGTTTGTTTTTATTTAGTACCCTCATTTCAATTTTGGTGTGCATGGAGGAGGCAAATATTGAGGTGCACAAGGAAAAATCAATAATGGGTTTAAGTTATCACCTCAAATTCTTAACCCTTATGTATTATTAAATAATCCTATTTTCTAAACCTTGATATAGAATCAAGATTTTTTAAAGATTTTTCATTAATCTAGTAGAAGTGATTTTCATTTGGTGTGTTTGTAATATGTTGAATGTATGCAATAATTTAGATTGTAAGAGATGATTGCATTTTTTTTGAGCTTATTTACCAAGTTTCAATCTCATTATTTTCTATGTGTGTTTAATGTTCCATTTCAAATTAAATTTTGTTGTACTTTGTGCAAATATTACATAACATTTGAAGTAGATCACATGATTTAGAATTTGGATTTTAATGTATAATTTGAAGCACAAGCCTTACTTTGGTAATGAATCTACTTTGTCATTTATCAAGTTTGTTGCATCTTAATTCAATTGATACCTCACACAATTTTCTCAAACTACTTTTTTAATGCATGTATTTTAATTGGTTTTGGTGGAAGTTAGCTAGGCTTGGAATTATAACTAGTAGCACCTTTCTAGGGGTGGGGGTTCAAATCACCTTCAAGGTTCAAGTTGCTCAAGGTTTATATATTCTTGATGTGATTTTGTTGTTGTATATGGTGTTGGAATTAATTTTAATTTTTTTTATATGGTCTTCATTGAAGGTTTGATTATGTCCATGATGTCAAATAGGTCCATTGTCCAATTCCTCTAATCTATAGTGGAATTTGTTGTTGAATCCATGCTTCCAAATTTTTGAACAATGAATCAAGTTAAAATGGATTCATGAGGCATGACTTTTTTTTTTAGTTGAAGCATATTACGTGGCATATTTTCAAAGTTAAAAAAAAATCTAAATGTCATTTCTTTAATGAAGGTTTAATTCTTTAGTAGAACACACTATTAACTTTCTTGTTGGTGTTAAATGTAGCCAAATGTACACCCTCACCAATCCACATCTCACCAAATACAATTCCTTGCAAACCTACATCTCACCTTTATGTTGCCATTGCTTTTGACCACCATTATTTTGGTTGTAAATGCTATGTAGGCATTTGCAATATGAACACAACATCATAGCCATTTGTTAGTTTAAGAATACCTTCAAGTGGGCTCCACCATATGCAAAATTTTAGCCACCTATGCTAATTGATCTAAGTTGTGTAACCACATCAATTATTAACTACACTTGAAAAAAAATGGTTAACCTTACTTTTAATGTACTTGGAAATAAGTTTGAACTAAAATCCCAAGCCCCATAAGACCCATCTTTAAAATTAGCAACATTGATGCCCATTATCAAACCATACTACAATAAGAATCAAGGGGATTTGCATATTTTATAAAGGCAAATAATCAGCCCAATCCATGAATATCATTCCTAAAAAGGAAGTATATTATGCCTACTCCTTAGGAATGGGAAAATTCTTACACCTACAAGTTCAATTTGAAGTAGTTATAGGTATAAAAACCTTCCAACTCTCCAGGAGTAGGCAAAAGAATTATACCCTTTTTTATATCTCATGATTTTTATATGTTCAAATTCATGATAACTTGACTTTTTGCACCATGATGGGTAAAGCCCATGGGTGGGGACATTCCCAAAATGTAGGGGGTTAAACTCGATGGCCACATAGTCCTAGGTCACTTAATTTTGAAAATGCCCCACCTTGGAAATTTACCCTACAATTTAGAACACAATTATTGACATTGTGAACTCCTCATTTGTGCAACATGATGTCTTTCAAGTTTCAAGTGGAAAAAAAAGAGTTAGCCAAAGGTTTGTACAAGTTAGTCATGCACAAAATGCAAAAAATGGTTTCTCTTTACCCTTATGGGCATTCTTGATTAACCTACATGTGCCTCAAGTACCAAAAGGCAAGAAAGAGACATCAGTTCCTTATATTTGTATGAAACATTCAAAGAAATTTCCTAGTTCGTTTAAATACCACTTGACCTAGGTTTTACCCTACATTTAATGAATAAATGTATTTGAAATTTGGGTTTTAGAAATTAAAATAACATTGAAACACCATTCAAACTTGGAGGCAATTCAATGATAAATCAATGTTACCATACACATTTTTATTTTGGATTCACATACAAAATGTTAAATAACGCAAAATTTGACATGGAATCATTGCTAGTAGAGCATGTTATTCAATGTTAAATGAAAAGGTTATTAAAATCACATTATAAGTAAACATATATTTTAATTAAAAAAATAATGTTACCTCAAATGGCCAAAATCAGCATAGAAAATCATTGTTATATTCCAAGGATATTTCTATCTCCCAAAATTTTTCACACTAACAAGAACCAACCTTGTGCATGTGACCAAAATGAAACACATTTCTTTTGCTTGTTTAAAAAATAGTGGGAGTGCTTGGCATGATGATGTAACAAACTATAATTTGTTATAGAATGTGTTGGATTAAAAATCCATGACTTTTTTGATGGCCAAATATATGTATTTCATAACATACCATATATTATTATGTAAAGGTTTGAATAATTATCATAATTATCAAGTCCTTTAATCGTTTTTAAAAAAATAATGAAAACATTGGTTGCAATGTTTTATGCATGCTTTTGAGTCTAATTCATACTCATTATATTCAATCCAAATTATTACATGTGTTTTTATAATACATTAAAAGGGCATCATGTAAAAAAAATTGAACTTGTAACATTAATACAATTTTTGATATTACAAACTTGAAAAAATCAAACATTAGTTAGATAAAGAGTGGTTCATGTTAATGTAGTTGCATTTTTTTCTCATCTTGTCATGAATTCTTTTTGGTTCAACTAGTGCTCCTAGAAAAGTAAATCCCACTTTAATTTCCCTGGATCGGTTTTTTTTGAAAGCTCAGTCGAAAAAAGTGACATATACATGGCTTCAATGTATCATAACTTCAAGGTTCATCACTACACAACAAAAGGTCTTGCAAACTTGTGATTTAAATAATCTATGACTAGACCAAAAGAAGATGAAACAACATGTAGAATAATACTCAATTTAAAAACACATGCAATAACAAACAACAAGTGTAAACATAAGAGTAGCAATAATGGAATCGTTTGGCATCACCATCTCCAAGTTTGACAACAATTCCGATTCCCAAGAATGTAATTACATTCATTACTCCACCCAATTGCATCAAATAAAAACCATTCAAATCCTCATTCAATTTGCAAGAACCTACAATTGTTAGAAATTGCATCATCCACATTATTGAATTGATTGACGTTATTCATGAATTCCATATCTTGTTAATGACAATGCTCCATGAAAGAATAAACACAAAAAGGGAAGGGGAAGTATAGTCAAAATTCACACATTCCGAATTCATAGGCCTCTATGGAAATCCAATCCAAGAAGCTTCATTACCCAAATTAAAAGCAAAAAAAAAGATTTCTCATTCATTACAACAAAGAAAAAAGAAGACATTGATGCACCTACCAAGGTAATCCTTGAGACCAATTTGAAACAATTGTGACAAATGAAAACACATTGTTGCACATGTCATGGAAAATTTTGATTTTTTGTTTTTCTAGTGCAAATTTGATTATTTTTTAAATTTTGTGTTAAATTTCATCAAATTTTCAATATTAAAAAAATGAAATAAAATGTTTGTTAGCATCGTTGGCACAATGTTGGCTGACACTAATGTTAAAGCCACTAAACCTAACTATGGTTCATGATTGAATAAGTGTAATATCTTTTCTTTTTCTAATAATTTTTAACATTTTCCAACTTCTTCTTTGTAGTAGTGCTTTCTTGTAATAAAGTTTTTGATACATTTACATTCACACAAACTAACCCCAGTTAAAAACATTTACCTATGGGAAATCTAAACCCTCGAGGTTAATAAAAAATTGAAATCATCTGAACTATCTTACTTATATGATCCAATGTTGGGTGGTTTTTATTTTATGAAAAAATCTTTTGTTCTCGTTTTAAAAATAAAAAATAAAATTTTAGTTCTAGTTTTAAAAGAAAGTTAAAATAATTTTTATTCTAGGTGCAAAATAAAATGGAACTAGGTACCTATATTTGAGTCAAAATTTTCAAAAAAATAATTTTAATTTCAATTCCATTTTTTATTTTGAAATATCCCAACTGGTTGTAGTATAGTTCTTATTAATCTGGATGGAACCAATGATTAACTATTAATTAACCTCTAGTTATTCCATGGTCTTAGTCCCATGTTCCCGAGTTGATTATTTTAACATCTAACCCCAATTTGTTTATGTTCACTTCTTCCCTTTGAGGTAATTTTTTTCTAATCCCATCATCAACTTGGACAAAATTACTTGAACATGGTTTTTTGGGGTTTTTTTTGTTCTTTATGTGTTCCATCAAGTTTTCAATGGGTTCCTAACATGTTCCACCATATGTTCCCAATAACATTTCATTTCAATGCATATATTTTCAACCTAAGTTTTACTCATGTAACTTATATAAATGAGAATATTGCATTATATCTATTTTGGGATTATTAAAAGCTTGACTAGTTTTTTATGTGAATTTATAATTTAGTGTAATTAATTTGTTTTTTATGTAATTATTTACGAGTTAAGTTTGGTAATTTATTTGGTGGTTGGGTTTAAAAATTTAATAATGGTTTGGTGAGTCATCACCAAAATAGTCACAACTGTAATTAATGTGTATGATTCACACATGATAATTCATGTGCAAAGGTTTTTGCCTACATGATAACTACATGATAATTGATGATTTTTTTTTTGCCCACATGATAATTCACATGAAATTTTTTTTGGCGACATTAATGTGCATGAATTAAGGATGTTGACCCATTAAGAAAGTTTTTGCACAATGATTCAAGGATGATGACTCATAGGATAAGTTTTTGCACAAATTAATGTGCATAACTCAAAGTTGGTGACTCATTAGAAAAATCATGTTACAAATCAATGTGCATGTTGAATCACATGATGAATCATGTGATGTGTAAAACTTTAAATTTTGTTTGTTTAATTTCCTTTCAGCTAGTATATAAATGGGTGTTTGTGACCTTTGGAAACACCTTCACTTGATGAACACAAGTTGTTGTATAAATGCAAAGTTTTATGGAATAAAATTGTGAAGGGAATTGAAATTTTTGTTTTGAAAAGTTTTGGCATAATTTATGAATGTGTGAAATCTATGGTAGGAAAATGGTGTGGCATAATAATTATACATAGAAAATAAAAAGGTGAGAGGATATTTATGCAAACAAAAAAATTGATTTCCATAGTTATGTAATAAGCATAAATAGTTTCAATTCTAAACCCGCTTGCGGTTTATAGACCCATCACAAAGGTTAAAAGAAAATAAAACTTTGGGGGTACCCACAACTAATTTACATGAATAAAAAAAATACCCTCAATTTGAAACAAGGGTACTAGTTTGAGTTGAAAATTATATCAAATTTGCAAATAAAAATTTTATGTAGCCAATGGGAAGGCTCAAAGGGGGGG
>Ga0209208_10011236_pt1 | contig 11486 bp, 6 predicted proteins | sample S1TSphfallax_3_FD_187694 | JGI IMG/M metagenome (GOLD analysis project Ga0209208, IMG submission 187694) | Host-associated microbial communities from peat moss isolated from Minnesota, USA - S1T2_Fd - Sphagnum fallax MG (SPAdes) (version 2) | ecosystem: Host-associated > Plants > Peat moss >...
AGACTAGGGTTGTCGTGGGCAAAGTAACTGGAAACATATTTATTTTTAGTTGCTTTTTTGGGGGTGGGGGAGGGCTGGGTATATTATCACTGTGCCGAAATTTCCTTGACACTTGTGGACACTAATAAGAGAACCGCGTATTGTAAGGTAATACAATGAATTCCTCCGTTTGGAAGGAAGTGCAAAACAGGGGTAGCGTCGTTAACAGCAGGAAGAGCGCGGTAAGTAAAGAGCAAAAGAGCGTTGCGAACCCAACAAACCGGAAAACCAAAAAAGAGAAAAACAACAACGTGCGCAGGCGTCAGAAGCCATCTGGCAGTAGAAGGGCAAAGAAGCTCACAGCTGCTCATGGGCAGGCCAAGGCAAGGCAGCAGCTGCCCTGGAGCTTTTGGCTCCTTGCGTCAGCATTTCATAGCATCTAGTAGGCTCGGGGTGACCCTAGCTCTACAGAATTTGTAACTCCTGCGGAAACGGTGCGCACTGTGCTGCACACCAAACCGAGTAATAACCAACCAAACGCAGGGGGAGCCTTCATCATCGGCTTTGACAGGGGAATTCCAGGCCTAAGTTCTATTGTGTATATATACATCAACCCCTTGTCTACTGCTTTGCAAATTCAGCTTTCCAACAGATCCGGGGCTTTTAGCTGATATCTAGATACCTCTGACTTTCCAAGAGTGGCTAGCTGCTGTGAGGAGCTCAGATCGATCACTCACTCACTCACTCACTGTCTGCAGCTGGTACGGATTGATTTATCATCGCTTTGTATTTCTGCTTGCACTCATACATCGAGACTTCAATAGATTCTTGCAAGCAGTAGTAGCAGCGGCAGCAGCAGCTGGTGTTCCACTCCACCAAGTTTTTGTAAAAGCAACAACAGCTTGCACTAATTTCTAGACTACGTGTAACTAGTCGCTGCAGCTGGTACTAATTCATACTTGAACCAACTTTTGATTCACACAATACATACATATATATATTCAGTCTACTAGTGGTGCAGCAATAATTTAGGCTCATCATATGAATTGGACAAGAGTTGCATTTGTAATTAGTCCCTTAGTACAGGACCTGTACTGTGATCGATCTGTATTTTGTGGTAGTTACAACTGTGAATTCCTCTGCTACTGTGTGGATTACTTATAAATTGTCTGTTTTTCGCAAACAGATCATTGAATCATGTTGAGAAATCATCTTTTGCATTTCGCATAATTGGGTACTGTAAGCTATGCGTGATCAGCGGCTGATTCTAAGTCGAAGCTACATTGCGATCATAGTTTACTGACTAGAGCTCTGTTTGTACAAGCTGCGCGTCTGCAATGTTGCAGTAGGACTTTGTTGTTTTGTGTAACGCGGCAGAAGTGGTCCAGTTCTGTGCACATGAATTCTAATAACTCGATTACTAGTATTCTGCTGGATTCAATCGTCATTTTGTCCAGCTTCAAATCAAATTCTGAATGCAGATGAAAATATTTCTCATATTATATAGGAAATGTGAAACTGATACAGAATCCTGCATTGTCGTGTACTAGCTAGCAGCAGGTCGCGAACATCGGCACCCGCAAAAACAAAAATTCTCAAGACCGATCGAGAGGGAATAAGATTCGGATCACAGCTACTGATTTTGCGAGAGAATTGAATTCGACATATTCATCATGTCAGGCAGGTATCAGAGTCGAAGCAGCAGCTCGCAACGACAGTACCGAGGGATACGGATGCGGAGATGGGGTAAATGGGTATCGGAGATAAGAGAGCCGTCGACACGAACTCGCATTTGGCTCGGCTCATTCCGTTCAGCGGAAGAAGCCGCGCACGCTTACGATGCAGCTTTGGTGTGCATAAAAGGACGAAACGCGCAGCTGAATTTCCCGAACCACGCTCCCATCATTCCGCGAGGAACCCCTGGACGCTACACGACACGAGAGATCCAAGCAGCTGCAGCAGCGTCAGCTGCTGCATCAGTTGGACGTCCCTTCAGTTACAGCGATTTCTTGTCCCCGGAATCCTCAGACACATCAGACACAGAAGACCTGGAAGACATCACGTATACGGAACCAACGAGCAGCTACAGCCACCAGCAGCAACCGCCAATTACCCCATGCAACAATGTGACCTATTACAACAGCAGCAGCAGCAGCTGGAGCAATGCGGGCCCCCCATTCGACGACCCTTTTGAGCGTGAATGGGTGAACAGCATGATCTACCCTCCAGGTCCTAGAGTCGACTCCGATGACGACGACTCCTCCTTCGTTGAGCCGTCCTTATGGAGCTACAGACGATGAAGAAGAAGAAGAAGATGGATAGAGCAGCTGCTACTGCTGCTGATCGATCACTGCAGCTGGAACATCCATCTCTAACTAATTCAATCTCTAGCTTCTTCTTCTTCTTCTTCTTCTTCTTCACGAGCTGCAAACTTCGTCACTCATCTTAGTAATTTGCACTAGCTGCTGATTTGTCAGAGCTTCAGGTCAGCTTCTGTTTTTGTTGCTAATTTGACGTTGTGCATGCAGCATTGAAGCCTTCTTCTTCTTCTTCTTCTTGCTCTTGAAGAAAATTCTTCTCTCTTGATTCCAATACATACTAACAATGTAATTCCAGTGGAGTACAATTAGTCTGTCATTGGATTTTTATTATCAATTATGGTGCTAATTAGCCATTTCTAATTACGAGATTAGGATGACAATTAGTTTAATTAATTCCCTGACAGTCCAATTTAGAGAGGCCAGGAGATTTAATTTAATTTTGATCTGATCATCAGTCTGCAGCTTGCCTAGTATAGCTGGTACTGTACAGCAAATGTTAGGCTTGATGGTTTTGAACTGTTTATATGCTATATGCACTTGTGTGTTTTACAAGAATATTCTTTCCCGGTCAATTTTGTGATGTTGCCAAATTGGTGATCATCTCGACCGTTTAGCAGGATTTAGCCAAATTTCTGACAATAAATGAGATATTTTCAATTGATTTGTTGAGAACTGTCCTTTTGGCTACATACTTGAACCATGTCTACAGAGAAATCCAGCATTTTGTTGTTGTTGTTTTTTTTTTCTTTTGTTTTTTTTTTTTTCTAATTCCAGAGACTGAAAATCTCAAAAATTACTTTCATTTTCACATTTAAATTCTTAATTTTGCTTTCTGGATCGTGCGATTTTGCCAGTAAAATAAAAGCTGCTGCTTGTTACCAATGCTTGGTTTGGTCAATTTTGTGTTGTAGATAAAGTGGTGAGCATCCATAGACTTAGGAAAGATTTAGCCAAATGTGGCTATAAATATCCTTCTATAGTTTTGGCTACCTACTTGAACCATGTAGAGAAATTTAGTGGATTGTTTCTCTAATTCTGACAACTGCTAATCTCCAAATTTACTTCATTTTAGCAGTTTAACTTTTAAATTTCACTTCTTTCAAAATATTGCCAATAAGGCTGCAAGTTGTTAATATTAGTGTTTTTTTGGGGTTAATTTTGTTATTTAGCTGAAGTGGTGATCATCCATAGGAAGATTTAGCCAAATTATGTGGCTATAAACAAAATCTGAAAGCAGAAGGAATTTATGCATCCTTCTATCATAATTATTTTGGCCACCTATTGGTTCACATCAGTTTATTTCTTCTTTTGGCAAAACATTTTGCAATCTTGCAAAGTGTTTTTGGAGAAAAAAATTGGAAAAATCTTTTAATTTCAGTTTGATTTCTAACTAAATTTGCTGAACTTTATTTTTAAAGCCAATTATTTCACCTTGCAAAATTGGAAAAACATCACTGGTAATGGAATCAAATATAACAATCTGAGAATATAATTATGTATTGTCATAGTTTTTTTAATAAAAAAAGTTATATGATTTATTTATAGAAAATTTGATAAAAATATATCACCATACAATTTATGTTGGGTTTGACGATGTTAACAAACATGCTTAATTTCTTTAAAAACTTACATATCTTGTATATAGCCAAATTCGGGCCAAATACATCCTTGTATGGATGATTGCCACTTCAACTACATCACAAAATTGAAAAGGAAAGAAAAACACTAAAGCCAGGTTGGGGTGGGAGTGTCATTCCATGGCACAAATGGAGTGACTAATGGTGCAGAATCTGCCAGGGTGAAAATTCACCCAAGCAGATTCTGCCCAATTTGAAGAGAGAAAATAAAGAGCCCAATAAGACCAGGTTGTGAAGAAGTTCCATTGGACTTAACTGTTCACTCTGACATTTTCTCAGTTGTGGTGGTTTTGATCTTTGTAGAGTTTGGTCAATTGACAATCACAAAATAAGAGAGGCAAGAAAAGTGTTATCACAAGCTGAAGAGTACCTCAAAAACGTGTTTCAGGAATGACAAATGGTAAAAATAGGTGGAATTGCATCAAAGCTGTGACACCCAATGATGTGAAAAATGGATACAGGTAGTCAAAATGATGAAAATTTTATAAATCTTTTGCCAAAACTTGAAAGCTCAAGCTCACTCTTCAGCCTAATATGACCAATCACCCTTTTATCTATGAATTTGGTAGTTGTTTAGTGACTTAACAGTAATAATAGATGGTTTTTTCTTTTCGTAAGAGGCCAAAGAAGAAACTTCAACTTGGAGTAAGTTGAAGTATTTAGAACATTTGTGCAACCTCTTCACTGCCTTAGACCACTTTTAAAATTGTAACAAGCATCGCAAACATGTAGAAATTGTAAGGAGCAAAGCAATGGATAATGGGTTTAAGTTAATGTACTACATTGAAGTTCACTTGAAATTTGAAATTGCCAATAATGAAAGCTTTAGTTTGCAAAGCTCCAAATTGTTGACATCCACAAACTAGGATGTTCAGCATCACATGTGGATGAATGCATGATGAACCATTGTTGCCGGTGTGACTAGATTAGTTGGACTTTGTCGCGATTGGAATTCAACATTGCAATTGGAATTTGTCATCTAGATGACAAGGAGATCATAATACAATTTCAACACTCAGGTTCCCTGTTTTGTAACTCATCTACAGATTAGAATAGGTGTTTCTTCTTTGTTTGAATGTGCCCACACTGTAACCCTTCCAAATAGGGGTGCAGAACCAAAGTCCTCAACAAGGTGGTGTGTAGTGTGCATGTTTATTGTTTTGCAATTTTTGGGCCAGCCAAGTAAAAGTTAATATATACTTGAATTTAGAGTGAAATTCTGTCTCTGAAAATTAATTCATAAATTAGAAATGGTTTTTTTCACAAGAACTTTACAATTAAACCCAGAAGGGGAGGAAAGGAAAAAGGAGGAATGGAAAAAAATACACTTAAAAGTGGACCAATTTGTCGGCCCTTTACATTGTGAGGGCCTAGATGTTCACAGCCATGGCTTGAATCTCTGTCAAGATATGAAGGCGTGGGGGATGCCACCGGTTTGGTGGGAGTCCATTGGCTTGTGCACTGAAGCTTTTTACACATGCCCAAAGGGATGCAGGGAGAGGGAAATTACACCGTATAAAGTCCCTGCCCCCAAAATAGACTAATTTTTGTCGGGCCAGGTTTTTACTTTTATTTTATATAAATAAAAATAAAACACAACAGAAGGCATACAAGCCAAATGGGCTCTTTATTTGTGATATGAATGGGTACTTAAGGCTACGGACCAAAAGGGTACTACTTTATGAGTGTTCTTGTTGTTGCTACATGCAGAATGGAGATGGTTGTATTCAAAATTTTGGAGGTGAAAGTTGATAGAGGTAGGCTTGTCATGGCCTGTATCCCCTTGGGAGCAAAGGGCCATGCCATACTACTGATACTGGTAGTGAGTGGCATGGAAGACTCTGCCTGTGAAAGAAGAAACCTTTTCAGGTCCACCTAGGTATTTTGGCACTCCTCTTGACCACCACCACCACCACACAACTCACAGCCAGAGCTGAAGGAAGAAAAATGGTGAATTGGTGTGGGTCACGTAAAAAAATCTATATTGTAAGCATGAAATGAGATACCCTGTAAAATGCCTTATGACAAATGGTCTAAGCGAGAGACTAGATGAAATTGAACTCAGGACTAAAGAGAAATCTTTGACTTTTGTGGATTGGCTCTTGGGGGAGGGGTTGCTAGGAAATCGTAAACCACTAATCTCACACTAAAAAAAATCATAATTTTTCAGAAGGTTTAACTTGATTAAAGTGTTTGCATTGACCAAAAGGGATGCCCACTTTTATTAGAAACATGGGGCATGAAAAACGCACAATGCTTTTGATTGGTTATTTTCATTAAGATGACCTTTTTGACCAAGTGTCATGTCTTACATCTAATCAAAAGGGACCCAAAAAAAAAAAAAAGTCCATTAAGATGACCGTGGCTTAATCCATGTTACATGGTAAAAACTTAATTCAATTGGTCATATTAATTTGACACTTAGTATCATTGGTGAAAATTTGTAGTGCATGTGAAGGGCACCTTACATCCATGAATTTCCCTCTTAGGTATTGGGTGGGATATTATGCCTACTCCTCAGGGGTGGGAGAGAAATTTTGCCTACGTATAGGTGTAAGAAGCCTCTCACTATTGAGGAGTTGGCATAAGAACCCTCCCATTCATAGGCTTCGTGATCAAAATAGTTTTGGTTCATGATAAACTATTGTGGACTGTGCCATTGGCCCAAGTGTTATTACGTTCTCAACTGATTTTTCCTTCCAAAACCTGGTTTTTTTGAATTTATTTGAATTTTCAGCAGCAGAAATCACTTAAAAATCAATATCTGCTACATTCTGAATCCAAATCTTACCAAATAAATTTCATTAAATCCTGCTTATCAAGATCTTTCCAACAACATGAAAGGCACATTCCAATCCCTCAGAATGTTTTAGCTATGATTTAATTTAATATTCAGTGGAAAAATAATTCAATAATCAAGAACTTTTGCACCGCAAGTCCAAACATCATGGATCCAAGTCAATGCACCCCTCCTCGTTGAGAGCTTTCGAAAGAGACCAAGAACATGATCTGAAGCACCCCGATTCGGTGGATCTCATTGGTACAAACAAAACAAACAAACTACCTTGCTTCATATATTGATTTTGCCTTGTGCTTTATGCGAAGTCCATGGGTGGGGGACATTCCCAAAATGCGAGGCTGGACTCAACTATCACCTCGTCCTAGACCCCATATTTGAGAACGCCCCCACCCTAGGGCTAAACCCTACACTTACAAACATAGGTTTCCTTCACCTCAGCTCCATGTAAGCAAACTCTGCAAATGTAAGCAAGCCTCCTACACACTGTTGCTCTATAGTGATAAGCACTGAGACAGCCAGTGTTCTTCTTCACCGATCACCCTTACAAGATTATGCCTACTGACATGCCACCAATAATGCCCAAAGTGACAACTTTTTGTTCTTCACACAAAACATGTATTCAGAGACATCATTCGGAGTACACATGTTTGTGAAATAACCAATTAATTTTGAAAATTTGATGTGGAAAGTAGAATATTTGAAAAGATGCTTCAATTTCCTTTGCAAAATGTTTTTTCCTTGAAAAAGGTGTGTTTTGAAATATTCAACATTTTTACAAATTATATGGGTAGCGTGGAAGCTGCCAAGCTAATAAATACAATGCAGTATGTAGAGAAGTACAGCCAGGACAAAAGTGGTGTTCCATCCCTACCCATTTCTAAGAAGGATGAGAAAAATATGTAGCCTACGGTCAACTGCAACTGTTGCGCACGAGTTCAACCATTGGGTACAAAAAACAACTACTATAACTTTCTTACCGGAGTATTTGGAGCAATTGAGTTGAACTTGTTATGTGATTGGATGGGGACCAAGACTTCACCGCGTTTCCTTCCTTCCTTTTACTTGCCTGGATGGTAGAAGAAGAAGTTGTCAATTTTCACACTAAAAGAAAAAGAAGTCACGATAGAAAATGGATTTTGAACAAATCCTCATTATGGGTCCCCCCGTCCATCTGCTGCTTTAAGGAATCCTTCTAGTTGCCCTCATCCATATCTTTTTTTGTACGAAGTTTCCTTTCCTCTTTCTCAAACACAAAGCAACATAGAACATAGATACTGGAACCAGTCAGGTCATGTTGCAGGTGAGCCAGTTGGCCAAGTGAGACAGGCACTACCTTCACATGTTACAAAAAGAAACCCTAAACCCCCAAAAGAGAAGGGGTACAAACCAAACAGTGTTTACTAGGAAGCCCTCTGGCGCCTGTTTCTTTCAGGTTTCCTTTCATGCATCTAGTGTAGAGCACCATGTCAAGACAAATTTACATCCATCCATGTCTACAACTATATAGACATATAATACCCCATCCATCCTTATGATTTAAACACATACCCAGCAAGTGTTTTTTTTGGGGGTGAATTTTCGCACTTTGGTGACAAGCAAAAAATCCAGTGCTAATTGCTCAAAGGTTTTCTTTGGAAAATATACACAAAAGTTGCCATATTTTGAGGGGGAAAAGAAAAAGGTTAGAAGTCGCCAGTTTGTTTTTTAGACAATGAGTTCCAGCAGGTCGCCAAAACTAGGCAGGATTTCAAAATATTTGTACTGTCCTCTCTACTGACCTGTAGCCAAATTTGGCTCATTCCTGCAGTCCCCTTCTTGACAAAATTGAAAAAATAAAAACCCCATTTACCCAGTGACAATAATGTCACAAACTCAAAAGTATTTTCTTGGCCCACCAGCAATATTTTTTGGAACATGAGACACACCACCCAACATAGAAGCCTAAATATTCTTCCCTCCCCCAAATAGAAGCATGTTTGTCATCTTCCCTTGGGCACCCATTTTACAACTTAAATTACATGGAAATTGAAACATGACCAAACAATATATGATAAATAAAGACATGCCATTGGGAATGTCTTAGGGAACACATTGGGACCTTGAGGAACACTTTGGGACCAAAAAACAATAAACCTCCCCTCTCTGAAACCCAAAAGAAAAGAACTAAGGCTCCCTGAGCCTCTTCATTGGTTGCATGAAATTTCTAGTTCCAAAATAGTTTGTCACCCATTTTCAACCTGGACTAATACCCTGCATTATAAACTGGAGGTACTTATAATCTAGAGAGATCTGTTGTTATCTTCTGACTAGTGTTACGTGAGTATTTGATTTTGTTGACAACCATAGGTTTTTAAATATTTCAGAATTAAAAAGATCCATATGTTCAAGTCATTTAGGAAAAAAAATATTACATTCAAATAGTAATAGCTTGTTTCAAGTTATGTCCACAGTTACCTCATAGAACCAACAATTTTCATGAGAGAACTAACATTTATTTAAAGGTGATTTATTTGATTCTTTCAAAAAAAAAACTAATGACCTGTGGTAACATTTCAAAACTTGTTCTTTGATTTGTTAGAACTCTGGTTATGAGTCGTAAGATCTGCCTTAAACATTGCTCTAAGGGGTTTATGCCATGGTTAAACTACGGGGTTTAGGTTCTTCTTGTGACCTAGACTCAACCCATCACCCTTTTTGTGGAACCAACATGAGGATCAGACTGCAAAATTAGCTTTTTTCCTGGAACGGACACTAGAACCTTGAAAATAAACTCTTGAAAACATATTCAATTTTTTAAGGTAAGCACATTGAAGGTTTTTGAAGAGTGAGCAAGTAAGCTGAACTTTATTTTATACATGCCGTAGTCTAGGGTCAGTTTCCACATTGACAAAACAAATAATTATTTATTTTCAAAAAATGAAATTCATTTTTTAAATTTTGAAATTATTATTATTTTCATCTTCTACTATAACATTGTGATATGAGTAGAGAAACTATTCAGAGTGTAGTCTATGATAATTACAATGATTTTCAATATGTCAACTTAATATTTTCAGAAAATTTCATTTCACTATTTTGAGGATTATTTAATGACGAAACTGACTTTAGGGTATGGTAAGTGATTGATTTTAATTTGTTGTAAAACTTGGTACTTTCACATACAAGAAGTGCCTTTTTTCCCCCTCAATGGTGTGATGTAGTTGACATTAAGGTTAAATTAGCCAAATTTGGCTATAAATCACATATGATTTAAGTGAAAAAAGTTTAAGGGTCCTTCTATGCTCTTGATACTTACTGGAACCCATTATAGAAATGTGAAAATTCATTAAAAAATTTCTTGAAATCTGGAAATTTTGAGAATTTTTTTCATCAAAAGTCATTTGTAATGTTGAATCAAATTGATCAAGCTGAAAGATTGCCCAAAAAAGGCCTCCAAAAAACCATTTTATACAAGCAACTGACATCTTGAATACATGTGACCAAAATATGTTACAGAAAATGAAAACTGATGTAAGCAAGTGTGAATACAAATGATCCAAATGCACCGCCAATTTTTTTAATAAATTACTTAAATAACCAAGTAACCAAAATGAGTGAGCGAAAAATGTGCAATGACAAAGCTCATACAAACAATCAAAACCTTGAATTCAGGCAATTAAGATGTGTGATTGAAAATAAAGAATTAAAAATGTGACTAAATTTTTTATGCCTGCAATCTAAAGTGAAAGCAAATATTTTTTATAAAATTTTAGGTGCTAGTAAAAACTTGATTGAAGTGACTGAATGTACTTGCAAGTGTGACTCAAAGTAAAAACGAGTAAAATATATTTTAACGTGTGATCAAAGTTCGATACAAGGGATTGAAAGTAAAAGTGAATGAAATATTGATTACAATTATTTGCAACCAAAACTAAAGTTCAAGATTTCTTTTTGTTTCTATGGGTGACCAAAAACATGATACACATGACTGACAATAGAAATAGTGAATTTAATTTCTATGTCCATTCAAAGTTTGATAGAAGGCATTATAATAAAAAAACAAAAATCAACTTTCATGTGTGATGTTAGACTTTATACAAGTAACCAAAAAAGTTTTATGCACAGCTAAAAGTTTGATATAAGTGACCGAAAGCAAATTGAACCAACAAAAGTGAATTTTTTTGTACTCAAAACATATAATCAAAAGTATACATAAATAAATGTTCAATGGTTTTGTGTGATTGAAAGTTTGATACAAGTTATTGAATGTAAAAGTTATGAAATTTCATCTTTCTGTGTTATATTGAAAACTTATTACATTAAATGGCATGCACTAAGAAAAATATCAGTCACATGTATTGTATGTAATCCAGATATTGCTTGTATTTTTAAGGTTTTTTTGGGCCATTGAGTTTGTTTCAATTCCCTGCCATTGTATGGGAAATGAGAGATACAAAGTTTAAGGAAAATAAAAGCTTGTGTATTGGTGAAAGCCGATATTATATCTCATTTTAGGCTTTAAAACAATTGACCATAAAAACAAAATAATTGCCATCTTGGGAAAAAATACAATTACATGTTTTGAACCCATGTAATTCCAATTTGATGATTCTTGTAAGGTATGGGTTTCAATAATCGACCTAATTGGTAAACAAAACAATATGCACATGAAACATACCCTAAACTAACTAAATTCTTGTGGTCTTAGTCTAGATTCAAAGACATTGAGGGAATACTTCTTATGGGGCATAGGTGTATCCCCCCTCATGT
>Ga0209208_10011238_pt1 | contig 11484 bp, 6 predicted proteins | sample S1TSphfallax_3_FD_187694 | JGI IMG/M metagenome (GOLD analysis project Ga0209208, IMG submission 187694) | Host-associated microbial communities from peat moss isolated from Minnesota, USA - S1T2_Fd - Sphagnum fallax MG (SPAdes) (version 2) | ecosystem: Host-associated > Plants > Peat moss >...
CATGATGGCCTATAGAACCTCATGATGCCCCACTTTTGGATGAGACCATGGAAAACCCATGGGACATGGCTCAAATATTCCCTCCAGCTTTATTTTTCAGAAAAAAGGGAAAATATGATTTTTTTTTTAAATATTTTTCTAGGCTTCAAAGGGCAACAATTTTATGAGGAGCCATCAAAAATTCCCTCCACTTTTATCTTTTGAAAAAATTTATAAATATTATTGAAATATAAATCAACGGCTAAGATTATTTTGGAACTCATGGGCCCTTGCTATTTTCATTAGGCCCCAAGGGCACAAGCAACATTATCCATGTAGGATTCCAACAAGTTTTTTCATTCAAAGTCATTTGCTTGGGCTTGGGCCCTAATTATCCTAGTGTAAACCCAAACTAACCACACTTCATAGTTTGGAGCAATGAGGGATTTTAGATTTGTGGGGTCCCAAGCTCAAGCCCTCTAATGTAAACTGCCCTTAAGGAACCAATGCCAATACTAATATTGGTTGGCTAGCACACCATGTTTTCAAGTTTTATGTATATCACAAAATAATACACCAAGCAAGTTGGGTATCAACCAATGTATTAAATTAAACCCCTTATTGGAGGAACAATATGAGGTAGGTCGGTTCTTTGATACCGGGACTAATATTGGTCTATATATCAGGGTCTCATCCATATATCCATCCAACACTTGGTTGCACCCATGTCAAGTGATTGTTATCAAAATTGGATGATTTGATTAGATGGCATCCTCCATTCTCTATAGGTAATGTCTTCTCTCCAAGGTGAGCTTGAGATGGTTATTAGCATTTGGTGCCTTGGTTGGTCCATGGCGTTTTGTCACAAATATCATCTAAAAAGAGATTGGGAGCAATTATTTTATCTTTTTTTTTTTCCCAATTTTGTGAAGTGGCCATCACCCATAAGAAAGATTTTCCCAAATTTGGCTACAAACACAACATGAAACAACAAAAAATTGAATATCCTTCTATATTTTTGGCTACTACTAGAACCTAGTAAAGAAATTTGGTGACTTTTTCTACTACTAGTTTTTCAAATCTGACAAGTGAAAGCCCCAAAAACATTTTTCTTGCCTTTTTTGTCTTGAAATTCGGCCCCCCCCAAAAAAAAGGATGCTTAGTTAAGTTGCATTAAGTTATTGAATGGCTTAGGGAAGACAATCCTTGCAAGCAAATGCAAAGAAATCCCACTATGAACCCCCCCCCTTTTTTTATTATTTTAGTTTTTGCCCTAACATTTTGTGTATCAAACCATGATGAGAATTAGTTCATGATGATCACAATTTTGAAAATCTCAAATGAACTAAACTTCGTGAAATTATTTGTATTTAGGTACTTGCAAGCTAGAGTGTTAATACATGGACATCAATGTGTCATTTTTCTTGCACCCTTATGAATTGAAATGTGTTTCATGTTAAATATTTTGCTAATTCAATGGACTTACTCCAATGATTGTTACATAGTCTAATGTAATACAAAAGTGGAATCATTTGAAACCTGAAAGTTTTACATTCAATGGGGTATATTGAAACAAATTTCCAACTCATAAAAGTTAGAAACAAATGCACTATAATTTCATGGTTTGTAACTTTGTAGTGAAATACCACCATTTTTTCTCAAATTTCATTGATTTGGTTTCCAATTCAAAATGAGTTCTTCTAAATCATTTCAACATTGTAAAAAAAATTATAGAGTTTTAATAACACAAAATCTGCAAAAATGTCAAAGTTCCTCATGTCATGATTTTGTGGAATTATTAAAAACTTGTTCACAAAGATTATATCTAAGGTTTTATTACATGTTCATCTCTCATTGCTTTTTGGAAAAGATGAATATTTTTACAAAATTCACAACTTACATCTTTGGGATGTAAATATGAAAAATATTATTCAAAACTAAAATATTTGCCAAAATTGGTTCACCCTAGCTTCCAAACACCCATCTAGAATTTACAATCCATTCAGATCATACAAACCCATTTTGTCCATGTTTTAAAATAAATAAATAAATTCTTAGTTTTTCTTCTTAATCTTGTTTGTTGTTTATTTGTTTATTTGTCATCTTTGTTCATGTAAATGAATTTTTTTTGCTTATGTACAATTTTTGTTGATGCATATATGTTTTGTTGCATTTTGCAAGATTAAAAAAAGCCCTTTATATATTGCATTATTCATTTCAATGCCTACATATTAATTCATTTGGTCATTGTCATAGTTTGTTCATTTGCATTGCATTTCTATTGAGTTGCATTATTGTATTATGTTATTAAAGATGGAAATAAAAGTAATTCATATTTTCCTTTAATTTTCAATTTAATTGTTTCAATTTGCATTTTTTAAGGTTTTGAAATTTTGTTGTATTTGAATTTTTTTTTTTCCCTCTTTCACATTATTTTCACCAAATAAAAATTTGAATTCAAATAAATGATGTTTATTTAGAAAAACAGCTTGTAAAATTCAATTTAACTAAATTCAATATATTTAGATGTTTATAAATTTATAATCCAAAAAAATTAAATATAATATCGTTGCTTTTTCAATAATTGTATCAAATATATCAATAGTATTTTCTTCCTTTTTGGTTTCATGTTATGTTTTCTTTTCAAAAAAAAATTCAAAGTTGTAGTTAGTAGACATGGTTGAGAAGACGAAACATATTAATCTTTTGTGAATTGCAACAAGCAATGTTATTCTACCATTGCTAGTTTTGAGTTATGGATGTCCAAGCATGCACATAATAACTTTGACCTTGTTGTAAAAAAATTGGGTATTAATTGGCATGCATATCATTATTGGATCATTTGATGCAATTGAAACATTAAATAAAAAAATTGTAAAAAATATAACAAATGTTGTAGAAAAAATGGATTAAAGAATAACATAATTGCATATTTGAAAGATGAAGATTCCAATTTTAACTCTACAATAACACCTTTTAAGTATGTTGTTAATTCAGAAATTTTTAATTCATAAATGAATTTTTAGTGATTTTTTTTTGGCAATGGTTTTTCATGAAAACATGTCAATATGCAACTAATACAAGTGAATTTTTTTCTAAAGGTCTTTAATATGTTTATATTGAAAGTCTACCACCTGAGTAGATTTGCAAAAATGTATAACTTGGTTTAAGATGATGCATTTCTAGGTTTTTCAAGTGTATTAATGGTAAAAAACCCATCAATTATTAATTTTGCAATGGAATGCAAATTACCTAGCATGCATTTTCTTCAACTCCCACAAAAAAAAGAGTATGGGAACTTTGAAATCAAATTACAATGAATTTACAAGCTTGATTTCAAGGTGAAATCAATTTACACAAACCAATAAAAAGGTGGTTAGTGCAGATTGAAACCAAAATGATTCATAAACAAATCATGAAACATAGAACAACTTGGACTTGGCAGCCGAAGTCACCATTTCCTTGCTATTGTATATTTTGTGATTAACAATAGGGACTACATCAAAATGACATAAATTCCAAAGACTCCCAAGCTCTAAAGTCCTAAACAAACCTAATTTTGCATTTAGCCTTAGAGGTAGTCACCATTTTTTTTGCTACAATATACTTTGTGATTAACAATGTAAACTCCATCAAAATTTCAAGACTCCCAAGCTTTAGAGTCTTGAACATTCCCATTTTGATTTAGGAACTCTCAAAGGAAAAGTTGTAGCCTTTGAAAGTAACTTTCCGACATTATATTGAATGTTTCCATTAGAAGTCATTTGATCCTTTTGTTAGACATTCTAATGGATAGGACTCAAATTGTTGATTTGATTCCCAAATATTCTTTTGGCCATAATTGTGCTTCAAATCTTGAATTCGAGAATACTTCATTCTTTACATCTACTTTTCAAAAACATTTTCAACAATCTAAATAAGGCCCAATTTTGACAAGTTTTGGTCAAAGGTTGTTTAAAATGACATGATGTAAGGTTTTTACATTGTTTGTCATGCTAGATCATGATGTGACATCACAACATCAATATTCCAAGAATATATCATAAAAAATCCATGGAATGTTTTTAGAATGTCTTTGGAATATCCAAATAGACATGACTTAAACTTATGTCATTCATTTGTGACATGACATGATATGAATTAACATCATGTGATAACTATGGTTTGGTCTTCCAAACATCATTCAAAACATCACAAGATTCTAACTTTCAAAGTGGGAATCCTCTTGGGAATGTTGGCACTCATTTTCTCACAATTGTGGGAATGTGTTTGAATCTTAAGGCATTTTCCTCACCCACTTCCCTTGTCATGTGTTAACCTTGATTGTGAGCCCAATGTCATAACCTTAAAAGTTTGAGAAAGGTCAAAAAGAATGAACTAGAAGTTGTATGAAGGTAGGCTTATGCTAAGAAAATTCAACATTCTTGTGAAAACATGTTTTTTCCATCTTAACTTTAACCTTCAATTTCTTTTAATATTTCATCTTTGTCATATTTTCAATTTGCATGCCAAATATTTCAAACATTGAAACTTTCTTATCAATTTTTTTTGCAAGTTTGTGAGCAAAATAATCAAGTTTTAAAAAACTTTACAATTTTGGGAGGCAATTGTTGTTTACTATAATAAACAAACTATTGTCAAAGTTATTAGTTGTGCATCTTCTTTTTTTTCATTACATATTTTTCAAATTATTGTAGATTTCATTTTTCTACTTGTGACAACTTGTATTCTAAACCAATCACATGGATATTATTTGCTAAATGATGCATTGCATTTAGCCATGACAATGAACTTAAAGTGTAAAGAAGAAACTAGTAGTCCACAATTTATAGAAAATTGGATGGAAGATGATTAAAGAGTTAACATTGAATTGAGAATTCTTGGTTTTAACATAAAGAAGAAAATATGTTTTGTCTTTTTTTTAAAATTATGAAAAAAAAGAAAAATTCATAATAAGTTTTCATGGATGTTAAACTCTAACTAGAAAAACTTTCATCATGTGTGTTCATTCATTAATTATGAACAAGATGTGATCATTTTTGAAAAGTATGATAAGGAACCATTATTGCTTTTGTTATTAGCATCTCCATCCACTATTAGAAGTTGAAAATGGTTCCTTTGATTGAGAAGAAGATTACAATTTGGATGTTTTTGACATGACCACAAACATGAATGGACCAGCTAAAGAACCTATCAATAAAAGATTGTTCATATTCTAACAATAACAAACGAGAATGTTTTTAATAGTGGTGGGGCAAACATCAATATATGTCACCTTCTACTAGTTTTCTTACTCCTCAAATTATGAACATTGTGAGATTGATCAAATGTTGAAACCAAAAAAGTTCTCTTGTTAGAATGTTTACTATGTACCAAGAGGTTACTTCCAATAATTAGACCTTGAATAATCAATGTTTGAAAATAAAATTTGGCCTAATAATTATATGAGTGGTTGCAAGTTTCCTTTTAATCCAATTGAATTGCTTAAAATTGAAGTTGACTTAGAATAAGAATTAAAGGAATTTAAAGGTTCTTTTGAATGTATATATATATATATAATTGATCAATGAAATGTTATTTTCAAAGATTCAGTTGTAAATTTTTAGTTGAGAATGTTTTTTTTTAAATTCCTCAAAATTGTAATTTAAATAAATTGATCTTGATTTCTCACCTTTTGATTTAATTTATGGATTGTAGTTCAAAATCAGCTACATAACTTCTCATGGATAAAAAATGAGTTTTAGAATCTTTGACATTCAAATGATGATTTTCTAAAAATTATTATTAGATTCAATGTGAAGTCAAAATTTAGGTAAATAACATTTTAAGGATTTAGCATGTTTGGAACAATATCAAAGTGATGTAACAAATGAGTTTGGGATGATGGGCATATTTTCACAACATGCAAATTAATGTCTTGTATGGATGTATTATGAATTATGATTCACTTCAAAAGAAATTGATTTGACCATTTTTCTTTTCTATTTACACAATTGGGTATGCAATAGTTTAAACTTCACACATGTTAGTCACAAAACCAAAACTTTTTAAACAATATTTGTGCCACAAGTTGTTTCTTAATTTCATTTTTGCATTGAAATTTGGTATGTCAATACAAGGAAGCTAACATCACAAAAATGATTTATGTTTTTTTTAATTGTTAGTTCAAATGTTCCCAATGTACCATAAATCTTTGTTCAATGAAATTGGAATGTCGCACGTGATTTTCCTAGTCAATTAGGTCAATGAAAGGTTTGATCTAGTTTTGCGTGATTCATGTATAATTTTGAAGGATAAGGCATTTTTTTAATTGGTCAAATGGCATGTATTAATAATGGCAAACATGTGTGTACAAAGAACATGGTTCATGGTTGACAAGGTGACAAATAAGGGAATCCATTGCACTTTTAGTCATGCATGTCAAAAGGGTCTTTCCATAAGGATAGGAAGGTCTTGCTTGAAACCTTTGCCAAGGAATGAAATGGGACCAATGCGAGTCATGTGGACCGCATATAATGATGTTTCCTTTGTCATTTGGACTTCTATTTGATTGTGGAATGGATCATACCATTCCAATCAATTTAATATTGCAATTTAAAACCATGTTTGTGGCTTCATACGTTGGAATTAAAAGAGACTAAAATTCAAATCCAAGATAATTAACACGACAATTAGGTCAAACAAGGTATATTATTTACGGTCCTCAATCTTCTTATTGTGAAATAAAAGGATGATAGTTGAAGTATGTAATTGATTATATGTACTTTGAATAAGATAATTGTCATAAATTAATACATTGATGACAATTTTGGCATGTATATTTAAATCATATATGTTATATAGGAACTTCCTAATAGGTTATGCCCACTTTTAGTTCTTAAAGCCATTAATTAATTCATTGTGTCAAGTTTTGGATCATAATTAGTTTTATACCTAATAAAATAACAAATTATTAAGCCATGATGAATTCCAATCTTCACCCATAAACAAGAGTGGTCTTCATATGGTTATATGACATTTTAGTATGTGGAAAACATTGTAACAAACATGGCAAACATGTGAAAAATGCGCTATGTATAAGTGTATTACAAACAAAACTTTCAGCTAAATTGTCAAAAAGAGAATATTTGGGGCATGCAATGGGAAGGGTCATGACGTACACATAAATCATGGAAGGATTGAAGCAAATAGTCCATTTATTTGAAGCCAAAGGATTTGCCAATAATGTAGTCAAAAGGAAAATTGACTACATTCAATTTTGGGTCTTTCAAAATCATTTTTAGTATTGCATCCAAATATATTTCACAAAGGATGAATGGTAATTATCCTTTAATTTTTCAAATTTTGAATTAAGTTTAAGTAGGTACTAGTTATAATATTTGGGTGATTTCATTGCAAATGGGAGGATTGACCTTTTGCAGCCTGCACTCTCATTGTCTTCCTAAAGGTGGCTCCCTGAATAGGGTGAGATTCTTAGTCATAGAGAGTGTCTTTGATCAGGGTTTTATTTTTTCAATTTTTTGATGTCCAAAATTTGTTGCATTTTTCCTATAAAATAGCAAAACAATTCAATTTTACACTAGATAGAAAAGAAAAGAGATTAAAAAATTCCCAAATCTTTTGTCATTTTTTGGCCCATCTATTGGGAGAGTTGGGTGATCCATAGAAACAACAAAAGAACAAATGTGAAAATGGAGCTAGAAAATTGTAGGATGATTCATAGTTATTAATGATAATTTGCTCCAAGAATATGATTTGGCATAACTGAGAGAAGAATTTGCTAGTGAGAACCATTGACATGATGCACCTCATTGATTGTCTTGTTTCATTCTTATCAGTTTCATGCAGTTACCCATCAAGCTTCAAATTGGGAGAAACCCAACAACCCCATCTCAAATAGTAGCCTTCAGTAGAGTTTTCTGATAGAGAACAAGTGAGAGTCTATAATCTGGATCTCACAAAGAGATTCACTTGAAGTTAAAACATAACAGTTGCAAAACGGTCAAGTCAGTTTCAATTTCTGTTGAGGGAGGTAGCCTTGGTCTTAATGGTGGGCACCACTGAGGGCATCGACATTGTTACCTAGCTATGGGAATTTTTCAGAAAACCCATAAAATGAGTACCCACTTTCATTACCTAGTACACTGAATCTTATACCAACATATCTTCATCAGTAGTGAGAAATTCTCATTACTTATGATCTCCACCAACTTAAATAGAATTGAGAGATGACTCAATAATGTAAGGTTATTGAGATATTAGACTTGAGAATAGTAGACCAATCCTTGAGGAAAAAGAAAACAGAAGAGTGGTTTGCACAAGAGAGACAGTTGCACTAATGATTGGCACATTTGCAACAGCAACTTGTATGGAAACTTGTATGGAAGTGATCAGCTACAAAACATCCCACTGAGTTCATTAGCTCACAAATGATTGGTGCAGTTCAAAAACTTCTTGTATGGACCAGCCCCAAACATCCCACTGAGTTCATCAGCTCATGAATGATTGGTGCACAACATCCGCAAATTGTGTGAAGACAGGTAGTACCTGGGAATACTTGGCCATGATGGTAGCTAACAAAACATAAAAGAGTTGATAACCAAGCAAACCAAGAAGAAGAAAAGGTACTCATACCTGATTGATACATTAAGGTTCTGGTAACTCAGCTTGAAGGAGAACACATAGCATGCAATTCCAGGCAGACTTTGGCTTGAAAATGTAGATGCATGGATTCAGTATGCACTCCACACAATATGAAACTTTATTGTAAAACATGAGTTGCAGCTTAATTACTCTAGCAAAGAGAAGCTTTCTACATTTTGTTCCAAAGAAAATTTGAGCTTTATCAGAGGGTTGCATGTTTGAACAAAGACAAGTCATCTGCACTCCAAAAAGCACAGAGTTGCACACTGTACATGATAGAAGAGAGATTTTCAGCATAAATATCAAACAATGCACAGTTGCTGAAGCATCAGCCAGCTCTCTCTCAATTTGTCAAATTTGAAGTTGTTTCACTCTTGTTGTATCAATGCCACCTATCATCTCCTTGGGAACACACCATTGAAACCAATCACATGCAGAAGACTTGGAAACTCTAGAAAAGCCCCCATTCCAAAAATGGTGGGAAAAAGTCAAGTAAAACTTGATAAAACTGCTTCAATACTTAGCAGTGTTATCATCAAAATGCTTTCTAAGGCAGACAATAATTTATACATTGGGAAACACACTGGTGTGGATCATGAAAATTCCCATTTTCAAGCCACAGTAACCCACCTCATCTTCAGTTCAGTTTGAACTCTTGATACAAAGCTCACAGAGGCTGACACATGTATGTATTCTCCCAACTCAACAAGATCATTCAAACATGAACCAAGAGCCAAAGAAATGTATGGCAATAACCCTACACTTGAAAGTGGAGAGAGCTCAAGCAAACCAACATGTAATTTAATTCTCTAGAACATAGATTGTTGCAATTTGAAAAACAGGACACAATTCTCCAGTACAATATGCATGTTTTGTCTCCAACATTGACATTGACATTGACATTGAAACAATCCTCCCACAGATGGGACAATTCACAAAAACTCTAGGCAACAGCAAGTCATCTGAATATACATATTGTGAGAAAAAGTTTCAATTATAATTCTTTCAAGAGCTGCAAATCATGGAAGAACAAAGCTTCAAACAGCACTCTACATATCTTAAAACAATACCTGACCTCATAAGAACATGGAAAGAACTATAATACAAATCACAACTCATGGCTCCAGTTGTAAGAGAGCTAGGACATAAGATCATCTGGCATTATTTCGAGACAGGTATAGAGACTTAAGGCAACAGGATTTTGCTCATTCATCAGACTTTCCATCTTCACAAAACAATCACATCCACATCCCCCGCATACTACCTTCACATACTTACCAGGAACAATGCTTCAAAGTACAGAAAATGACATCAGAGAAACTCCCCTTTAGATTACAGCAACAAAACAACACATTCTACAACCATCCAGTTTCTTTGATAACCTTAATGATTCTGGCTCTTAAAGAGCTAGGGCAGAGACTGCTTTGCTTCTCAATGAGAAAAAAAGGGCACAGATTAGGCAAGAGATTTGGACCTTGGTTTATCTTGATCCCCATCCAAATCCCTGACAGACAAAAAACTAAAAAAATTAGAAACAACAGCTCCAATTTCGTTAACTTAAACTTTGCAAGAAAGTTTGACAACAGCATTTTCGGTTCTTGCTCCTTGAGAGCGGCAGAAATTACGGTTAGGGTTAGGATTAGAAATTTGCGGAGAGGATAATTTACACCTGTAGTCTTGAGTTACGTGACTCGTCTCATGGCAAAGCGAGAGTCCGCACAAAGCAACCCAAAGACGAAGCTATTTTGCGGGTAACAGAACGCCGTGTTTGCACATGGTGTGTGCTGCAGGCTGCCTGAGAAGCTACCCGATTTGTTCATATAAACTAGTCGTAAGAGGCGATGCAAAAACAGTTTCTTTTCTAATCGACTGCTGTGTGCTGATCTAGAAATCACAGAGAAGATGGAACGACCAGCCATACTAGCTTAGCCATCAGTCAAGGTGCTCACATACTATATGAGCTCGAAAGAATACAGAAAACACTTTCTTACGACCAGTTTTCCGTTCCAGAATCTGAACTTACGAGTTCTGCAATCCGGTAAGAGATTCAAAAATGTACAACCATTTCACACATATAAAAAAACATCCTTGTTTTTTCCTATTCCTTCTCGGCGCATCGCTATAGACAGAAATACTCCCAGTGCACTTACGAAGTGAATGACAGAAAAGAATACCGAAGTAGGACCACCATAGTCCGTTATCTAACAAGTTAGTTTCCGAAACTCTAAAAAAGAAGAGACAGTCGAAGGACAAACAATAAGGACGCTTTGTAGTAAACTAACTGCAAAACTGTTCAGTAGTTGGTGAAGGCGAAGCCCGAGATCCGTTGACGCCATCGCCGCAGAGTTCTCATGAAAGGCGCAGGGTTTCCTTGAGAGCTGAGGACTTGATTATATATGGCAGAAATATTAGGGTTTAGAGTTTTAGGGTTTAGGGTTTAGCTGCTGTTTCAAGAAAACTTTGGACAATTTTTTTTTTATTTAAATTGTCACCAATTAATGTTAACCTTGGGATGCTTGTCACCTATTCCTACTTCAAAAAATTGAAAATAAATAAATAAATAAAATGGTTGTAAAATAGCGTAATTTTATGTTTGAACATTATTTTTCAAGGTATGTACAGGTAGTTTGGAGGCATATCAAATATAAAGAAATAAATATTGTGAAAATATATGTTGGTGTTGCTTCTAACAACAACAACAACAAAATTAATATTCAATTTTCAACGTAATGATACTTTAAGTATGTTTTGCATGAAATCCACTTCCCTAAAAATTTTGATTTTTGATTTTTTACTTTTATTGAATTTGCAATCACAAGAATTACCTATTGTTTTTGGGAATTTTCATTTCATTGAGAATCT
>Ga0209208_10011241_pt1 | contig 11479 bp, 4 predicted proteins | sample S1TSphfallax_3_FD_187694 | JGI IMG/M metagenome (GOLD analysis project Ga0209208, IMG submission 187694) | Host-associated microbial communities from peat moss isolated from Minnesota, USA - S1T2_Fd - Sphagnum fallax MG (SPAdes) (version 2) | ecosystem: Host-associated > Plants > Peat moss >...
ATGCACAAAGATATCCTAATCTAAATATTCCAGCAAGTTGAAGAGTGAATTTCCGTTAGGTATTTCAATGGAGCAGAGCAATATCTGGCTCCATTTTGCAAGGAATACAAAAGATACTTAATTCTATCCGTGGTCAATCCTAGCCCAAGGCCATCAATTTTGACTTCAATGCGTGACGATAAAGACTGTCATACACCTACCAAAATAGTCAATGCAATATTCCTTTGAGGTATTTTTTATTGGCTTTAACTACCTAAACGGACAAGCATTTATTGGAAACTTATGGCTGGGTTGCATGGTTTCGCGTAGAACTATGCAATGGCGAAATAGGTGCACGAGAAGTCAACAAGAGATGGGTGGTGTTTAGCGTCTCCGTAATGAGCACTGTCTGGTGCCTATTTCACTTGTCTTCTTGCACACCTTTTTTGACTTGTACCATTCTGTGTGAAACCATTCAACTTGGTTTTTGATGTTTTCCAATGTTCTGCAAAAGAATATAAGTTTCATGTGTTATACTGCCTCCCATTTGGGTTGTCAGTGTACCAACCACTAGCATACCTCAACGCACTTTAGAGGAAACTTTTTTTCGTACTTGCTAAACAACAAAAGACAAAAGGTGAAACAAATTAAGACCCTGTCGCAGAACAGTGCAGTTCTGGGGCGACTTCAGACGAGGGTCCAAGGTCCAGGGATCAATGAATTCAAGCAATCTTATTGGTCAAAAGCTTTAAATTGGTCCCAAGGCCTTTAGATGAAGGTGCAAGACCAAAAAGTAGCAAATTGAGGCAAAAAACCAGTGTTGGGCGGTTCTCATTTTTTTTGGAGAACCAGCCAGTTCCGGTTCTTGATCATGTGAGAACCTCAGGTCCATTTTCAGTCTGATTCTCACAATCAAAAGTGTCAATTGGTACTCATTTTGAGAACCGGTCTGAGAACCAGGTCAGCATTTGAGATCCGCCCAACACTGCTAAAAACTTACATGGCACCTGTTTTGGAGGGAAAATCAATTGGTTAGGACCAAAAAAACAGTGCTAAAAGGAGAGATCCTGATTTGGAGAACCAAGAATCAGGCTAGGGACCAAGGTCCAGTCCAACTCAAGGATTCAATTTGCTTCAAATCAGTCCAAATTGGTTCCTAGGAAATTGGACCCTGGACCCTGGACCCTCGTCTAAAGTGGGCCTTGACATCTTCCCAGCCACAAGGTGTGAGCAGAGTGCTTCGCCTCAGTATGGTTATCCCCAGAAACAAAACAAAGTGGCTTATTGAGTCTGCAGAATAGGTAGGATGTTTTGGAACTCACCAATCAGCCTGGGTTACAATTTTGCATAATTTAGGTAATTGCACCCTAAACGGACAGTGCCCCTTCTTCATCACCTACTGTTGTGCCTAAAACTGCTGCTAATTGAACTTTTAATTAACCATATGTTTAAAATATCTGAAAAAGGATTAATCCAAACCATTTATTTTCACATTATGGACCCATTTAGAGTGTTAATCACCTTCGTTAAGCAAAAGATCAAAGGCATATTTGATCCCCATTGAAGTGCAAAGGAAGCATATATGCTGCAATTTGCCAGTTGTTTAATGGCAACATTGTGACACAATATCATGAACAAAGCAACTATGATTGAGTCAGGCAGTGTTCACAATATGAATTTCCCAAAAAAATAAATTACCTTAGTAATGCACATCAAATGCGAAGAGAATTATCCATTGTTGCAAACACAAATGATCAGCTTTGTGTATGTTGATGTGCAACTTAGGTGACTGTTGCAACATACATGAATTTTTGTGAGCATGAATAATTTTGTGCAGGAAAGTCAAACGTTTCAATTATTTTAAGACACATATTTGGAGGGATTGTTGTGTGATGAGAGTAGCAATGACTCAGAGTCTACCTTGCGTGAGGATAAAGGTTTGGAATATGAATGTGCACAACAAGAAAAATCACCGCGTCCAATCATGACTTTGTGCTCAATACCATTTCAAGTTTTAACACTTGGATGTGAGAGGTTGAACAATGAAAATACTAGTAAAAAACTATAATCAAGTGAAGTGGGTAATTAATACAATGTGTTGATTCCGTAAACACATTTTGTACACAATTATTCTACTACAAGTTGGTTGATTCAAGCTTCAAACCAAAACAACAATGATGGTTTTCAGTGTAATGTCAAAGTTCCAAACTATAACCAACAAGGTGACAAGAATGTTGACCTTGTTGCAAGCTGATCAGCATGCACATAAAAAGTTGATGCCTTTCAACACACACCACATGGGTCAAGGAACACAACAACATGCAAACTCGTAAATCAACTTGAAAGGTGAAAAAAGATGATGAAAAAACGACAACTAGGAGGATGTTAGATTGAAGGCATCAATTGAAGTTGTTGAAGCTAGATGTAAGATCCACATTGCTAGTTGATTGTGGGGTGTGCTTGTCACATCGTTATGCAACCATTTGTATGGACTTACACAATCTAGGAAAAGAGGGAAGGCAAGAATATTACACAAAGCAAAAGAGGATGAACTAATCTTTTATGTGAAAAAGATGCAAGTGATTGGGCATTTGTTAACACTTACACAACTTAAATTAAAAGTAACAAAAATTACATAGGAAATAAACACAAGTAGAAATGGAAATTGTTCACATCCATCATTGCAACTAGAAGAGTCCACATATTCATGTGTGGTAGCATCCAAGACCCTATTCCTGCACTATAACCACATTGGTCAATTTGTGACCCTACATGAAGTCCCATCCAAGCAAAAAGGGGCAATTGAAGAGTACTCATAGCCTACTAAATTGTTGGCCTTGATAGCAACATGGGTAAAGCTTACCAAGCTCCATTCTATGGAATCACACTAAGAATTTGCAAGTTCAACATGACAAAAACAATTGAGAAAAGAAAAGCAAATAAGGAAGGCAAATAGGTGGCACATATTGAGTTGTTTTAACCAACATGGGTTCATAGAAAAACTATACGAACGATCCATGCCGAGTGACGCACAAGCCAAACCAATAATGTGCTACAAGAAGCTCCAACATCATTGCATTAAGAATGTATTACGTGAAGTTTCAACATCCAGCAAATTCCAACATGTAATTTAAGATCTTTTAATGTCCATTCTTTGAAAATGGTTAACAGTTTTGCATACAAATCAAGTTTCATTTCAAGTTATTAGTCGTTAGTTTGACAAATGTAAAAAAAATACTAGATTTGTGTGCATCATTTGATAGATGGAATGATGTAATGAAAGTTTTCCATTTTGACACATTTACAACCACACTTGTAAAGTTTTGTGACAATGTAGTTGTATTCAAGTGCATAATACACTAGAAGAAAAACTCAAATTTGCAACTAATGTTTGTGACTATTTTTTAGTCAAAATGACATTTTGTGACTAAAAACCTTGTAATTGCCTAAAACTAATTGTAAATGCAAATTAGTCATAAATTTTGTGATTTCATGTTCATATCATGAAGTTTTGGACAAAGTACAAAATATGTATATGGTTTCATCCATTGTATGGAATACCCCATGTGTATTGGCATTTGCAACTAAGGTGCAACTATTTTGATGACATCCAAAACCATGCCACACGTTGCAACCATATTTTGACACATGGTAACATGTGGTTAATTAGTCCATTTTAATTTTCAAATAATTTAAAACTTCCAATTCATTTGTTTAGATGGTTTTGGATCATCACATGTGGCACAATATAATTTTTCCACATGGCATATTACCATAGGTTGAACTAGGTAAATAGCTTGGTAGGCCTAGGTAGGTTGGTTCAACCTACCTACCTAGGTTAACTACATACCTACTTATTAAGTAGGTATGTAGGTTATGAACCCCTACCTAAATAGGTAAATAAAATCCACCTACCTACCTATTTAAATTACATACCTATTTATATTACCTACCTACCTAAATTAGATACATACCTAAATATGTAGGTTGGTAGGTAGACAATTTTAAAAGGTATGTAAGTGAAGGGGTAGGTACATTATTATTTTTAATTTCCTTTTGGGTTAAGCCTTTTGGTTCATCCCCATTGCCACATCATTAGATTATGAAATTACAAAGTGAAACACCTTTGTTATATATTGTTCAAGATGGAAATCAAAGACATAAAATATGGGACAATTTGAATTTGCAAGTAAATAAGTATTTAAGGAAGTAAAGTAAGAAAACAAGTAGTTAACTAAAGTACATAAAGTAAATAATTAAACAAGTAAGAAAACAATTAATTAATTAAAGTAAAAAAGAAAATAGTAAGTAAATAAACAAATAAAGTAAGAAAATAACTAAAGTTGCAACTTAGTAGCATGTTTGTTTTGGGAAAAAAATGTCATAGGTTCAAATCCATCATCCTTACCCTGAACTCTATGTTTTGTAATAAATTAAAATTGCAAGAAAAGAACTTCAAAAATTTGGAGTAAATAATTATGAATCATTTTTTTTTGTTGAACTCGTAATATCTTTAAGTTTCAATTTGATCCAAAATTCTATTTATATTCCTTTGATGCAATGAAACATTCTTAGTTCAATTCGATAGAACGCAAGTCTCCAAAACTTGATGTTGTAAGTTCAAATCCTACAAGGCACGATTATAAAAAGAAAGAAAATGAGAAAGTAAATAAAGTATGAAAGAAATAAAGAAACTAAAGAAAGAAAGAAAACTGAAAATAAATCAAATAAATAAAAATAAAAAAGTGAAGTAAAAAGAAAGAAAAATAAGTAAGTAAGTAAATAAATAAAGTAAAAAAGATTAAGGCTAACTAACTACTTAATTACCGAATTAATTAGTCGCCTATTCATTTACCAACCTACCTATTAATTATTTATTGTTCCAATATTTTTAATAACTCTAATAATAAAAATCATAATTACTTGGTAATAATTATCAACTAATTAAATATCTTATAGAAATAATTCATCAATATAATTGAATATTTATATAAATTTTAGAAATAATAAAAATTATTATTATTACTATTATTATTAAATTAATTGACTAGCTAGTTTAAAGGGATTAATTCAAATTCATAAATTCGAAATAAATAATTAAATAGTTCATTACCTGATAAATTTTAACTATTAATTATAAACATTGAATTATCAATTATTAATGTTTTTAATATTTATCAACTATTATTATGGTATTAATTATAAATTATAACTATAAACCATTGATCATCAAGTAATTAATGAATTGACTAATGATTGTTAACAAATCATTACTATTAAATAATCAATGAACTTGTAACTTTTAATAATTATTATTTATTAGTATAAACATATTTAAACATATAACTAAATTATAAATTAACATACCTTCAATAAACAATTGATGAAACCTTAATATCAAAGTCATTTATCCTTAATAAAAAAAACTTTGAAAACACATGTAATATGGCTCAAATGTATTCCGTATATAAAAACTTTAATACAAATTTAATGTATGCATATTATACATATGTGATTTTATGTTTAATTGATATGTTTTTATATGTTTTAAATATGAACTACATATGATTTCAATACATCCATTATACATAACCCCATTGTACACATGTATATCCTAGTATCCCCCTAATACGTCCTAAAATACATCTAATATGCCTTTGCATGTTCATAGGTCTACACCTAATTTGGTCACATTTGCAATTAATGGGCCATATAATGGCTTTCTAGGATGAAAATATGTTTAAAATCATCTCATTGAATGGATGAATAAACCATTAATTGCAACATAGTCACAATACAATTGCAAAAAATTGGTAACTTGACTTTTAGTTGCAAATGTTACCTAATTAGTTGCACATAGTTGCAAATTGAGTGGTTACATTTTGGCCTATTTCTGTTGGTGACACCTTTCTATTTTCAAGTTAAGAAGCGATGGATCAAACATGTCATTGTGACTTGATATAAAAAGGTCCATGTTTAAAGTAGGGTTGCATGTTTGTATGTATAGGCCTCCTAACTTTTCATTATAGGTGGTTAGGTGTCCAAACTTTGAAATTTTGTATTTATTTAACCTTATATAAAAAAAAATTAATCCCATTTCAATTTGGGTAAATGTTCATTTACTAGTCGAATGAAATTATTTCCATCCCAAATGGGGATGATTTTCTGTATTTTTGGTTTAAATTGTCCATGTAAAGTGTAGTTATTTTATTGCTACACAAAATCATGGTCTTAACACTAGTTCCCAAGTTCAAACAATTGACTTTTATGGGAGAAAAATCACCTTTGAAAAATTTGTATGCGTAATTTGACATAGTTCCCAAGGCATATGTAAACTTCTTGATTTTTTTTTTAATTTCAAGAATTTTATGAAATGGAAGGTACCTATTTTCCCACAATTTAGGTACCTCCATTTCATAAGATTTTTGAAATTTTTTAAGTTCATCATGTTGGGAAGGAACCCCTTTTTGGGTTTTCCTAGATTTAAATGCCATCCGAAGGTGATATTCAAGATTTTTGGACCTAGTTTTAGGTTGTCACATTCATTGGGGCCCTTCATCTAGGAAGTACTTTAAAGTTAACCCAATATAATAACCCACTTGAAAGTTTTAAAGTATAAAAATATCTTACACTTTTGTAAAGTTCCAAAAGTTTAAAAAGTTCTTTGCACAGGATAGTTCCTTGGTAATGGGTGAATGATTATATTTAGGGGTCCCATATGTTTAATTAATATTTTCAAAAAATCTCTTATGATGTTCAATTTGATCCTTGCTTCTTTTAATGCAATTGAATAAAGGCCATGCCACACCTAGTGCTAGCTCCTATACCTAACATCATCTTAACATTGCATTAAAGCCACTTCATTAAGTCCTAACAATTTTAACGTTTGTAATCATAATGCTCACAACACCACCCCTTGACATTTTGTCTCATTCACACCAATTATTGGCTGACATTTCATACATTGCACTATCATTGTCAAAAGCTAGGAATGTGTCAAGACCCACGTTGGGCGGGTATCACATTTTTATGATACTTGTTGGATTTGCTTTTCATAAAACAAATTATAAAAGGTTTAGTTTTCACTTTTTTTTTCCTTCAAATATATTTTCTGATCAGGGGTATGAATATATATATATTATTTTTATTTTTAAAAACCATTTTTCATTATGTTGGTTTTCAAAATTTTGAGAATAGCTGGTTTTCACAAACCAAGTATTACTTATTATTTTGTTATTTTTTCTAGAAATTAAAAAAAAAAGAAAATCTCAACTTCTTTTATTAATGAAAAAACTATAAAATTATTATAAATAAAAATTACAACATTAAAAAATAATTTATTTATGAACTTTTGCACTTCAACAACTTCATCCCTTTCAAATTCACCTTCAAATTTTTTTAACTTCTTTTAAAAATCTACATGCCTTTTAAGGAATTATAGTAAGTTAGATGAAAACTTACAACCTATTCTAGGATCATTAGGTTAGGTTTTGTTGATAAATATCAACTTTAAAAAAAAACTCAATTTGCAAACAACATTTCCAAAGGTTAGTAAGTATTTCAGCCAAAGAAAAAATTATTTTTGTTTCAATTTGAGATCCAACAACACCCAAAATCTACTAGGCTAAAAATCCAACTATAGGAAACATTGCTTCATGTTTCTACCACCACCAAAGAAGACATTTGACATCCTTAACATTCAATCGATATCTTTTAAAAATCAACAACTCCTTCACAAGTTTTTTTATTGGTTTATTTGTGCTTGCAACTTGTTCAAGAATATCCAAACTACAATCTTGTTTAAAAATATCTTGGTTAATAAAATTGTTATCTAACTTTAGCAAAGGATGTAAATGCTCATGGCATTTGACCAACATAAGATACAAGGTTTTTCTATCATGTTTTTCACGAGAGCAACACCTTGTTCCCTTCCAACAAATGAGGATATTCTACAAAGACTTTTAAACTTGGGGTCTACTATCAAATATATCGTATTATGAGCTTTCTTTTTTTCATATTTCTTTAAGAATGAAAGGAAAGAATCCAACACATTGAATACCTCCTTTTTAAATCAGCAAAAATAACTCATCACATTACAACAAAACATAGCATCCATGACTAAGACATCTTGTGACTGGTGTCCAAACCTAGTCATGGAATGATATGACCTAGTCATATGTGATTTTAATCATGATTATAAGACTTTTAGTTTCATGATATTACGATTATATGACTAATAATCATGAAAGCTAGTTTAATTAAGTAGGTTTATGGGTAGGTTAAACAAGTTATGCTAAGTAAATAGGCTAATTAATTTTTTTTTTAAATCTAGGTATACCTTAAGTAGGCCTAAATAGATATATTAAGTCCCAACTAACTTCTAAATGGCTTAGGTGGATTTAAATTCTTCCTAAGAAGTAGTCTTTAAACAAACCTAGGTATATATTCTAACATGAATCCATTTAAACATAGTTTAATTTAATTTAATCCAATGCAAGTTTAATTTAATTTAACTTACTTAAGGCTAATTTATCCCAAATAACATATTTTATTTGAAATATCTTATTTATTTTAATTAATCCTATTTTAACTTAATGTACCATATTTTAACATATGTAACTTAATTTAGCTAAGTGTACCAACTTTAGCAACCTTTAAATTTCACCAAGTCTAGTTAAACTTAGAATAATTAGCTCAATTTAACATAGTTTTGGCCCTAGTTTAATCAAAATACCTTTTAAAACCTCATCTTAAACTAAATTTAACCAAATATATTCAAATTTGGCCAAGTTTAACAAGGTTCACCTAATTGGTTTAAATGTAATTTGATTTCACTAAAGGCCTCGCACCATTTCAAATAGGTCCAAGGGTCAAAATTTGAATTTAACATGGTGACCAAGTTTGACCATGTTGATTGATTGTATGTACAATGAATTTGTATCTTACTAATATGGTATGATTTTTTTATATTATTTGTAAACAAACTATACATATATGGTATATAAATAATTCAAAATAGAATTAAATGAATAATTAATTTATAAAATAAATATGCAAAATTACATGTAAAATATTATACACAAATCTGTATTATATGTATATAATGTATAAATATATAATCATGTACTTCATTAGTGGCATATATGACTACAAACCCAATCATGGATGTAATCATATATCTATTTTTTTGATGTAGTGTTAGAAATGATGGAATCATCTTCCATGAGGCTTTCAAATGAAAGAATAAATTGGTTTTCTTCCTTAGATTTCAAACTCATGGAAATAGTAAAATGTAAACATCACTGAGCATCCAATGTCCATGAAACTAGTTAAGAACACAAGTAGAAATAATTGGAGGAAGACAATCCACACTAATTTGAAAAATTCGCCAATTTAGAAGTGGAAGCATTCAACAAATAACTTTTTCTAATTGCTTGTCTATTGTAACAAAACAAAATGGTAGATCAAAATTATAAGGCCTCTTGAAACATAATGATCTTAATAACAAACTTGCAAAACAACCAATAAGAGAAAAGATAAATTATCTTTTATATTTCAAAACCTCACAAATTGAAAAGTGTTGAAACAATAATGAAACAAGGATGACTACCTAGTTTTTCACTAGAGTGTTCAATTTTCTAGGGTGAATGCTAGTTTCAACACAAGCTTTGTTCCATTCCTACCTCCATTTTCTAGATTTCATAAGATAAGTGATGTATTTTTGCAAATTTGCCTAGATAGATTTAATAGAAACATATTTCAAATCCTTCCACACCTTTTCCTTTGTAATGCCATATTAACACACCTTTGAAAAAACATGCCTTGAAAGCTTTCTTTTAAATTAAGAGATTCACAATTTACAATAACTTTCAATGTAGTAGTCATTGCATTGAGATTTGACCCCTCATCTTTGACATAAGTAATGATCCTTTTCCTTAAACCATACTTGTCCAATAACTTTGTTGGATTTTAAGCCAATGTTTGACTAGTAATTTTAGTTGCCTCAAATAAACAAATAGTCACATGTTTTAGCTACTAGTCACTACCCAAAAAATTGATCATTAATGTAAAGACATCATAAGCTCCTCTAGAAAACAAAAGATGAAAGCAAGTTATTGTAAAAAAACAATTTTCCAATGTAGGAAAAACATAATGTTTCCTTGTTTTCTCAACTAACCATGGCAATATCTTTCGTAAAAATTGCCTTCCAGAAAGGAAATTCAATTTTGGACAAAAATGCAAAACTAAATGTTTGCACCAAATGTTCTCCACAAAATGAATTGGTAATTCTGAACAAAAAGACCTAGGTCCTTTAAAAATTCGTTTTGTGCCACATCATTATTTTTGAAGGAATCTTTAACAAAAAAAATAGAAATTGACCCACTAAACACAATCGTTTTTTTCTTTGCCAATTGTCTTTCTTCTCTTCCTTTCAACAAAAAGTTTATTTCTTTGAACATTTTTGCAATAAGAATGTGATTTGCATCCGCATATTTTCAAAGAGAAGTTATTCCATTTGTCTTGTAATAAGAAATCAATCCTTTCCTTGTTTGATTTCTTGGATTTATTCATGTTATAGGTTTTTTATAACAAAGGATACAATATAAGATTTGTGTATTTTCAAGGTCAACTTTTCCATTAACATTGACACAATAAAAAATCCAACACAAAGATAATTTTCCATGTGGTTTTTAGTTTTTTCATTGAACATGCAACTTTAAAGATTTATTTTCATTTCTTCTTCTCATTTTTTGGATTTTTGCTTATTTCTATTTGCACACTTACATTTTTTTCCATAATTCCATCATTCATACAAATTTCAATCATTTCAATATTTCCACTTACAACATTTTCATTAACAGAGGATTGTTCCATTCGTAGTTGTCACAAGAATATTTCCAAAGCAACAACAAGATTTGCAATCAATATCTATTAATAGAAAATTCTCAACTTTTTGACAAACAAAAAAGAATGAAAAAATAAAACATTCACAAGGGTTTAAAGTTTAGAAAAAAAAAGGGTTTAAAACCTTAGAGTTTTGGAAAAACATTTACAAACAATGGGGTGGAATGTTTTTAAAAAATCACTCACTTTTCTTTCATTAAGATTACAAAAAATAATAATGGTAATTTTAAAAAAAAAATTAGTTTATGGATATCCTACACATAAACGAATAGGGGGAAAAAAAACATTTTAAAACAAACATATTACAATGAAAAGAAGAAAAAAATTGAATTAAAAAAAAATCTAAAACAATAAACTACTTGGAGACATAAAAAGAAACAAAGGAAAACAAAACACAAAAACAATTCAAAAAAAAAACTTACATTCTTTTTGGCTATTGGAGAACTTACTCCTCCAAGCTCCAAGCTCTCCTTAGAGGAAGGAGGAGGGAAGTACCAACCAACATAGAGTACAAGGTGTTGAGGTAGTGAGATGCGAGGCAACAAGGTAGCAAAACAACAAATGGTGTGGGGGCGGGGGGGGGGGGGGGGGCAAA
>Ga0209208_10011242_pt1 | contig 11479 bp, 11 predicted proteins | sample S1TSphfallax_3_FD_187694 | JGI IMG/M metagenome (GOLD analysis project Ga0209208, IMG submission 187694) | Host-associated microbial communities from peat moss isolated from Minnesota, USA - S1T2_Fd - Sphagnum fallax MG (SPAdes) (version 2) | ecosystem: Host-associated > Plants > Peat moss >...
TTCTACACTCTTGTCTACTAGTGTCGTATTTCTCTTGGAAATATTCTCACAAGTGTCATCACAACAACACGATGCCTACAATAGGAAGGGTAATGTGAAGTAGGGATACTTGTAGTTGTTGTAGTTTATAAGGGTTCAGCTGTTGCAAATTGTTTCAATATTCTCAAAGCATGACAATTGGGATGTGTTATCTCTGGGAGTTTATATGGTTTTAGTCTTAACTGCCAAAGCTTGTTTGGGTCGTCACGATGTTGCCCAAAGCGTGTCTCTTGTTGCACGGCTTAACTCTGCATGTCATTTCCCCTGCAGCAACAACAACAACAGAAAAGCAAGCACCCATCATGAAATAGGCCACCCCAAGAAAAAACCCATCAAGATTGAGCAAAAAATGACAATTGTCAACCCTAAAATCAATCATTCAACAGAAGATGGAACACTCCTTCCAACCCTAAATCATTCAACATAATGAAAAAACCATTGCCCGTACCCACTCTTCAACCCTAAATCATTCAATACAACGTTTATTCAAAATCAAAAATCTTCCACTACCGGCACATCTTGTGTCCATGCCCATTATTGTGTTTCTAGATTTCAAATTCCACAAATCTGCAACAAATTTATAATAAGCAAGTATAGACATTCACACAAAGAAGCTTGTTAGCAAGAAGAATTCATTGTAACAATAGTGATGGTGATGCGTTGTGATGGGTCATGTTTTGTAGATTTTTTTACCTCAAGGGCCTTTTGCATCTCACCAGCTTCTCCCATCTTCTTCATATCATCGTTCTTGTCTTGACCACTTGTTCCCAAAACGTGGAATGGAGCCATTTGTGAGTGATTTGTGTGGGTGTTTTTCCTCTTCTGCTGGTGCACTTTCTTTAGACCCAATGGTAAGCTTAAAAGACCTCATCCCAGCAGGTGTCACATCTGCGCTCACAGTAATAGCTTGTTCAACATGCAGCACAAAAACCATCATTGATGGGAACCCACCAGATGCAATCTTTGACTCCTGATATTGCTTTGTAAAATAATCAACCTATCCTTCACCAAGTTGTGCACCAGTTACAACAACAGCAGGTGGGAAACAACATTATCAAATTTATATCAAAATTGAAAATCATTAAAAAATTATGTGGAAACAAATTAGTTGTCAATCTGGCACTCATCTGGTAGGTTGGCCTCTCATATGTCACTTGTATATATTCCCCTAACTTTCACAATTTTGGCTATAGGTTGATTATGAGAGTAAAGTTTTCCCTTGTAGGGAGAGTTTGAAAGTTTACAGCTTCTATTTTGAAGGAGTCCTTATATTGACTGCATGCAGCATTGTGTTCCAATGGTGGCAAGGAACATAGTAGTGACATACGAAATACGAGTATTTTTCGAAGGTGCTCAAAAAGAAGTATTTTCAAGTATTTTTTAAAAAGCATTATAAAAATACAAAGGCTTGAAAATTGGCCTTTGTATCAAATATTTTCAAGTATTTTTAAAAAAGCCCAAAAAAACGTAAAATACGCATATGTTTGAATCGAATTGAGAGTATGTCACTACTATGGCAAGGAATTAGCAGCAACCACTCCAAATCCCAACATTGAACATGGTGCAACAGCAAGTAGCACATCGGCAACAACAACAATCACAGTCATCTCAGCTTGTGCTTCCATCTTCAGATGTGCCCCTTCAACAACAACAGGTGCATTCTGAATGAAGAAGAGGAAGGGGAAGTTTCTGAACCTACTGAGCTTGAAATAGGCTGAGTTGGAAAAGATGAAGAAAGGGACTATAGCATTAACATCCAGGAAGCAATGAACATGACCATTCCACAATATGCCTTGTTCTTCAAAAGGTAACTATTGCAACCTCTACAATCATATACAATTATATATTTCCTTGAGACATTGCAATATGCATGTCCAATGTAATATAAGTATAACCAAGCCTAGACTAAGGCTAAGACTGCTACTCTTAGGTCCATGGTTTCTACATCACATTATCAATGATGCTCTAACCCTCCCTAGGTCATGTACTACATGCCAAGCTCTCAATTGGAGGAGCAAAATTCAAAGGGCATCTAGTAGCCATTCTTAGTTTATGTAAACTTATGGTTTGGTGAGTAGGAAGTATGCGTCTCTAAGCCATGGCAAAAGGAATAAATATTGTGCCGCTCCATCCACTCCGTCCACTCTTTCAAGTGAATAGGTTGGTGAGTAAAACTTCTGGCACATTTTTGGTGACAATGATATCAAGGACTTAGCTGCTTACCTTTACATGTCACATGACTAAGACAAGTGAACCTCTTTGACTTAATAGCTTGGAAGTAAAATAAATGTGCAAAATTTGTGAAGATGATGATCTAAGTGCATAGGTTTTGTGATTAAACCATGCCGTGTCACTCTTTTAGTTAGTGTTGCTGAAAAATAAGCTTTGTCAAGCATCAAACAACAAATGTCTTTTTCTTATAAAGAAAGCACACTGTCTCTCTCATACATATTCTCAAACACTGCATCATGCTTTTCTTTTCTTCCAAATAATCATGGCTTGAACTTTATGAGAACCTGGTTAGGTAGGGGTATTTACTGGAAGTCTTCATTTGACATTAGCAACATTCCAATTTGCCTTTCTAGATTGGTTACCATGGACCTCCTTACCGTGCTGGAGACTATCTTGCAAGAAAATCAAGGCAAGAACACTTAGCTGTTGAACGAAACTAACATAGACCGCAAAAAGGTACCCAACAAGAACAGATAACAGCTTAAAATGCAGAAACATATGCACTTGAATTGATACATTCTCATGAGCTTCATGACTCTCCCTTCAATCACTCCTAGACGTAACCTCCTAGACCGAAACGTCTTGTGTTTTGTGATGCAAGTGAGTCACAATGTGGTGAAGTTGCATTTCTCACTGCCTACTCCAAAATCAATGTTTGGTCTTCCCATTGGCCAGCACATCAGTTGCATGTAACCACACCCTTTTTGTTGCCCCCTGATCTGCTTCTTTTCTTGCACTTTCGGATTTTAAAACCTCTCTTGCTGATTCTTGTAACATAGGATGTTGATATCTTAGCTATCAAGTTCGATGTTCTTAACAACCCTTCTTGCATGTCTGGCTTCTGTTCAGAATTTTACATTTGTTTCCAGTGTAATCACTTGACATCCATATGTCCCAATTTGAAGTTTATCAGCAGACTTAGTCACCTGGCAGATTGTCCCCTAGTTTCACCCACAGATGCTATTTTGTTACGCCAGCTCAAGGTTAGCGAAGATCATTGTTGTACACCAAACAGTCTTCATGCAGCATTATGCACAAAATCATGCATACATTTGTGAAGACAACACTCACTCATAATGGATTTGTAAAATATCTTCTCTTGGAGCAATATGACCTGCAGGTCCCATTAGAACAGGTAATGAAAAAGGTAGTTTGCAGGCAAGTAATTTTGCATAGCCCACTGCTGTTGTGGGGTTGTGCAGATGTCTTTAGTAGTGAGGACCAAAATTGTCTCCTACATAATGTTCATAAATATAGCATAGAAAGTGACTTAGATGTTGGTTTCTTTGAGTTGGTTGTCACGGTGAGAAGTCAAGCTTGTTCCACAAACAGCAACGGCAAGACTAACTAATTTCAAATCTTTTCATCCTTCGTTTGTGTGAGAAAATTGATCAAACTTGATCTGAAAGTTGGATCTGAGGGTTATCAGAGTATGTTAGAGGTTTGTGATACTATAGTAAAACATAGGCAAGGAATACAGAGATGTACCTGTTGCTGCAAGTTGTTTGGTGTTAGCGTCACAAAACTTCAAGAACGCTTGAAATCCAAATTTGTATTGAGAAAAAAGTCAAAAAAGATACCTAATGCACATAAACCAGAGAAAGATCAAGGATTTCATAGCATGTTGCGATAACTCCAGCAACTTCTCTTGTTTCTGCTTCTGCTCCTGTTCCTCGTGGCTCTTCTGCAGCACCTCTTCAACGTGGCAAAAGGAGGCAACTGGCTACATCCATCCATTGTCCTGTTTCTACTCCTGCTCCTTGTGGCTCTTCTGTAGCGCCTCCTCAATGTGGCAAAAGGAGGCAACTGGCTACATCCATCCATTATGGATGGAGGGATGGACGGAAGGGTTGACGGGATGAAAAAAATTTCATTTCATCACGACCATGACGTCCTTTACATATATTAATTGTGATTTACTTACATGGAAAGTCCCAAATGCTACGCATGGATGAAATTACTTTAAAAGGAGCTACTTCACCCATACCTCCTATTTGGGCATGCAACAATGTTTATCACATTTGACATAACGTATCATTGATTATTTATCCCACTGATAAATATGAAAATGGGGACAATATAAAATGACAAACAATTTAAAGTCAATTACTTAAACCAATCATTACAACTAACCAATTCATGGTAACCATTTATTGTGTAGTGTGCAACTTATAAGCACTATATCCTTTGTACATTTATTGTCTCAAATGACATTTATTGGCCCAAATTAACATATAAATATTATATTTCATCCAAAATATTATCTTTTCATTTAATCTCTCTTCCAACATTGCTTATAACCATTCACAAGCAAGCATTTGAAAAAACTCAAGGTTTGAGTTTTGAAACCAAACACTTGATGTTATTGACTTGGTGTGTTTTTGCCCCCTTCGATCTTGTCCCTCTTTTGGAAGCCTTTTTCTTCTATAAGATTGCAAGACCCTTCATGTCAATGAAGATCCCTAGTTAACCCACAATCTCAAATCTTGAAACCCATTAATGAACACATAAAAAATGGGTTTCAATTCGATTTCAAAAATCCCAAACACAAGAACATTGATGTGGTTACATGAGGTACTCAAGTTGTTGCCTCAAGAACTTGAAAGTTTGTTAAAAACTTCAATTATATGACAAACTACCAAATCTATTTTTTAATTGCATCCCTTTTATCAAAACTACAAAAGGGATTTGTTTTGGTGTAGTTTAATTAATATTGATGATTGGCATTCTTTTGACAATTGCCAAATTGCCTAAAGAAGTGATGACAAAGATGTATATAGCTCAAGAATCAAGATCTATTAACTTTAGGAAGACAAAAACACCTTTTAGAAACTCTTATTTCAAAATTCAAATGTTGCTAAATGTTGGAGCAATTCAACAACATTTCAACAACAAAAGTTTTGACGAAAAAAAATATAAACAATAAGAATGTAAGGAATTCACCTACAAATTGGTTACAAATCACTATCTTGGAGCTCATCAATAAAACAAAAAATAAAAAATTATGAGAGAAAAGTCTTGGTGGTAAAAATTGAAACTATTTCTTTTTTAAACGAGTTTCAAATTTTCATTTGTGCCAATGAAACAATAAAAACACACTTCACAACACATTGAACATTCAATTGCCTTACATAAATGGCATAAAATACGTTAGACATGGAAAAAAAAAACCTATAATTATTAATTTTTGTAAGAAAAACAATGTAAACCTATCAAATTTTGTTACATGAAAACATTACAACAAGAAATGGAAATGGAAAAGACAACATTATAAGTTTTATTTAAATTGTTAAATGTCAAATTTCAAATATTAAATGCCAACAACGAAAATCAAAATCCAATTATTGATGGTGAGTAATATATCAAAAGTGGGTTCATGTGAAATTGATATGTATGAGGTGGATAATGGAATTTAGTATGTAACCAACCATTTTGCTATCATTTGATTTAAGGTGAAAAACACTTACATCTTTTAGAGTAATTGTGGCTTAAGGAAAGTCATGAAGATTGAATAAAAGGTCCCATGTTCAAAACCTTTCAATCTCAAATTTTGTTGATACTAATCATTTAGAATATCATTTGTTTGTTTATGCAAAATTCAAACAATTGCAATTTTATATCAAAAAATGTTAGAACATTTTTTAAATTTTTTATGTTTATTTGAAATTGCAAAATTCGTGTAGAAATTGCTCAAAGTAAAAAAGTTTTAAGCATTTTGGAATCAATAATGATTGCATTTGCGAGGATGCGAATCCCACTTTTAGAGAAGACAATATCAATATGTTGATAAGAAGGGTTTGAGTCTAAGAAAGGGAAATGGGTGCAAATTTTGTGCATCACATGGAAAATGTTTATTTGATCATGATAAAGGATGCAAAAATGTTTTGCAATGCATCATGTTTCCTAGTATGAATGTTAGGTGGGTGCATATTTGAAGGTGGATATTAGAGTTGGTTGGACATTGAGAAAACACCTAGTTATTAGTAACACTATTATGAACCTACCTACACATTAAAATTATTATTTTTGAAAATTGATTAATGACCTTATTCATTTGGTAGACAACATACAAAAAACTAACAAGACCTATATGGGTTAAGTTTACCAAAATCTAATCACCTATTGAGATGTTTGAAAATTTCATCAAAATAGGGTATCAACTTTTAAATTGTAAACCTAGGAACATAGTGGAGATTGATTTCTTGTAAAAAAGGAATTGTTTTTATTTCATTGATTTTTAAAAAAAGGGGAGAAAGGGGCGAGATGTGGAATTAAAGCTGGAGCCGTTTGTGTGGAATGTCCATTTTTTTTGTGTTGTTTATGCTTGGTTGACATCATCCAAAGTTAAGGATTTGGGCGGTGGTGTGTGTACATTACCAATGATGATGAACTAGGGTGTTTTGTTTGTTTGTTTCCTTTGGTTTTGTGTTATTGTTTATGCATGATTGTTGGGTTAATGAAATTGTGGCGCTTGGTGTTGGTGTTTGGATTAGTGTTTTTCAATTCTTGGGGAAAATGGGTGTAGTGCAATTTGTTTTAAAAGCGCACTACAAGGATTTCTTCAATAAATGAACCAACTATTGATGGTGTGTGAAAGGTAGAGCTCAGTACTATGGTTTTTTTTAGAGTTAGAAAAGACATTTATGATTTTGTGAAGTTGTTATTTGCATTGTTTGGTGTGGAGGAGGAATGTTCCATCTTGTGGATCTTTAATTATAAATACTAAAGATCCATTGCAAATAATGCTTCTATGTAGGATATGCAAGATTTAAAGGTAAATGTCAAGGTTGAACCAAGGAGATGATGATAAGGTCAAGTGGTGTCGTTAGTAATCTTTGTGGCCAAGTTTGGTGGGTGTGAATGTCTTGTTGTGCAAAGCTCAGTAAGTGATCATTTGTGTTGTTGGGAGTATGAGAATACCCATATAATTGGGAGCTTTGGGGTTGGAACTATTTTGAGGTTTTGCATTATGAAAGTATTTGGGAATTCAATATATTGTTTCATCCTTGTAGCACTATTAAGCAAGGTTGTTAGAAGAAGTTGTGGAATTACTATTTACAAATGGGTGAGAAAAAGAAGTTAGAAAGTAACTGTTTGCATTGTTTTGTGTGGGTTTGTATTATGTGATGGGTGTTAATTCTACACTTTTTGTGGGATTGAGAATGTAAAAAATTGGGGTGTGAATGTCTATTTTCAAGGGGCTTGGCCATGAGGGGACTAGTTATGGCTCAAAGAGTGATGTCGGAATGTGTTGATCCTTGGCAACCCATAGTTTTAATTGTTTAAAGGTTGTGTAGTTTATTTATATTCTTGTTTTGTGAGCACATTGTAATGTGGATATAACTTGTTGATTGTCTACTTACCTAACTAAGTGTGATTTATTTTACGATTTCTTTTTGTTACAAAGGCATCTTTGTTCTATAGTCAACAAAATTGTTGTAACTATTGTTGTAACCATCTTGCTATGCATGAGACGCTATTTATTCCCATTGGGTTTTTTCCCCTTTTGTTTAAGCCTTAATTTTTTTGCAACTTTAGATTTTGAGGTTTTTAAAGTTTATTGTATTCTAGGACGAAGAGATGTCTAGTTTGTAGAGTTTGGTGTAATGGTGGCGAGTTTTGCAAAATGTGCTAGAATTTTTTTGTCTAACAATGCATGTGTTGGAAGTTTGCTACAATTGTTTATTTTGTTCCTTGTGTGGCTTGTTAATCTTGCCTACCTTGTGCTTTAGTTTTAATTGAGGTGTAACTTGTCAAATGTCTCATTGTTTGGCCTTGTCTTCTTGTTTGGGTAGTTGTTTTTTGGTCTTCCTTTGATTAATGATAACTTTCTTTTCTTTCCCCAACAATGGTTAGATATAACTTGAGCTTGAACAATAGTTGGGTTTCTCATAGTTTGTAATATTTTAAAACTCATACTTTAAAGTTTATTCTCAAAGATTTGTTGTGCACTTTTGCTCATTGAAGATCATGTTGCTAGATCATGTTCCAAGATAAAAAGTAGCCATGGCAAAAAGAAGAAAAATACTTAAACCATAAAATCTACATGGTCAATGTAATGTGTTTTTCAAGGTTGGTATTTCATAACTAAACCTTATGCATAACATGTGACTATCATTGCAAAAAATAATTGGGGAAATTGGTAACTAAGGTTATTATTTTGACAATCAAATTGATACTACTAGGTGAGTTTCAAATATTCTGAATTTCTTGTTTTTGATAGTTAATGTTAGGTAAAAAAACATTTTCATATATAACTTGCCTTCTCGATTATGGAAAAAAAAAAGGTAAGAACCTTCCAAAAGAATTGTGACTAAGGATAAGGAAATTTCAGCTTGAATTGATGGATAGTGTAAAACATTGCATTTGAAAAACAAACATGATGATGATGATTAGTTGAGGGATGAACCATGGTAGGATGTTGACTTGATGAACATTAGATGTTAAGGGACGTGTGATGAGAACAGCTCCACAGGTGCTCACTCCTGAGTACCTATGTGACCCTAACCCTAGCCCAAAACCTTGTGAGCTCCAGGGCTAATGGGGTGCAATAACTTGTAAAGCTCCTGATGGCTCTAGTGTTTAGTGGTCATTCTGAAGGTGATGCAACATGCATGCAGATGATCGAGAGAATGCTTCTTCAATTTTTGTTCGAGTCTGTGGAGACTGCTCGAACAAATGTCAATTGTGGTCAGTACCCTCTCAATTTCTTCAGCAATTCATGAAACTTTGTGCAAGTACTGTTTTGCAAATTTAGATACTACCCATTTCTGTCTTGTCAGTAATGTGCCAGCTTATCTTACACTTCCCTTGTGCCTCAGAAGGATGCAAAGCAGCTGTGCACAAGAAGTAGAAGTTTTTAGGAAACCATAGAGTATTATGATCCACACTGCATTAAAACCTGACATTAAGCTTATCCTCTGTGTCCCTTTGTTGCAACTCCTGTTTTAGAATTTTTATCATATAAGCCATCTGCAGGAAACTTCAAAGTCATGCAGTGTACAGTATTTTGCTGAATTTTGGATCATGAGAGAACTGTATGAAACAGAACACTTTGTTAAAGTGCTGTTGAGAATCTGAACATAGGTTTATTGAAACCAATGAATTTGAATGGGTGGAAGTTGTAATCTTGTCGTGGAATTGTTGTCTAGGTACTGAATTCTGTTCTCAAGTATTACGAGTTGTACACGGAGATGACGCAAGAATTATAGAGGGAGTTGTGGCGTAGTGGTGCTGCTAATGATGCCTTTTTGGTTTCTGCTTCTTGCAACGGGGCATGTCATGTGGTGGTGGAGGTAATGTCTCATTCACTCCAACACCATTTTTTACCACAAATGCCATTTCCATGCCCCATGATAAATGCATTTCAAAGTGACAGTGGAGAAGCCATACCCCTGCATACAAACCAAATCCATTGGCCAAATTGTTGATCAGATTCCCTCTATTAGAAAATTCCTTGCTGTGGTTTCAAGGCACAATCTGCTTAAGTCTTCCAACATCCCTGTTTCTTGCTGAATCAAACATCTATAACTATAAGTAGCAGTGGTAGTTTGATTTCAATCTCCAGTGAATGCATAGAAATTCCTTTGATGTCTTCAGTGCAAGGTTGGGTTGCATATGCAAAGAAGATGCATAGGTCAAAGACCCGTGGAGAATATGGATAGATCTACTCTTTTGGGTGGATGTTTGCTGTCCAAGGGTGGATTGAGATTGTGGAAAACAATCAGAATTGAGGGTTGAGGGATTTGTGCTTTTACCTGGGTTGTTGGCTCGAAATCTGATTGCCAGCCAGCCTCCTGATGGAACTCCTGCAGTGTTCCTCAGTGGAGGATCCTCAAGATTGAAATATGGAGGATCCAACAGAGAGTCATAGTTGCCATAACCCCAACCCACAACATAGAAGTTGTGGCCATGCAGATGAAAGGGATGAATTGTGAAATTGAGGATGCTTATGTCCTGCAGCACCAGCTGCACGTGGTCATTGAAGTTCAGCACTGACACTTTGGTGGAGTGCACAGGAGCTTTGTTTCCAAGCTGGTCTTCAGGTCCTGTGTAGTTGAACTTGTGTACTGGTGTGTCTGGGAAGCCCTTGAAGGACTCACTGATGCTTTTGTTGAAGTAGAAAGCCTCCAAAAGTGATATGTTGGTCGGATTCTGGAATGAGATGTTGTTAACAGCTGCGGAGAATCTCTGGTGGAGGTAACCCTTGCACACCTTCAGTGGTGGGCAGCTGTTATTAGGTTCCAGAGCGTATCCAACAGTGAAAAAGAATTCTTGGTTGATCACCAGGGGTACCTGTTCAACCTTGTACATGCTGTTGTTATAGCTCTTGATCTTGGCAAGGAAACTGTCGCTGTATGCAGAATCATTGTATCCTGGAAGGTTTGGCAAAGTTGGGACCAATCCTAGAATATTGGGAGTCAGACCCCTGTCATCTGCCAGCTCGTACTGCAGGATTCCTGTCCCTGCAATTCTAGGGTATTGCTGCAGATCATACTGCACAACAGAATAAGCACTTGCAGCCATGTAAAACTGCCCAGAGCTTTGGTTTGCATGAAGAAGAACATCTGCTGTTTGACCAGGAGTAAGCATGATTGTGTTCACTGTGAAGGGCTTTACATATGAAGCATCAAGCTCAACCACAGTGAGTGAGTGGTTTGCTACTGCAAAGAAGACTGCAATCTCCAAAGCTGCATTGATGACACGAAGATAATACGTCTTGCCATGAGTCACCTTCACTCTGAAAACATCATCTGGTACACATGGATTCAACCTGTTCAGCCTATGTTGCTGCAGTTATGCCAAGGAATTTTCATGAGCTTTTGTAAACTCAATAACATGATTTTTGACACCACCTTCCTTCACACTGCTTTTCATTGATTATGTTCACTGCCTTCTGATCACCCAGCAGCAGCTTCAGATGAGAAGTCTTTGAATTTGTATTGGATCTCCATTGGGTGTAATGATCTTTTCAAAATGGGTTTGTTCAAGTGTCAAATGGACATGATATCCAGAAGACACAAACCGGCAAACAATGGAAATGAGGCACATGGACAGCAAATTTTGCATGTGGGTGGGTGGCTGCTCAATGTGTACCTGCAGAGTGATTGTAGAGCGGTCCAGGCATGCCATTGATTGTAATGGCATCGGACTTAGTAGGTGCACCTCCTGTTCTTAGTGCTGTCCTCTCAATCTCTTCAGTATCTTG
>Ga0209208_10011243_pt1 | contig 11478 bp, 13 predicted proteins | sample S1TSphfallax_3_FD_187694 | JGI IMG/M metagenome (GOLD analysis project Ga0209208, IMG submission 187694) | Host-associated microbial communities from peat moss isolated from Minnesota, USA - S1T2_Fd - Sphagnum fallax MG (SPAdes) (version 2) | ecosystem: Host-associated > Plants > Peat moss >...
TTTTCTAATATTTTTTACTTGCATATTTTTTATATCGCCCAATTTGGCTAAATAGCATTATGGACAATCACCACATGAACAACATCACAAAATTGAACAATTTTTTTTTTAATTTGAAAAAAAAATCACTGGGCCGAACCTGCTATGGACTACATAACCGGCTTGAGCAGCCCGGTTACCTGTAAAAAATGAGCCATGGGAGCTGTGAGTTTTTTTTTTTGGTAACCGGGCTGGTACGAACGTTGAGTTTCATGATGATATTGATAACCGCGTTGTTTAAATTGAGGGTAAAATCACGCATTGTAGTTTACGACGACCCCTCCGTTGTCATAGGCCTCGTGATATCCGTTTGTTCAGGTTCATGATTACGCTCACGTCGTCGTTTACGAGGACGCGCAGCCCTGCCCGCCTACAGCCAGCCTGTCATGTGAGACCTTGTTCTGTTTACCCAGGACGTTGGCGGGGCTCACGAGGCGTACGCCACTGGCTGACCGGCGGACGGATTCATGCGCGCGCGCGGTGCAAGTACCCGGCGCACCGGTGCCGGAACTTACGTTCGCAGCTCTCTCCGTGGGGCGGACTTTAGGCGTCTCCATCCTTCGCGCGCCTTCGTCGTCGTCACGCGTTTGCTCGCGCCTTCTCCACGCGCTTGCTTTCCCTCTGAAGCTCCTGCCTTTTTTTAACTGTTCACAGCGTAGTCCGTCTCTGGTTCAATTTGTTCGTTTTTAAAAACGACTACTAGTGTTCTTGGACACACACACACACACACAATCTCTCTCTCTCTCTCTCTCTCTCTCTCTCTCGCTATTTGTTTGGTTGATCAAAGTTAAAGCAGTGAACGAGCAGGCCATAGCCTTGATTCCAGTCATATAGGCATATGTTTCAGCAAGTCTTCAAAGGGCGGCAGGCCCTCGGAGGGAGGAGATGAACAAGGACATATGCCTAGTACTGTACAAGAGTGCACCCTACAAATCAGCAAGTCAAGAGAATGTCGATAACATGTCAGTAATAGAAGAGAAGCGAGTGACTATTTGGTTTGTGGTTGCAGCTTTGGAGACTATGAGAGCTGTGATCGGATGGCATTCGGAGTGTACACAGGGTTTAGGGTTCCCTCGCAATGCCTTCAATACTTCCCGTGCCCTCAAAGTCCGGAAGTGCTGAAAGCATTGGAAGCTAACATCATACCCACATATTCATGGGTTGCAGTTGGAGAGACTATGATAGCTCAGATTGGATGGCAGAGCAGGCACAGGGTTACTTGTTATCTTTCAATGCTTTCAACACTTCCCGTGCCCTCCAAAACTTTTAGTGTTGAAAGCAGGGCACAGGATGTGTTGAAAGCAGTGCAAGTTAGCATCACACCGATACATATTCGTCAGTTGCAGTTGCAGAGAGTTTTCACAGGGTTTATGGTTACCTTGCAATGCTTTCAACACTTCCCATGCCCTCCAAAACTGGAAGGGTTGAACGCATTGCAAGATAACATGACACCTGCATATTCAGCAGCTGTGGATGTGTAGGGTTTTAGGCCGGCATGGTGTATTACGAGCAACTCACTGGTCTCATTTCTTTTCTGGGCCATTGCTTCTCGCATGACAGAGCTGGTTTTGTCAAGCTTAAAAACTAGAGCTCCCTCATCAATTGACCCCTGGGACCAATTGCTAATGCCCTGGATGGAATGAAATCCAATCAATCTCCACAGCAGAATCTGATAAAATGGCAAGGCCCTACCATCCATTTGGAAACTCATTACCACATTGTTGTGGATGAACCACAATTCCAGCTTTATCAAGGTTGAACATTGTGAACCCATCTTGCAAACCCTCTTCCTTCTACTCCAGATTATGCAGGTGATTACCTTAGGCATGCGAATAAGGAGGTAGAGAATGTAAGTGGTTTCTATGTAGGTAGGCAAGTAGGTAAAGCACTCGGTGTCTACTTGGTAGCTAGCTAGATACATGTGGATGGTTATGGAACTGTAATATAAAACAAAATGTTTCCTATCCACAGATCTTTCCTTCTGGGGGTTACTTTGGCCGCAAGAGTGGGAATGTCCCAATCTGAAGGGTGATACCTCATGTAGAAACCAAACCATCTACCACTGCCTTAAACCAAAAAGGTTTGATAACTCCTCACACCAAAAAACCTTAAGTCAAATGAATCTTACACCTTAAAGACCTAGGTCTAAAAATCTTACACCTTGGAGTTGTTGGGCAGTAATTCTCACCACATAAATGATCTGTGAAGTTTAATTTTGTAGAAGGTTCCCTCTAAGGCTCCCTCCAAATAATCTATGAAATGATGGCCAGGTTGTAACCATGTATGAAGCTTTAGTTGAATGCATTAGGTTAGCAACAAGAAATTTGTGTCATCAATGTAGGAAGGGTAACGGAAGATCGCAGTAGTCACAATTAGTTAGGTGAAGAATGGCACCTGAAATCTTGTAAAACATTTGGCATTGTTTTGATTTTGGGTAAAATGTAGGTGACAAATTTTACTTTTGAGTGGCAATTCAAGTGCTTCAATACATGTATATCAAACACAAAAATACATACAACACATGAGTTTAGTATCGAAAGTCCTGAAGAGATGAAGAGGAAAATGGTTGTCATCTCAACCTCATGAGTCCCTGGGTTGGAGCTTCTCAGTCAGCATTTCCATATTCAATTATGCAAATCCACCCCTTTAAACTTAAGGATGAGTATTCACATTCTCTGGCATAAATATGATGTGTAAGAATGAATATTCACATTCTCTAAGGGATTTGTTTGTGGAGTACTTCAGGTGACAAAACAACAGTCTGGAATGTCAGTCACAATCTGTGTGGCCTTGACTACCACAGACAGCTACAACTTTGCAATGGATGACAGATGATCATGGATGTGAAAATGATAGATACCAGAATAGCTGAAAAAAAGTTCACCATTTAGCCCAAATATAAACAACACATGCTAGCATTAGCCTCCAAGTTGCCATTCATTGTTCATTGCCTCCAATCTTACTGGACAATATGTGTTACATTGAAGAAATTCACACTCAAAATCAAAAGCTGTGATAAGAAAAGTGCTTATCTTATTGTTATTCTCTTTTAATGCTCATAAAAGCCAACAAGAGTAAGTCAGGTAGTAGTCAGCACCATCAAACTCAACATTCCGATGAATAAGGGGTCCAAATACATCATTTTTCACAGCTCAAAGAGCAACAAGATTCCTAATAAATTTGTAGTATACAACACTTGCTTCCACCCTCCACTGCTGCTTCATGGTATTGCACGATTGTGCATTAGGCAATCATGTGCAATACACACAAAAGCCCCACCAAGGACCTTTTTTCTTCTCACAGAATCTCATCAACAAATTCATCAATATCAAGATTTTCCAGAGGTAGTTGATGACCTTCATGCTCTCCAGCAATGCTTTCTTCCTCGTCCTCTTCTTCAATCAATCCCTCCCCACTATTCCAGCCAAGCCTTTGGGATCTCACCCTCTTACAGTCCTCCTTACGTGTTTTGGCCAAGGCCTCAGCTTCTGCTTCAGCCTCAGCTGCATCTGTATCAACTTCATTGAACTCAAACTTGACTCGTTCTGCCATTATGCACATGGGACACAATGATGCTTTCTGCATGCTTGCTTCTAGCAAACGCTGCTGGAGTGTAGCTGTCTCTCTGGCATGCTTTTGAGTCATCTTCTCCATCTCTCTGCGAATTGTGTTGGCTTCTTGTCCTGCCATTGCAGCTGCATCCTGCAATATGGCATGAAAATTTTGATTCAGCATTTGGGTTGCTCATGAAAATGTGCAAAAAAAGCAATGAAGGTGCAAGGAAATGTTACCTGAGCCATGCACACTGCATCCTCTGCTTCCTTCAATCGCACCAGAAGCTCTCCAGCAGCTTGGACTGCATCAGCTGTATCTCGTAGCTGCATCTTAAGGCCCTCCACCTCATCCTTAGCAGCATCTCTCTCATGCTCATGGTCAATTCTCATGGCCACCAGCTGCTCAGCCTGTGACTCAAACCATCGAGTCTCAGTTGCTGTTACTCCTGCCTTCTTGGCCAGCTTTTTGAGGTTTGTAACACCTTCACGAATTTTACGATTCTTACTCAACAGTCCAATGTGTTTCTCCTGCAGCTCAGCATACTGTTCCAAGAGACGAGCATGTCCTTCCATGGCCATCTCCAGTGCCTCATGTACTTCTTTTGCACACCTGGGGACGAGCATTAGATACATCAGCATAAGTTTAGATGTGCACAAATTACAAGCTATAATCTCTTAGACAGATCTCTGATCAGTAGCTGTAAGTTTCAACTTACCTCTTTTCACCATCAAGCTCCAGCTTCCTCAATTCTAAGAGTTGCTAATAACGTGCAGTTTCCTTCCTTATGTTTAGATGTCCACAAATCACAAGCTATATTCTCATGGACAGATATCTGATCAGCAAGCTGTAAGTTTCCAGTTACCTCTTTTCACCATCGAGCTCCAGCTTCCTCCTTTCTGAGAGCTGCTTATAACTATCAGCCTCCTCCCTTAAATCTTCCACAATGGTAAGTAACTCAATCTCCCTTTCCTCCAACTCCATTTGTTCCTTCTCCCAGAGGTGGCCTTCAAGATGCTCCACAGCATTTAGCCCACATGATGATGTTGCCTCTTGCAATGTACAGAGGGCAGTGGATTTTGACAGGTCAGCTGTTGAGCCCCTTAGAGCCTTTGAGGTGAGAGAAAGACGTCGATGCTTTGCTCCTAGAGTCCCACATTCAAGATGTGTTTGTAGGTGGTTTCTCAATTGTTGAATTTCTTGTAGTAGCACTTCTCTCTCACCAAAGTCAAAGAAGGTTCTATAGCGCTCAAGCTCATCCAGCAATCGTTCCTGCTCCACTTTGGCATGTGTCACCTCTGGATGTTTATCAAACTTTTCCTGCAAGGTCTGCAAACAAACAACGAGGCATTGGGAGACTGATCTTGAAACCTGTCCACAAGCTTCTCCTTGAGGAAATTGAATCAATTTGGATATGGAGGAGAAAATAACATCATGACTGTACCTTGTGTTCATGGAGAAGGGCTTGCCACTCTTCTGTGAGGAAAATGTCACTCGGAAGGACACCACCCATGAGGGCCTCCAGCCGAAGGATTTTATCTTCCCGGCTTTGTTGAAGGACAGAGTTGCACTCCCTCTCATTCTTGTATTGCCTCACCTGCACAAAAAAATCATCCTAATCAGCCCCCATCACTATCTAGAGATTTTGTAGAAATGCAAGCTGCCAACAGTCAAAGGTCTTCCAGGTCAAGTCATGATACCAAGCGGTTAAGTTGTTCAATCTCTGCAGCTTGCTGCATCATTGCCTCTTCAACTGCTCTTTCCCTCCGGATGGATCCAGCCAACACAGCCTCTATGGCCTGCACACACAATTAATGTCATGCATCATCACGCTAAATGGGACAATAAAATCTAACTCAAAAACCTCAAATCTAACTCCAGAGATTCTTACCTGAGCATAATCTGGCCTAGGTGTTAAAGTGGTCTCCTGGCTGTTCCTGGGCCTCTGCATTGTTTCTAGTGATTTGTCAGGAGAATCAGGCAGGGGTGTGTTGATGCCTATCTCCAGCAATTCTGACCATTCTGTACCAGAAGTTATCAGCCTTTGGGGTGATGTTTGGGTGCCAGCATCACTTGTTCGTGTCTTTTTGAAGTCAAGTTTTTGGAAGGAAGACCGCACATTAGACAATATGGAGTTTGATAACAAAGTGCAGTTGCAGGTGCATCCCACAGCTAATGTCTGAGCACCCTTATCCACAGTCTTTGTAGCTTTGAGGTCTGCACTTTGGAAGGAGAAACGCACCACACTTGACCTAAAAAACACAGTCATAAATCAACAGCATCTTTCAGACTATATAGCAAGTTGGAACAAGAAATAGTTTGATGTTTCTGCTCTCCTAAGAAGAAATTCACTGCACTCAAATTTGTCATACTCTGTGAGGGAAATTCTATTGTGATCCCACCTGCCTCCTGATGCATGTGACTTGTTTTGATGGTTGTCCAGAATCTGCAGTCCACGATGAAGGCTTGCAGCCAGTCGGTCTCGTGGAGATGCAAATGATTTGCTATTGTGCAAAGAAGATCGTAGGCTGGAGCTCTCTGCAAACGGGACCTTTGGCAATGAGTCAAGTACAGTGCAATCTTCTTCAAGTGCTGAAAGACCAAACATGGGAGGCTGTCTGATTTTCTCTTCCAGGCGGACCAGAAGCTCTTTTGGAGAATGAGTGCATGTAGGAGACTGGAGGCTAGGCGATAGATCATGAATTGCAGATATATTCAGTGCTGGAAGGCTAGTCCTTGGAGTCTCCATCACACCAAGTGTTGGAGAGTCCATGTTTGGAGATTCATCATCCCCAATAGTGTCCACTGTTGCAGATTTGGATCTGGATTCCTTCTCACAATTTGATGACCTAACATCCTTTGATGCCATTGCCAGAGAATTTGGAAGCTCCTCATCCTTTCTGGTCATATCCTCACTGGTGGCTGCAGCAGGAGAGTCAACATTTGGAGAATCATCATCATCCCCAACATCATTAACCACCACAGATCTTGATCCAGATTCCTTCCCCAAGCTTGATGTCCCAGCCATCTCCATGGATTTTGAGAGGTCAGTATGCTTCTTGGTGATATCCTCAGTGTTGATTGTAGCATTCAACTCAATGTTTGGAGAATCATCATCCCCTACATCATTAACTACCACAATTCCTGAACCATGTTCCAGCTCTAAACTAGATCTCCTAGCCTCCTTGGATACCACCTCCATGGAGTTTGAGAGCTCAGTATGCTCCATTGTCATGTCCTCCATGGTGACTACAGCAGGAGACCTAACTCGCTCACTGTCAACAGTTTCGTCGTCAATCTCCATCTCCTCATCATTATCATCTGAATCTACAATAGGAAATGTCATTGGATGGCCCAGGCTGAGCCTGAGAAGATTGTAACTGCGGCGGGCATTCCAACTGTTGGAATACCCACTTCCGTTACCTGCTGGCTGACTGCTATTCATTTTCATCCGAGTCAACTCATCCTGTAACCATTGCACACATACTGAAATGTGTTACCACTCAAAATATACGCTAAACTTAACTAAACAGTTCAAAATTAAATGAAAGCCTTGCATGAGTGTCTCCCACCTTGAGCTGCCGAATTTGTTCGCGGAGAAGGTTCACATCATTTGCTTTCTCCTCATTAATAACTGCCTTGTTTTGCATGGCCTTAGCTCTTTGGGCAAATCTCAAGGTACCGAGAGTCTCACTTTTGCAGCTACATTCAGAACATAAAGGTCTCAACATTCACGGTGTGCAAAACTTGGGATGAATTTTTAATGGATCTGCTTGGTGTAAAGCACAGCTTTTATACTATCCTGGCAGGAAGGTGCTTACCTACTAGCTGGGGAGACTGCACAGATCATGGCAAGCTTTGCATTACCACCAAGGGACTCCTGCAATAAAAATGTCAGGCGGGAATCCCGATAAGGAATATGCCGCTGTTTCCCTGATTGTGCCACTTCTGCCAGTATATTTATCACATTACTGCACTCATACAGACAATCACCAATTGCACAGATGTCAGTCAGTTACATTCATGGCACTCCCATTGCACTCCACATAGATAACTCAATAATCTGATCTCCCAACGTATGTTACAAAGTTGGCCACAAGCTAGTTATACAGAAAGCCAACTATCTCCTTGGTAGAAGTACATGAGCCATTCAGGAATCAATTATCCACCCACCCAAGTTGGGAGAGTGATTTATTGATGTTGCCAGCCTCCTTGAGTCGATCACCAGCAGCACCTGTCTGCTTTTGCCGCTCAGAGCCTGCCAAATCAACTAAATTCATCCTGCTGCTCCTGACACTGCTCAGGCCTTCTCCCACACTCTGAAAGGACATACAAGGGACACTGCCATCACTGAGATATCTTCACTGATAAAAGAAAAAACTAGCAGTATTTTTAGGCAATACAATTTTTTCCAGCAGAAGCTGCTCAGTCAATATTGTGAGAATGAAGAATTTTTTGAAGAAGAGCTTGATGAGATCAGGGGATGCAATACCTTGGAACGACATTCAATGACACATGTGAAAACAATGTGTGAACGTGAACTTTCTCTGTTCATGGTTGTTTCACCAACTCTTCTGTTGGCCAGACCCTATCCATGTCCAAACAGAGAAGCACTTTGGTCAGTTGCATGATGACTTCATCACACAGGAAATCAAGTCAGATGATCTATTTTGAAGCTTTGCTGATGCCTAGCAGATGAATGAAAAACAATGTCAGAGAGAAAGAAACCCAGAAGAAAAAAACCTTGATAAGCAGCCGCATGACATCTTTGACATTGGATACATATTCCTCAGTCAAACCATCTACATAAATGCCAGTCTTTGTGTCCTCTCTGATCTGCACACACATAACAGGTATTCTCAAAGGCAAATTAGCTTCAAAATTGCAGTGAAAATCATCCCATGAACAGCCTAAAAGAGAGCTATTGCATCTAAAAAAAATTGTTTTTGGCAATCAGATGGTCTACAGAACAAACATGCGGCCTTTATACTGCTTCTTAAACACCTGCCTCTCTGCATTGATGGAAGACATTGATGTGACACAGCATGCCAGTAGAATGCTTACCATTAGGTTTTTCTGAGATGGCTCCAGCAAATCCATGATTTGTTCATGATAGATCTAGAAATGAAAAACCAGTGAAAATTAGGTGTAAGATTCGAGTAAGAATTCAGAACAACAACTGTCCCTATGAGTGAATATAATGTTTGGTGTCTTGTGTATTTGCCACAGTAACAGTCAGTCTGCCTGCCAAGGGTACCATTTATCTATGCATATAACTGTCTACAGTTTCTTTGGGGCACCTGCAGTACCTCAAGAAAGGAGCACCGGCATTGATACCAGAGCTGCTTGTCTGTGTTTTTCTCCTCTTCCTGCATGGGACAAGGAACATTAACCTTAGTAAGACATGAAGATGGACTTGAAAGTACCACAACTTTACCGAAGATGAGTAGAAGGAGCAAGAGGCAACAAGATATTGCAGGGGGCACATAAGAATGACATGCAGCAAAACAGACAGTTCAAAGAGCAATGACTGTTATTATAAGAAAAAAGGGGTGCTCCAATTGCAAGGGTTCCGGTGAGTTTGTACCTGGCGAATGCGAGCAAATAGCCGCTCAAAGACGCGCGGTGTAAGGCCACAGTCCGCAGAGGGTGACAGGTCAGTGTTGGAATCAGGCATTGCACCCCACATTGTGTGGGTTTTTCCACTCCCAGTCTAATCCACATGCCATCAAAATAAATATCAGTATGTGAAACTCTAAGACTCAGATTTGCACTCTGCAATTCAAGACATCCATGATGCTCAAGGACATTGACAACTTTTCATGGAAACTTGGTCCTGCAGGGCAATAAAGGAGGATGTTCAACCTGGCCATAGGCAAAAATGGAGCTGTTGAAGCCTGCAAGACAATTCTCCACCATTGGCAGCCCTACCATCTCAAAAACCGCTTGCTGACAAAATGCCCACAATGCAATTTTGTCACAGGCTTTTTCACAAATGGCATGTTGTTCTACCAGGGCTCAATCAGGGGAGCCTCCTGCAAGTTATGCAATATATATAATGGCAGGAATATTCATACAGCTGAGGCAGAACCAGAGGCAGAGACAAGAAAATTCAAGCATCTCATGATGATACTGACCTGAGAAGCATCTTGTCCAGCTACAGCATCATAAGTAAAGTGCTGATCAGCTATAGAGACAGATGTCACTGATGTCTTCTGCAACACAATTTCCGCCTCTTCGGTCTCCTCCTTTTTATTCAATGGTCGCATCCTCACAATGACCTAGAAACCAGAGACCATGAACGAACTCTTCACTAGGTTAAGAAGATTCTCTGCACACAAACAGAATGCATGTTGTAAAGATAGAAGGTGGAGCACATTCTTAAACAAAAGCAAAAGCTTGCCTTGACTCCAGAATCTGTAGAAGAAGCCATATCCCCTGCTGCTGCTGTGTTCAATGAGAACCCTTCTGTGCTGCTTCCCGATTGTAAATCCCAGTTGATCTTCCTCTTAGCGCTTCCTTGCTCAAAGGATTGATTACTACTCAATCCATTCGACGCACTTCGTGCAGGCGATGGCCTCGGAGGTCTTGGTGGAAGGGAGGGACTGTTCTGCAATGACTCCTTTGAGCTTTTTGCTGCTCCTTTGAATGCTGGCTTGGTTTGTGCAGGGGAAGAGGACCCCTCTTGTACCTGTACAGAGAAGTGTCCACACAGAACACAGCCTTGACCATTGATAGATAGAGAAAAGAAAGCGCGTGATGTAGACGTTCTTGCCCTGACCTCGAGGACAGAAGAAACTACGCTTCGCGTTCACTGCCGGCAGAGAAGAGCATCATGTAGGCGTTATGCCCTGACCTCCAGACCAGAAACTACCATTTCCTCTCTTTCATCAACAAGACCACGTCAGAGAAGAAGCACTTACATTTGCAGAGGCATCCGGAGGTACATTTTCGCTGTTGTGTCGAGACCTTCGACCAGCAGCTACAACAGCAGGAGCACTGCTTGGACGGTACGGACCTACATGGAAAGGCTCTCGCTCCTTATGTGAAGAATCCGACGACGGCGATACCGGACCTCGCGCACTCCTGGAGCGTGTCAATCCTCCCTTCATTTCCTCCAATCCTCTTCTCTATGTCTCTTTCGACAAAACTCGAAGAATTAGAGGAGAAAAACCTCGCGGTAGGTCGACGTGCAAAACCACGACCAGACTTTCCCGACCAAAAAATACCTTCAAAGCTTATATCGTCCGTCTTCTACGAGTACAAAACATTCTCTTCATCATTTGCATTCTTCACATCACATATAAAGTACCAACAACGTCGAGAAGACGAACAGGAGAGAAGAGAAGCAGCAGCTCCCACATCTTCTTCTTCTAATTTTTCTTCACAGCTTTCCCGCCACACCAAAGAAATACGTACCTTCTCTCTCAACTTTCATCACACAAAAATGAAAAAAAAAATTGCGAAAAAGAAGCTTCAGACAACCATACACTATAACCGTCTCAATCGCAAGGGACGGAAGCTGAAGAGCAGAGGAAAACTCGTCCAGAGAGACTACTGCGAGCGAGAAGAGAAGCCCGCTCGCAACAAAGAGGGAATCGCGAAGAGTAACGGAGCAGGAGAAAGTAGCCGTTGCGGGGGATTCTGGTTCAAACGGGCCCTTTGTCGGAACCGCGGTTCGAACTCGCGGTTGCACCGGAACCCATACTTACCTCTTTAGTATATACCTGTAGCAGGCTTCGTATATGTATTGGTATAGCATATATTATACTGTATTGGTATAGTATTTCATAATTTTTGTATAATAAATTTTCTTTTCTTTTCTTTCTTCCTCGTCTTCATGGTCTTTTCCACTATTCTTCACAAGTCAATTTGGGCAATCCAAAA
>Ga0209208_10011244_pt1 | contig 11478 bp, 6 predicted proteins | sample S1TSphfallax_3_FD_187694 | JGI IMG/M metagenome (GOLD analysis project Ga0209208, IMG submission 187694) | Host-associated microbial communities from peat moss isolated from Minnesota, USA - S1T2_Fd - Sphagnum fallax MG (SPAdes) (version 2) | ecosystem: Host-associated > Plants > Peat moss >...
TTCATAAATGGATGTAATGGCTTAATTTTAAAATTTGTAAATGCGCATGAAGTTTTTCCTCATGAACATCTATTCCCATAGTATGTTCTTTCGCAAGGGGACTTGGTAGAATTTTTTCAATGCATGTGGATGGCACCTTCCCCTTGTTAATATTTCTGTAACAATTGAGGATGAACCTTGAGTGTAAGGTGCCTTCTTTCCCTCTGAAATTAAAATTCTGCCAAATTTTTATGCTCGGTAATGACCTTGAGTGGGGCAGTTCTGGGAATTCAGGTCGTGTGCTCTCACGGGGCCCTTATTGCCAGAACAGCCCCCCCTTCTTGGTCCTTATCCTACACAAAACATGTAGGCTTGGTTCCATAGCTGTGTGGCATTTGGTGTTAAATTAAAAATTATTATCAAATATGGGTTGGGTACCTATCGAGGTACTTGGGTTATTATTATCCACCACCCATGACTGGGCCCATGCTCTAATTTCTATATCAGCCTATTTTTAAAAACTCCAATGAACGTAGTCACATTGTCTTTGAGTGGCATCATTCAATGGAAGGTTGGAGCATCACAAAACTTTAGTTTCAAATATTGTGCTCCTTGCAATTACACCCCACTCTAGGCATAAAATAGGAATTTTCGCTTCAAAGATTTCTATCTAATCCTCACCAAGGTTTAAATTTTTATTTTTTTCAATTTTCTGATGTAAGTGATTTGGCAATCATCCAGAAGAGGACTTAGCCACATTTGGCTACAGGCCAAAGAGAAAAGTAGATTTTAAAAAACCCTGCTATATACTGGTGACATGTAAGAACCTCTGGTCTAAATGTGGCAATTTCAACTTTTTTTCCTAAAAATATGGCGATTTTGGGCCATTTTTTCCAGAAATATCCTTTGCACAAGTGGGAGCCCCCTTTTCTTTGCCACCAAGTTTCAAAAATTCGCCAAAAAACTAATCGCTGAGATTCTTGATCTATACCCAGTAAATTGTTTTTTGGCATTTTGTTTTGCAAATTTCTTACCTCAAAAAATTGATTTCAACCTATACTAAGAATTTTTATTGGAAAAAGGTCAAAATTTGCAAACTTTGGGAAAAAATTTACAAGTTGCCAGATTCATGCCTTGAAGGTTCAACTACATTGCCCACATTATAAAGGGATGCTTAATTTTTTTCTTATATCTGATTTATATAGTCAAATTTTGCTAAATCTTCTTATTTGGACAATCACAACTTTGGCTACATCACAAAAATTGAAATTAAAAAACACCACCTATACCAGATTTCAAAGCAAAATTAAAAGTTGTTTAGAATTTCAAGCTTATTGGTGATAAATTTCTGGTGAAATGATGGCCTCGATTGTTTTCCTCAAGAGTTCACCATGTAAAAATCTGCTTAATGTGTGTGAACAAGCCCAATATTAAACCTCCTTTACATAATTTACAAGAGTTAGTCTAGTCAAGAACTAAGTTGTGTATATACCAGTATTGGGTAGTTCTTTCCTTTTATGAACTGGGAATCCAACTCCCAATCTGGCTTTTAAGAAATAAATTCTGGTTTTGAAAATTAGACCTGATTTGGCTTCAATTCTCATTAACTGGAACTGCCCATTCTAACCCACCCAATGTTGGTATATATACCACTCACATGGTGGGCCTTGGGTGAACCAGCACCTGCAATGGTACTGTGGTAAAAACCAGTGTTGTGCAAGTAGATTGTTTTTGATATATCCTGGGGTAAAGGTATATGCAAGATTTTAATTCATTTACCCAAAGGTAAGGGTATATTGTGTTTTTATTTTCCATCAGGGTACCAGGGTCCGGGTATTTTTTTTTATAAATTTGAGTAGATGTGGGTAATGTTTGGGTAACCCTTATCATATACCCATGGTTAGAGTAAAAAGGATAAAAAAGGATAAAATATTAAAATTGATAATTTTTTTCACACTTTAGAATTTATTTAAACAACTATCACATGCCTAAATCTAGTGGGATGATGCACACATGTGATTTTAAATTAAAATAATAATAGAATTAAAATATTTAATTTTTTAAATTCCTGAACATACATAAAATGAGAAAGCGTTGAGGTCAAATTGGACAACATGTCACTTTCTTTATTAAACATAAATACAAATCTAAAAATAAAAATCTACCATATCAACAAGCTCTATTTGGTTTTCAAATAACAAATTTCAATATCATTTTAAAAATTTGCTTCTACATCCTCAAAGTCATAAAAAAATTTAGTCTTTACAAATGCTTCACAACCAAAGCATGGACCATTTGACCAATTCTTGACTATTAAATCATTGAGTTGATTTAAGTTTTGAATTCCAAATTGACATTTATGAAGCCTTGTCAAAATTCCAACAATAGCAAAAAAAATTGTTCTACTTCAATTTGGCTTCCCATAATACCTAAAAACTAATGAGCCAAATATCCAACAATAGGGAATTATGCCTCATGTGCTTTCCACCATTTTATGAATCTTCACAAGATTCTATAACTAATTGCAAAATTTGAAAACATGTTAGTTCTCATTGCACCTATAATCGAAAGCAAGTTTTTAGCATTACAAATTTGACTTGAAGATGTTTTATTAAAATTTATGATGACAAAAATTGAAAAGTTACATATGATTGCAAAAGCAAAAAAACTTACACGTTTCATGACAATTTGATCTTGAATTAATCTTGCACCAAACACCACCACTGGCCATTCTTGGGGGCCAAAATTTGATGGGCGTTTTGCAAAAAGATGAACTTTTTGATAAGTTGAACACAAAAGGGGAATTAGAATTTCAGAATCATACCTTGTTGCAATTGTGGGTTTTTCTATTCCCACACAATTATTCAAAATAAGAACATCCTTGAATCTGGGATCAAACATTAAAGCCAACATCACGTGAGTTTTTTTTGGGATCAAATTGATGTAAATAGTCTAGAAATGGAGTGAACACACAAATGACTTCCAATTGCATCCTATGTGTTAATAAGAATAATTTTGCATCAAATTGAAATGTAGGATGAAACTCATTTATATTTCCAATCCAATATCTCATTCATCAATTTCACACAAATATTAATTACATTTGCCAATGCATCATTCAACAACCAATAACCATGACATTGATTCAACTCACAATTTGATACAAATGGGGCAAGGGTTGAAGCAATGATTTTTACAATGGCCAAAATTTGTGTTATTGGAATTTTGCATTGTAAAGCCAATTATGTTTGTTGACCTATAACAAACTATATTCAAGGGCTTGTTGGAACATTGCACTTTGGATGCAAACTTGCAACAAAACAATTTTTTTTCCATTCTACCCTTCCTTTTCTTGATTTTTTTGGCCATGTTATACAAGCTTGAATTAAAGATTATTTAGATTTGATGTTCACAAGTTGCAAACTTGAACTTACCTTTCATCAGAAGTGGCATATTAACAAGCTTTAAAAAGGGCATGTCTAAAACAAACACCTTCAAATGGTGCCAATATCCCCAATTCTTCATATTTAACAATTTGTTTAAGAACATTTGTCATTGTAGATAGATTTGTGCCCTCATCTTCACATAACAAATAATTTTGTTGATAAACTTGTACTCTTCAAACAAAGCTTGTAGTTGATTAACAAGATTAATTCTAGTAGTGCCTTTTACTTGAAATGAACCAATTGTAGCATGTTTTGGTTTCCAATCCAATGTTAAAAAAATAATCACAAGGGAAAAAAATATCAATTGCATTTTTGCTCATCCAAAGGTAAAATGTTGCTTTCACAAAAATTGTAGCATTGATATAAGTCAAAACAAACTCTTCAAGTGTGCGTTTCACCATACAAGGTAATACCTCTTTAATTAAGGTTCCATGTGATAAAAACAAAAATTGTGATTCCTTTTGTAAACAAAATTGCTTCATCCATATGTTTTCAATTGTGCTTAAAGGGAGTAACCTTTTCACAACAACCAACACAAGATCATCAATGAAAGTTTTTTGTTTCCCATCTAATTTTTAATATGTTGTAGTACTACTAAAAAATGCATAAATGGATCTTGGAATTATAACTTTTTGAACCTTGGAGCATTGTTTTTCAAAGGCATTTGTTTTAGCAAAATGTTGTCATTGTGCAATTTCATTAACATACATTCTTAAAATGTTAGAATGTTTAGCTTTAGAATTTTTTTCATGGCTGAAGTTTCATTTCAGTTTTATGAAAGATCAATTTTTTCCTATTTGGGTGAAAATCCTTTGAGGTGTATCACACAAGATGAAAAGGGTTTAGTCCTTACTACAATGCCTTTTTACTATATATTTTGATCTTCATAAAAAATAATGAATCAAAAGTTGTAAAAAGTTTTAGAAGAATTATATTTTAGACCATTACAATTCTAGATTCCATCATAATCATCCATAAATGTGTCTTTACATGGTAAAAAAGGACCAGGTATAAAAGATAGAAAAAGGTGACACTATGACAAGATTTTGGTACACCTTAAAAAATTTACACCCATTTCAAGTTTTTAGTCCCAAAACATGAGCATCCAAAGCAACTAAATGACACAAAATACAATGGAAAATTTGTTTTGTTTCAAAGGACACATGTTCATCATTATTTGGTTTGAAAAATGCCGAAGGAACATATTTTCAATCCAATGAAGCCCAAAACCTTGCTTGCTAGAATAATGTAATTAATTGTTGGTATTTTATTTAGGAGTCGTGGTATTACATTGGAATAAGAATTAATAATAGTGTCACCATCACCATCAGGAAGTAAAACAAGACAAATGGGGTTTTCATTCCCCATGGTGAAACTACTACATGACAACAAACACACAATTTCAAACTTTCTTTCTAAACATTAATCACACACACACTTGGAAATTACTTGGAAATTCACAAAACTTGTTAAGGAACAACAAAGTTGAAAAGGATTTGGAAATTTTCAAAACATGCCAAGGAGTAGATTGACAAGGGAGCAGGGAGATCAACTTAATTCATTGTTATTGTTGTCATCCTTGTTTAGGGCTATCCCTTGTGGTGGAGATGTTGGTTGTACTAATGGCTACTCTTTCACCTGAGGTTATTGGGCTGATGACTATTACTAGAAATATTGTTAATTATAGCTGATATTTTAGGCAATTGCTACACTTGGAACTTGCATCCAAAAAGATAGACACGGACATATAAAACTTCCCCACATATAGAAAAATAAATAAAGCAAGGGAGTTGGATGCACACACATAAAATTTCATTACAAAGTCCCCTATACTCTAGAGTCTCCTATTATGGATGAAGCAAATGAGGTAGATGCACACACGAGTGCAATCACAATAACACGTACCATAGCAAGTGTAACATTTGCTTGGTTTTTTCATGTTCTAAAATCATAATTTAATTTGATGTTGAAATTATATATATATTTTTTGCATAGTTGTATTTTTAATATATCATGGGAACATGTGAATTAATTTGAAATTAATCAAATGAATAAAAAATAAACAAAAACACTCATTAAACAATGTAATGTTTGCTTTTAAATAATAAAAAGACTTGTAAATGGATTTCAATTTTTTTGAAAATGACATGTTTTGCCAAATTTTAAACCTTAATAAAATAATATGAAGAAAAATTTTAAATTTTTAAAAGAATTTTTTGTTATTTTTTTCAAGAATACTCCAAAAATGTTTCAGGAATGTTTCCCAAAAACAGTCACAAAAGCAATAAAAAAGTAGGTAGGTGTGATTCATGTTATTCTGTTTGCACCCACACACAAAATTCCTTTGCAAAATCCTCCATCCTCCAAAGTCCCTTATTACAACATAAAATAAAAAGGCAGATATACACAAAAAGTTTCACAAAGCTTGAACACACTCACACATAGCGCTTTATGAACCAAAGAGAGGAGGCAAATACACATAGAACTTATATACAAAGCTCAACCAACCTGAAATGTTAAGGTTTAGATCAAACCATGGTGGTAGTTTCAAGGTTTATGTGAATAGTGATGACAATTTTAAGGTTTAAGTGAAACTCTAATAAGATTTGCTTGGGTTTGAGAACATACCTAGGCTTGGGTATGGGTATCTCAGAAATTATATCTAAGGTTATGAAATGAGTATATTTTTTCAAAATTATATACTCTTGAGTATCCATTTGATGAAGATATATTGATTTTGAAAAAATAAAGTAAGATAAAAAAAAATAGACCTTACCTGTACTTGGTGGGTATATCCAGGTGAATGATATACACACAAAACATTGGTAAAAACTTCAAGGTTTTTTTTTGCTACTGAACATATTGATATGGCATCCCTAGACTAAATCAGGGTGTCTGAGTCCAAATTTAAGAGGCCTTCCTCAACAAAATGAAACTACCAGTGTAGATGCTGGTTCACCCTGGCCCACATTGTGATACCTTGGTGGAAATCTTCCCCAACTTTTTTTTTGGGGTGGGTTGCTTCTAAATTTTAGAAATATCTTGTCCTAAGACAAAATCAAGGTCTCCTTCCAAGTCCAAATTGAACATTTCCCCAGTTGAAATATAGTCATCAAGAGAGCTGAATCAAAGTAGATGGTGAATGTACCAGTGTGGGTGCTGGTTCTTTCTGGCCAGATCATTCATCTATTGACTTAGCATGGCACATGCAATAGCCGCCTGATTCTAATCCAATTTAATTTTATTGACTTGACATCAATAATGGATGCTACTGTTTTTGGATGATATCAACAATCACTGATTTTTTTTTCTTCTGGCAATTTTCTTTCTATTTCGAGAAACTTTTGAAAAAAACCTATTTTTTGGTGTATTGAAATGTTTTTTTTTCTCCAGCTAGAATTTGGCACTTTTGACAAATTAAAAGGTTTAATAGAAAACACTTAATTTCAAGAAGAGTAAGATTATGTTATATATATATATATATATATAAGTTGATTAACATTGTCATAGACTCTAAACACAGTCTACTAATGAGACCCTAATACTAGCTGAAAGCAGTGATCATACATGAGACAGTTTAGCCAAATTTGGCTATAAACAGGATATGAAAGTTAAGCATTTAAGCATTTAAGCATCCTTCACATTTTTGGTTACAATGTGCTGAAATTTCTAGCGCAGAAAAAAATTTGGATTTCTCAAAAAAATTACTTTTTCCCCCAAAATTTAACGACTAGGAAAAGAAAACACTTTTTTTTCCATTCTGAATAATTTTTTTCTTACTGGCTAAATTCAATCAGAAAACAATTCCTTGCATGTTACATCACGAAAAATAATTGAAAAATAAAATAAAATCACTGCAACTTAAGAACAATTAATGTTTAATTTTCCTTTATTCACACAATTTTTAAAATTAATTTTTTTAATATTGTAAATTCTACGTTTTTGCTAAATGTTTTTGGTAAAAGCTGGCCAAATGTTTTATATCACAAAATTGAAAAGAAACCCTGGTTATGATCTAACATTAAAAGGTTCATTCAGGACAAAAAGAAACTGATATTTAATATTATGCACAGCCTATGTATCCAGATTCAAACTAAATACAGTATGATTGATCTACTTGACCAAGTAATTAAATCCATTGGACTTTTTGTCGCCTGAATCAAAGCTGGCACTGGCCGAGGTCAGCAATTGGCAATCAGAAATGCGTCGCAACTGGTCAAAAAATCAGCAACTTCGGGAAGAAAAGATCCGCAATTGGTCGAAAGCTTAGCAGCAACTGGATTATTTGATCAGAGATTTTGCACTAGACGACGTTGACAAGAGTTTGGAAGTATTTGTTTTTTGGAGCTAAATAATCAAGTTTATTATAAGACTGATCTAGACTTCCGTTGTTTTTGGGCTGGCTATATATATACCCAACAAAAAGAGAAAATATTAATAAAGTGCTTGTTGAGATTTTTCAATAGCAAGTTTTTTATTCAAAATCGAAGAAAAATCGTCATATTTCTATGCATAATTCAAGTAGGTAGCCAAAAATAAAGAAGGATTTAAAAAAATTAATTTTGTATTTAGCTTGTAGTGACGTTTTGATAAATCTTTCTATAGATGATAATTTCCACTTTGGCTATATCACAAAATTGACGAAGCAAATATTGGATGACCCAGCCTTTTTTTAAATGGCTACATATATTAAAAATATTAAGTGCTGTAATCAAGTGCTTTTTTTGCGATAGTAGAAGAAATTTGACCAAAACTGAAGTAAAACCGTCAGATTTCTATACATGATTCAAGTAGGTAGCCAAAATAGAAAGATATTTAGCTTGTAGCCAAATTTGGCTAAATCTTTCTATAGATGATCACCAAGTTGGCTATATCACAAAATTGACCCAAAAAAGAAGAGGCATTGGATCTAGTAAAATCATAACCATAAACTGGTCGACTGATTTCGAGCAACACAGCACATGGGTCGGCTGTACTATGTACTATTCTTACAGCAACGACCAATTAGGCAGCTGCAACTGTTTCTGCAGTGAACCAGCTTGCCTGAAATCCAAGGGACATGAGCTACAGGGAATTTAGTTGCTGCTGCTGCTGCTGCTGCGACACTTAGTAGTGACCTCTGGAGGATCTGCACAGAGCAGCTTGTCTGACAGCCTCACCAATTTGGTGAGAAAGAAGCTTTGAAGTCAGTACTAGCAGTACCGTAGAAATTAGTCATGTTCTCGTTGAATTTTGATTACGGCAATACATTTTTTATGAATATTTTTACAACTTGCAATAATATATGGGTGTATATTATTATATAGCTATTTACAATTTCTTGAATGAGTAGCTTTGAGATCCATACTAGTAGACAGTAGCAAGTCCTGATCTGGTTGAATTTGGAATACCCCAACAATGTTTCCACGATTTTTGCAACTTACAATATAATGGGTATGTATATATTATTATATAGCTTACAATTTTTTGAAAGAGGAGTTTTTGAGATCAGTACTCGTAGCTTATAGAAAGTCATGATCTGATTTTGAATACTGCAATAAATTTTTCAATGATTTTTGCTACTTTCAATATTGTTGGGTATATATTATGTATGTTTGTACATATGTTGCTACAGTGATAGGTCTGCAGCTTTTCTGTCCGACTCGACGAGTGCTGGGTCTGGTTTGATGAGGTAAATGGCTCTGTCGAATGTTGGTTTGCCATGCTTGTAGACGTCGTCCATGCGATCCTGCATGTAGAAGCCCTTGTAGAGTGGAGGGTGTTGTTCATCAATCAGCGCAGGAGTTGGACAAACTTTTGTGCTTTCCGGGAATTCATAGGATGCGACTATAGCCAGGCGCGTATTGTTTGGGCTTGCTAGCACGCGGTGCCCCATGCTCTTATAAGCCCCATTTGTAAATGTCTGCATGGAGCGCATCACGATCACATGACAAGGTTACAAAAGTCTGTTGTTAGTTGGGAGCAGATTCATGAACCATATAAGGTGCGTCTACCCAAAAATCAACGAGCCCTCGTTGGGTCTCTGATCAGCAGCCTAATGGAAAGCCACTGACATAGGGCCTTGTTTCTTGCTCAGGGACAATCGCTTTCCATTGGGGAGCTCCAAGTGGTTGAAAATATGTAATTAATCATGTTAAGAACTATTGAAACAGATGTTCTCATGAAAAAAAGATCGTGAGTATGTATAGTGAGTCAGAGTTACACTCAAAGTTTGAGTGAGCTGTGAGACTAGCATGGTCAGTGCTTGACTAGTAGAGCTGTGAGATGATTGTGAGCAACGCTAGCTGAAAAAGCATAATGCAAAGCCGCCATGATGACATGAGCAGCCTAATGGAAAGATGTCCTAACTGACCTCTATTTGGTCGTCGATGTTAATGAAGAGTGCCCCGGGTAGACACTGCTCTAGTGACATCCATTCCTCGTCTTTCCATACTTGCAAAGCTGGATGGGTGACTCTCTCCTGGGCGATCACCGTTAGAGCACCGTAGTCTGTGTGCGCAGGCAGAGCTACCTGTTCGGCTCGAAGTCCGTTGGATCGAAGATAGTGAATGGACCTGACGCTCAGCCACGGTTGGTGATCCATAGCATCATTTATGAACGATGCTGGTAGACCCAAATTCTCCGCCAGGAGCTCCAGCACCTGTTTGCACAGCTTCTCCAACGCCCTTCCGTATGCACCCATCGTTTCCCTGCACAAGGAAAGGGCGGGTTGGATGTTTGTCAAACAATGATTAGGAAAGGTCTCGAGACTTATCTTCTTCCGTCTCGCCCCTTTCCTTGCAATTTGTCAACACTGGTCAGAAATTCAGCGCAGAAAGATAGTTCACTTGAATTCACCTGTAGGAAATGGGATTGGCGGGCCACTTGGAGAGATCTCTTCTGAACGTTGGCAACAGTTTGGCATAGCAGTTTTCGAGCAGGTACGAGTCTTTAACGTCATGTGTGTGTCCCTTCTTTGTCCAGAAGGTGCTCTTCCCGTAGCCTTCTGCCCGCATGACGAGCTCCCTGCGGTATACTTCCTTCTCCTCCTGTGGCAGCTCAAAGAAGCGCTTTTGATTCTCCATCAATTTCTCCAAAAGAGCTTCCGGTACTCCATGATTTACAATCTGAAAGAAACCCACGTGGCTCGCGGCCTCATGAATCTGATCCCTGATACGAGCGCGTCCCTCAGCTCCTTCGATTCCAGAAAAGTCAATTACTGGCACTTTGACTACCTTATCATCGATCACAGCACCACCTGACAACGAGATTCCTGCGAGTTTCCCCTCTAGTTCAAGGTCGACAAGCTTCTCAGGCATGACCTGCAGATGCTGATCACCGCTACTGTCGCCACATGCAACTGGAGCCCGGCCAGCGCCGCCGGCAACCTCGAATGCGCGTGTCGCCGCGGATGTCAGTTGATTTTGAAGGATTCCAGGAGAGAAGCTGCTACACATGCTTTGTAAGCTAGAGCTTGATAGAATCAAACTCGAAGCCTCTTGTACATAGACTGACCCATGAGCTAGCTGCTCCATGGACCCAACTGATATGTTCTGAGCAACAAGACTTGTTGCAGTCGCCATAATATTGTTTGCTAAATCTCAAAAAGAATCACAAGCTACACACCTGCACCCAACTGTCGAGAAGCATGTATATATACATACTCGAGAGAATACAAAGATTCAACACCCAACCATAGGCAGCAAATTAAAGCTCCTCAAGAGAATTGTCTATGGCCCTGAACCCACCCAAGCTGCCTTAATTGCACAAGGGACTAGGATGTTTGGCAAGGAGATAATAAGGAACTGGTGCCTCACACATCAGCAGCACTAGATAGAGAGATCACTGAATTACTAGAAACAAATGTCTTGGGTCTAGTGCAGCTTATAGATCAGTCATTAGTAGTCTAGCTAACTAGGTAATAATTCTGTTGACCTCCAGGTTCATTAATTTCTGTTAGTGACAACTTCAAGAGCAGTCAAGCTGTTGAGAGAGAGACACACACACACACACACATATTTTTGTAGATAGGAAAAAGGTACAAAAGAACTTTGTTTTCTATTGAATACCGTGG